>Ga0163150_10004430_pt1 | contig 18790 bp, 15 predicted proteins | sample OliLakLV19P2IB_FD_148628 | JGI IMG/M metagenome (GOLD analysis project Ga0163150, IMG submission 148628) | Freshwater microbial mat bacterial communities from Lake Vanda, McMurdo Dry Valleys, Antarctica - Oligotrophic Lake LV.19.P2.IB | ecosystem: Environmental > Aquatic > Freshwater > Lake >...
CCCTCAATGGAAGCCGCGCCAATGTTACTGAGCGCGGCTTCCATTGAGGGCATCATGGTGCCCGATCAACTACGTTACCATTCCGGACACACCTGGCTCTCGAACGAGCGGCCCGAACTCGCCCGTATCGGAGCGGACGCACTCATCGCAAAGACCTTCGACCATATCGACAGAATCGAGATCCCGAAGCTCGGCCGTTGGGTCCGGCAAGGCCAGAAGGCGTTTACAATATGGTCCGGCGATCAACACATCGACGTCGTCTCCCCCGCTGAAGGCGAGATCACCGACGTCAATACCGAACTGCTGCGAGAGCCATCCCTCCTGCTGCAGGACCCCTACGGCCGCGGCTGGATGGTGAAAGTCAACATGCCCGACGCTGACCTGGTTGAGCGGAATCTGCTCCCGCGCAACATCGTTCGCACATGGATGCGTGAAGAAATCCGACAGGTGCGCGCCGCCCGCCCGCTGATTCAAGCCAAAGCTGTCAACCAGAAGTAGAGAAGTCCGTTTTTGTGGTGTATTTTTCCACAGTTCGGTATATAATCAGGAGAAAGAGCTCTTAAAATGTCGTTTGCAATCCTCTATGACAGCACCATGTGCGTCGGGTGCAAAGCTTGTGAAGAAGCCTGCGCCAAGAAGTGGGGCATGCCCTACAACGACCAGATCGCGGCCGAACCGCGTATTTCGGCGCATAAGCTGACCGTCGTCGAGACTCACGGCGAACGTTACAGCCGCAAGCTTTGCATGCACTGCGAAGATCCCACGTGCGTTTCGGTCTGCCCGGTGAAAGCCATGCAGAAAACCGCGCAAGGGCCGGTGGTTTACGACGAGTCCCGTTGTTTCGGATGCCGTTACTGCATGCAGGCGTGTCCGTTCCAGGTTCCGGCCTACGAGTGGCACAGCGCCAATCCTCGCGTGAAGAAGTGCAACATGTGCATCGAGCGGCAGACTAAGGGCGAGAAGACCGCTTGCACGGAAGCGTGTCCAACCGGGGCGACGATGTGCGGGCAGCGCGACGAGCTGATTGCTGAAGCGCGGCGCCGGCTGGCTGACAAGCCGGGCGACTACTACCAGAAGATCTACGGCATTAAAGAAGCGGGCGGCACGTCGGTGCTTTACCTTTCCGCCGTCCCCTTCGCCGAGATTGGGTTGCGAACCAACCTTCCGAATGAGCCACTGCCGGCGCTCACCTGGCGAGCATTGTCCTTTGTCCCCGATATCGCGACGGTGGGCGGGACGCTGATGGGCGGCATCTGGTGGATCACCCACCGGCGTGACGACGTGGCGCAAGAGGAATCGAACGGCCGTAAAGGAGACCGCGCATGAAGCTGCCCAAGATCACTTTCTGGCGCCTTGTGTTCGCGGTACTGATGGTGGCCGGGCTGTACTCCGCCTTCATCCGCTTCTACTACGGGCTCGGCGCCTCCACCAACTTGAACGATCAATTTCCGTGGGGGATCTGGATCGGCTTCGACATCCTCTGCGGAGTGGGCCTCGCGGCCGGCGGCTTCACCCTCGTCGCCGTGGTCCACATCTTCAATATCGAACGGTACAAGCCCATCCTCAGGCCCACCATCCTCACCGCCTTCCTCGGATATCTGCTGGTAATCGCCGCCCTTGTGTTTGACCTCGGGCTGCCCTATCGCGTCTGGCACCCGCTCGTCATGTGGAACCCGCACTCCGTGATGTTCGAAGTGGCGTGGTGCGTGATGCTGTACACCACGGTGCTCGCCCTCGAGTTCGCGCCGGCCGTCTGCGAGAAATTCGGCTGGCACTTCGCCCGCAAGTGGCTGCGAACCATCTCGGTGCCAATCGTCATCGTTGGCGTGATCCTCTCAACACTGCATCAATCTTCGCTTGGCAGCCTCTACCTCATCGTGCCGTCGAAACTCTATCCGCTGTGGTACTCGCCTTTCATGCCGGTGTTCTTCTTCATCTCGGCAATCTGTGTCGGCCTTGCGATGACGATCTTTGAATCGTGGCATTCCAGCCGCGCCTTCAACACAGAGATGCATCATTCGCTGATGGCGCAGATCGGCCGGATTCTTGCGGTAGTGGTAGCCACCTATCTGATGCTTCGATTTGTGGATATGCGCCATCGCGGCGTGCTCGACCTGCTGTGGATTCCGCGCACCGAGACGTATTTTTTCTGGCTAGAGATCGGGCTGTTCTTCACCGGGATGCTGCTGTTGACGCAGCGGCCAGTGCGGCAAAACCCGGCGGCTTTGTACGCGTCGGGGCTGTTCGTGATCTTCGGCTTTCTGGCGAACCGCCTGAACATCAGCGTTACGGGAATGGAGTCTGCCGCGGGCGTCCATTACATTCCAAAGTGGACCGAGATCACCATCACGCTCGCCATCATCGCACTGGGATTCGCGATCTTCAGGACCGCGGCCAAATATCTGCCTGTGTTCGAGCAAAAGCGGAGTAACGACGCCGTGAACCAACTCGACCAGCAGCACCTAGCCGAGGAAGAGGTCCACCAACCCGTATGCTCCGTCTGATCAAACCTCTGCGTTCCGGCATCGCGGTGAAGCTGGCCATCTATCTGGTGGTTTCGATCGGAGCCATCTTCGCGATCTTCGGTGTGTGGAACCTCCGGATGCACCGGTCGCACGCCGAGGCGCTTCTGCGCCAGGATGCAGAGTCGATCAGCGATCTGATACAGCGGAGCACACGGTACCACATGCTGCGCAATGACCGGGATGCGATTGCGCAAACCGTTGCCGACATCGGCAGCGAGCCTGGGATCAGCCGGATCCGCATCGCCAACCGCGAAGGCACGATCCGATACTCCAACAATCCCGCCGAGATCCATACTCGCATGAACCCGGCTGCCGGGCCGGCATCCCACACCAGAATCGTCCGGGCGGCCACCGGCGACCGTGAGCTCGAGGTCGAGCGTCCAATCTTCAACCAGCCCACCTGCGCCAGCGCCGTTTGTCACGAACATCCCACCACCCAAAAGGTGCTGGGCACCATTGACACCCACCTCTCGCTGGCGGAGGTCGACCGGGAACTGGCGGCACAGCAGAGTCAGTTGATGAGATTCACCGTGCTGGCTCTGGCGCTCATCTCCATCGCCGCGGTGGCCTTCGTCTTCATGGTGGTACACCGCCGCGTGAGTCAACTGAAAACCGGAACCAAGCGAGTGGCCGGTGGAGACCTCAGCTACCGCCTGCCCACTATCTCGGGAGACGAACTCGGCGAACTGGCCGAATCGTTCAACAAGATGACCTCCCAACTGGAGAGGGCCCGGCATGAGCTGATCGAGCGGACACAGAACTCGCTGATCCAAAGCGAGAAGATGGCGTCCCTCGGAAAACTGGCGGCCACGGTGGCTCATGAATTGAACAATCCGCTGTTCGGGATTCTCACGTATGCCCGCCTCGCCAACAAGCAGGTGCGCAAGAGTGAGCTTTCACCGGACGAACGCGAACGCCTCACGGACAAGCTCAACGTGATCGAACGTGAGAGCCGGCGCTCCGGCGATATCGTCCGTAACCTGCTCGCGTTTGCCCGTCAGGCTCCGCACAAAGTGGCGGCGTACGATCTCAACATCATCATTGAACGCGCGGCCGCCGTCGTACGGCACCGGCTTGAACTTCAGGGCGTCGCACTGGACCTTCAACTCGACCGCGAGGTTCCGTCCATCATCTGCGACGAGGGACAGATTCAACAGATATTGCTGGTGCTCCTGGTGAACGCAATCGAGGCCATGCCGGGCGGAGGCTCGCTCACGGTATCCAGCCGCTTGAGCGAAGACCGGGTCTTGCTCGCGGTGAAAGACACGGGTGCGGGCATCCCGGCCGAAGCGATGCCCCACATCTTTGAGCCCTTCTTCACAACCAAGGCCGAGACCAACGGTTCAGGTCTTGGGTTGGCGATCGCGCACGGCATCGTGGCGCAGCACGGCGGCGACATTACGGTGAATTCGGGCCCAGGCAAGGGAACCGAGTTCATCATTGCCCTTCCCGCGCGGGCTCTGCCCGCAGCCGGGCCGGATGAAGGCGAACAACGACGTCCCGCGATTGTGAGCGACGTTGCGGTAGCGAAAGAGATCAGTTTATGAGCGCGGCTCAAGGAGTTTCCCGATGACTAAGGCTCGGATTCTAATCGTGGACGACGAGGCGGTGGTTCGTGAATCGCTTACCGAATGGTTCGCGACTGAAGACTACGAGACCCGAGGAGTCTCCACCGGCCGCGACGCGCTGGAGACGGTAGAGAAGGAGCAATGGGACCTCGCACTCGTCGACCTCAAGATGCCTGGGATGGATGGAATCGAGCTGCAGCGCCGGCTCAAGCAACTCGACCCTGAGTTGATCGTCATCATCATGACGGGGTTTGCCACCATCGACACCGCGGTGCACGCACTGAAGCAGGGCGCTTATGATTATCTGACCAAGCCGGTGGATCCCGACGAACTGTCGCACATCGTGGAGAAAGCTCTGGAACATCGGCGCGCGCGAGTGGAGAATGTTCAACTGCGCGAGTGCCTGGAAGATGTCTTCCCCTCCACACGCCTCATCGGCAATAGCCAGGGCATGAAGCACGTGATCGAATTAGTGGAGATGGTGGCGCCCACTCCGGCGACGGTGCTGATCACCGGCGAGAGCGGAACGGGCAAAGAAGTAGTCGCCCGCGCCATCCACGCATCCAGCCCGCGCCGGGCCATGCCGATGGTGACCATCCACTGCGGCGCGCTCACTGAAACGCTGCTTGAAAGCGAACTGTTCGGGCACGAGCGCGGGGCCTTCACCGGCGCGCAAGTCCGCAAGAAGGGCAAGTTTGAACTGGCGGACGGCGGAACGGTCTTCCTCGACGAGATCGCCGACATCAGTCTGAGAACGCAGACCGACATGCTGCGTGTTCTCCAGGAGCACGAGATCGTTCGCGTAGGCGGCAGCCAGACCACCAAAGTCGATTTCCGCTGTATCGCGGCCACTAACAAAGACCTCAAAACGATCGTCGCCAATGGAACATTCCGGCCGGATTTGTTTTACAGGTTGAACGTCGTTTCCATCGACATCCCGGCGCTCCGAGACCGTAGGGAAGATGTTCCGCTGCTGTTCGATCATTTCCTACAGAAATTCTCGCGGTCGATGAACCGGCCCGTGCCGGAAATCGGGGCGGACGTTCTCAATGAGCTCATCAACTACGAGTGGCCCGGCAATGTGCGCGAACTTGAAAACGCCGTTGAGCGGGCGCTGGTGATGCGTCGCGGCCCGCGCCTCGAAGCTGTGGACTTCCCGTTCCAGTTCCATCACGCATCGGTCTCCACCAATGGCCGATCGCTCGATCAAGTGGAGCGTGCCCACGTGGAGCACGTCTTCCAGGAGACCGCCGGCAACATCTCAAAGGCCGCCAGAATTCTCCATATCGATCGCACAACGCTGTACTCCAAGCTTCGCCGTTACGGCCTCCGCTAGTTCAATCGGTTACCGGGATGGGACGGTGACGGAGCGGTGCGCCAATCCCCTCATGCATGCCGCACCGCTCAATCCAGCCAGCCAACTTTCCACGGCTGCGGTAGCCGCTCCATAATCCCGCCAGTCCAAACTGAGCCACAACCGTACCGTGGCGGAGCGGTGCGCCAAGGCTGCTGGTGGGGACGCTACCGTCAAGTGCTTCAGGCGCCGCGTGCTAACCTGATTCTCCGGGCCATGCTCACGCTTTCCACGATCGAACAGGTATTGCTCGCAGTCTTCATCGCGACCTCAGCCGCATTGTTCATGCGGCGCTTCCTTCCCATCCTCCAACGAATTCTCCGGGCCAAGCCCGAGCCCGGCTACTCCGTCACCGACATCGGCCGCCGTACCCGCGTGTTCCTGTGGGAGGTGATGCTGCAGGGCAAGGTGATCCGCCAGCGCCCGCTCCCCGGTATTGCCCACGCCTTTGTATTTTGGGGTTTCTGCGCCTTCGCCCTGGTGACGCTCAACCATTTCGCCGGCGGCTTCGGCCTGCCGTTTCTCAACGAACATGGCTTTTTCGGACGCGCCTACTTCGCCATCGCGGCGCTGTTCGGCATCGCCGTGGCGATCTCCATCGCGGGCCTGTTCGTGCGACGCTTTTTCGTTCGGCCGCGCTGGCTGGGCGAGCAGGTCTCGATCGAATCCGGTCTCATCGCGGGATTGATCTTCACGTTGATGGTCACCTACCTGGCGCGCTTCCCGCTCGGTGAGGCGAGCCTTGCCGGCAAAGCCAACTGGTGGACCCATACGCTCGCGCTGCTGACCTTTCTGCCGCTGATTCCTCACACCAAGCACCTCCACCTGGTGATCAGTCCGCTGACGGTCTTCCTGAAGCGCGAGAAGTTCAGCCAGATTCCTCCGCTCGTAGGGGACGAGGATTTCGGCCTCGACACCGGCAAAGATCTCACCAACGTCACGGCGCTTCAGGCGTACTCCTGCGTTGAATGCGGACGTTGTACCGAACACTGCCCCGCGCATCTTACCGGCAAGATTCTCGATCCGAAACAAGTCGCACTCGGCATTCGCGGCTACTTGAACGAGTTCGGTCCAGAGTCGGAGGAGCCGCTCATCGGCAAGCACGAATCGCTCGAGGCCGCGTTCCAGTGCACCACTTGTGGAGCCTGCGAATTTCAGTGCCCGGTAGGCGTCCAGCATCTGCCAATCATCGTCGGATTGAGGCGCGGCGCGGTGAACACAGGCAAGTGGGAGAACGATTACGGCAACAAGCTCTTTCTGAATCTGGAGCGCAACGGAAACGCGATGGGCTTCTCTTCCAGCGACCGCGAGAAGTTTATCCAGAAGCAGGGCTTCCCGGTCTTCGACGGCTCCCAGGAGTACTGCCTATGGCTGGGCTGCATGGGCTCATACGATTCACAGGGCCGCGAGATCATCGCGTCGTTTGCGCGAGTCATGCAGTATCTGGGGACTTCGTTCGGCGTGCTCAAGAAGGAGCGCTGCACTGGCGATCCCGCGCGTCGTCTGGGCAACGACCTGGTATTCCAGCAACTCGCCGAGCAGGGCCTCGAAGCGTTCGCCCAGGGCAAGGTGAAGAAGATCGTCACCATCTGCCCGCACTGCGTTCGCACGATGTCGGTGGACTGGCAGGAGTTCGGCCAGGCGCCCGAGATCGAGCACCATAGTGAATTCATGGCGCGCCACAAAGACCGCTTGCCGTCGGGCGGCAATGGGCAGAGCGTGGTGTTCCATGACCCCTGTTATCTTGGCCGGTATCGCGGTTCATACGAGCAGCCGCGCGAGGTGGTTTCGCACTTCGGCACGCTGATGGAGGCCGAGCGTTCGCGCGAACGAAGCTTCTGCTGCGGCGCCGGCGGCGGACTCGCATTTCTCGGCGAGGAGACCGGCAAGCGCGTGAGCGTCGAACGCGCTGAACAACTGGCCGCGACGGGGGCATCCATCGTCGGTGCGGCGTGCCCGTTCTGCAACACGATGTTCCGCGATGCGCTCGCCACCATGGGCCCCTCGGCGCCAAAACTGCTCGACATCGCCCAGATCGCCGCTGCCGCAATCGATAGGCCGGCGGGTTCTCCGTAGCGCGATGAAGGCCTGGAGATCGCGTGCGCTGCTCGCGCTGATCTGTGCCCTGTTCGTGATGCAGTGCATCCCGTTCATCCAGCGAATGGGCATCGAAGTAGATGAGGCGCTGCTCGCCAACGGCATCTATGAACGAGGCTCGCCCTCGTATTCCTGGCACTTCGGCGATTCCGAAATTCCGGTGATGCTGATGAGTTATCTGGGCGCGCTCAAGAGCTGGATTTTCAGCGGTCTCTTTGCGATCTGGCGCCCCGGTCCGATGGTGCTGCGCCTCCCGATGGCGATCGGCGGCGCCGCTGTGATTTGGCTGCTGTTCCGATTTCTCGACACGGTCCACGGAAGGCGCGCGGCCTGGATCGGCGCCCTGCTGCTGGCCACCGACTCGAGCTTCATGCTCACCAGCGCCATCGACTACGGCCCTGTGGTCTTCCAACATGTGTTCAAGCTCGGCGCGGTTCTCCTGCTTGTGCAATATCATCGGCGCCGCAACCCGTGGCGGCTCGCGGCGGCCTTCTTCCTGCTCGGCCTCGCGGTCTGGGACAAGGCAATATTCGTATGGGTGATCGGTGGCATGGCTGCCGGCGTGACAGCCCTCCGGCCCAGGTGGATCGTCGAGCATCTCGCGCCACGCCCCGCGGCAATCGCGGCCATCGCTTTCTGCGCCGGTGCGTTTCCATTCCTGGTCTACAACGTGGCGAGGCCGCTCGAGTGGGTACGGCAGAACGCGCGAGTCACCTCAAACGAGCCGCTGTATATCAAGGCGCACCAGCGCCGTTCGACCGTCAACGGTGCAGTACTGTTCGGGTTTTATACGGCGGTGGAGCCAGGCCCCCGGCCCGGTTTGCCGAATCGTCTCTGGCAGCGGGTGTCGTTCAACGTGGCTAGAGCGGCGGAGTTGCGCAATAACGGGCGTGAACGGATGGTCTGGATCGCCCTGTTGACGTTGCTTGTTCTGAGCGCGATCAAGCGTCGGAGGCCCCATCCGCTAGTCCTCTTTTCACCGGTGTTCCTGCTGGTGACATGGCTCGCGATGCTTGTAACGGCGGGGGCGGGCGGGGCCGCCCATCACGTGATCCTCCTCTGGCCCTTCCATCTCGTGATCGTCGCGGTGGCGCTGGCGGAGCTGCCTTGGCGCTGGGTTTCCGCTGCTATCACCACAGCGGCGTGCATCGCGGGACTACTGGTGACCAACATGTACGCCGTCGATCTGATCCGCAACGGCGCCGCTGTCCGCTGGACCGACGCATTCACGCCGCTCATCGAGAAACTTGAACCCAAGCCGGCCCCACTCGTGTTTATCTGCGATTGGGGAATCCTCGAAACCATCAACCTGTTAACCGAGGGAACCGTGCCCATCCTGGACGGCACGGGTCCACTCAAGTCAGGCGGACCTGTACTCGACACGATGCTCGCATCGCCGGCGGCGCTCTACATTACGCATACCCTCGAGCTCGAGCAAATACCGGGTATGCGCCAGAAACTCGCCGATGCCGCCGTCGCGCGCGGATTGCGGAAGCGCACGCTCTCGACCATCACCGACCGTAACGGCCGGCCGATATTCGAAATCTTCATCTTGAATTAATCGCTGAACCGGCGATTGGCGACGCGCCATTACCAATCCACAACCGAGCCGTCATCGGGATCGAAACGAGATTACTTCACACCCTCGAGCTCGAGCAAATACCGGGCACGCGCCAGAAACTCGCCGATGCCGCCGCCGCGCGCGGATTGAAGAAGCGCACGCTCTCGACCATCGCCGACCGTAACGGCCGGTCGATATTCGAGATCTTCACCTTGAATTGATCGCTCAACCGGCGATTGGCGACGCGCCATTACCAATCCACAACGGAGCCGTCATCAGGATCGTAACGAGTCCTGTATGGCGTCGGCTCGCCCACCTGGGCCATCAGCTTGTCCTCATCGATGGTGATGCCAAGACCCGGGTCTGTGAGTAGCGGCCGGTACCCCTTCGTCACGGGCGGCAGGGGCTTCTTGAGCAGGTCTGTGTACTCATTGTCGCCGCGTTCCTGGATCAGGAAATTCGGGATCGACGCGGCAATCTGGAGGCTTGCGGCAAGTGAACATGGCCCCTGTGGATTGTGGGGAGCGAGCGGAGTGTAGTATGCCTCCGCCATCCCCGCGATGATCTTCAGCTCCGTGATACCGCCCGCATAGCAGACGTCCGGCTGGAGAATGGTGGCGGCACGTTTCTCAAGAATCTCCTTAAAGCCCCACTTGGTGAAGATGCGCTCACCAGTGGCTATGGGGATATGCGTCTTGCGGGCGAGCTCGGCCATGATATCGACATTGAGCGCTTGCACAATTTCTTCGTAGAACCATGGCCGATGCGGCTCCAGCGCCTTCATTAGCACCATGGCAGTGGGAGGCTGAACCTCGCCGTGAAACTCGACGCCGATGTCAACGCCGGAGCCGACCTTCTCACGCAGAGCCTTGAACCGCTCCACCACTTCGTCGACAAACTTCTGCCCCTCGTTGTACTTCACCGGCGAGCGCTCAAGGCCGCGTAGTTGGACCTTCATCGCGTCGACGCCGGTCTTTGGATCGAGTCGTCCGTACACCCTGACGCGGTCGCGAGTGGGTCCACCCAGCAGCTTGTACACGGGGACGCCGTAGCACTTGCCGGTAATGTCCCAGAGCGCCTGATCGATGCCGCTTGAGATCGCCGTCTTGATCGGCCCACCGCGATAGAAGGCGCCGCGGTGAATCGCCTGCCAGTGATGGACCACGCGACGTGGATCCTGCCCTACCAGGTATCCCGCCACTTCGAGTGCTCCGGCGGCGCACGCTTTGGCATCGTCCTTGAGCATCTCGCCCCAACCCACCACTCCGGCGTCCGTCGAAACTTTGACAAAGACCCACGAGTTCTTCAGGACAAACGACTCGATCTTGGTGACCTTGAGGCTGTCGTTTGGGCCGATCGCAGCCGCGGAGCTTTGTTTGGCGGCAAAAGTTGATTCAAGAGCGAGCAGCGCGGCGGGAACTCCGAGCCCCCGCAGCCACGACCTGCGATCCATCTGCAACGATGACATAAGAATATCCTTCCCAAGAACGGTATCACTTTTCAGAACTGAAGCCGAGTCTGGGTATCCTACTGGCGGACTATCCGGCCTGTCAGACGCCAGCTCTGCCTCCGGCGATGCCGGATTGAATAGGCTGTGACTTGGGAAAGTGGCGAGTGGCGAGTGGCGAGGGAAGGCAAGTGGTCGCGGCCGGATTTCGGCGAGCGTTGCGTGGAGTCACAGGCCAGCGGCGATGGCGAGCTTGACGTATGTGGCCGCGGCAATGCGGGAATCATCCGCGCAATCATCGGCGCCCGTCGGCAACATCCTTGTTGGGACTCCCGATATGGTCCGCGCAGTTCAGCGACCCCGCGGATGGAAGAATTCCCTGTCCCTGCCGGGTGATCAGCCTACAGCATCGCTCACTCCCGGCCCTGGGCGCCGCTCCTTCAACGTCCGATTTGGGATGGCGACGCACGCACGGCCCGCTCAAACGCCCAGGTTCGAATATGACTGATCTGCTCCTTCATCGTCCGCGACAACGGCACGATCTTCACCGCGATATTGATCAGGTCGTGCTGCGTCACTTCGCGATCCTCCAGCCGTGCCCGCGTCAACGCCGAGATCACGCACTGCTCGATCTCGGCCCCGCTCCAGCCGTTGGTAAACTGCGTCACTTGCTCAAAGTCGAACGCGGAGTCATCCACTCCCCGCCGCGTGAGATGAATCTTGAAGATCTCCACCTGTTCGCCGGTGAGCGGCAGGTCGACGAAAAACACTTCGTCGAAACGTCCCTTGCGGATCATCTCGGCGGGCAGCAGATCGATCCGGTTGGCGGTGGCGGCGACAAACAGTCCCCGTGTTTTCTCCTGCATCCAGGTGAGGAAGAACGCGAAAATCCGGCCCTGCTCCCCACCCGCGTCCGCAGACGTGATCGCCATCTCGATTTCGTCGAACCACAACACCGCCGGCGCCATCTCCTCCATCGTTCTGCACGCTTCGACGAATGCGCCTTCAGACTTGCCGTGCCGCCCGGAGAAGATCTCCACCATGTCGATGCGGTAGAGAGGAAGCTGAAAGTGTGACGCGATCGCCTTCACCGCGAGGCTCTTTCCGCAGCCCGGAATACCCATGAGAAGGACGCCCTTAGGCATGATCTCCTCGCTCACGCTGTCGCGCAGGTGGAATAGCTTCCGGCGTTCCAGCAGCCATTTCTTCAGACCCTCGAGCCCGCCCACCGCGCCCAGGTCGTTGCCGTCGGCGATGTACTCAATGACGTGGCTGCGATTCACGAGCAGCCGCTTCTCCTCAAGCAGGTGAGGCATCGACTCAGTCCCAAGAACCCGGCTACCCGCGAGAGCCCGCCGCAGCGCGTAGCGCGCTTCATCGAGAGTGAGCCCCTGCAAAGCCCGCGCGGATTGATACAACACGGCTTCGTCCGCGCCGCCGCATTGTTCCCGTAGAAACTCCGTCAACTCGATCAGGTCGGGCGGCCGTAGTTCAACGTACATCACGCTGCGCGCGATCTCTTCCGGAATGAATTGTACGGGCGACGTAATGACGATAAACTTCCGCCGGTCGAGACTGCACTCGTAGAAATCGCGGAGCCGGCGCCTGATCTCCGCCGACTCCCGCAGCGGCTCGTGATAATCCTTCAGGTGAAAAATTCCAGCTCCCGCGTGACCAATGATGAAGTCAAGCACACCTCGTGCAGTCTGAGTGCCAGGCTCAACCGGCTCCGAGCCGTGCCGCATCCCCTCGGTAGCGCTCCATGTCCAGACAGGCACCGGACCCGATGAGAGCAGCGTCGCGCTCACGCCGGCCAACACTCGGGCCACGCGCTGCTCTTCAGAAGTGCGCACGTATGTCAGCGGTCGCCCTGACGCGAGAATCTCGCGGATCATCTTTGCCGCGCGGCTTTCCACGTTGTTCGCTACGATCGTTTCCGACACCATGCGGCGTTCACTCCTTGCAGGGCATTCCAGTTGGAGACCCTTTCATTATGACGACGAACAGGCGCGATAAGTCTTACCTGGAACCACTTCGCGGCTGAAGGAGTTGTGTCGGCTATACTCGTTCGGATGGGCAACCAACGCGGCTGGCCCGTGGCTTGCGCGGTTTGCCTCGCGCTGGCCGTAGCGGCATACGCTAATCACTTTCTCAACGCCTTTCACTTCGACGACTTCCACACCGTCGTCCAGAATCCGCACGTCCGCGAGATCGGCAACCCCCTGCGATTTTTCCTCGACGGCAGCACCTACAGCGCGCTGCCCATCCAGCAGCAGTACCGCCCCTTGGTGACCGCCTCGCTCGCGTTCGACTATTGGCTCGGCGACGGACTTGACTCGACTTTGTGGTTCCACTTGACGACGTTCGGCTGGTTCCTCGTACAAGCTGTCCTCATGCTCGCGCTGTATCGCGCGATTCTCAACAAGGCAGGATTTGAGCGCGAAGATGCGCGATGGTGGGCGCTCGCGGCCACAACCCTATACGTGGTGCACCCGGTTTCCGCCGAGACGGTCAACTACATAACGCAGCGGGCCGATCTCTATTCCACCATCGGCGTGGTTGCCGCGACGATGCTGTATATAGCAAAGCCCGGGCGTCGCGGAACGGGCCTCTACCTCGTCCCCATGATCGTCGGAGCACTCGCCAAACCATCGGCGCTGATGCTGCCCGCGATCATTGCCGTCTACGCCTATCTGTTCGAGCGGGATGACATCGACACTACATTGTCAAAAGCCATGACGTCCCTGCGCGCGGCCCTCCCCGCGCTTGCAGTCGCCGCGCTGATGGGCGGCTTACTGAGGTGGATGACGCCGGCCGCTTACCGCTTGGGCGACGTCGATGCGATGCGTTATTGGATCACCCAGCCGCTGGTGGCCGTTCGATATATACGGGCCTTCTTCTATCCGTTGACCCTGAGCGCCGATACCGACCTGAAGATGCTGACCAGCTTCTGGAGTTGGCCGGCGCTGCTCGGCATCCTTCTCTTAATGGGACTGCTGTTGACCATCTGGGCAATGTCGCAGGATCGCGACACCAGGCCGATTGCGTTCGGCCTACTCTGGTTTCTGCTGGCGTTGATGCCCACTTCCGTACCGCCGTTGGCCGAGCCCGAGAACGACCACCGGATGTTCTTCCCGTTTGTCGGACTGACGCTCAGCGTCACCGCCGCGGCAGCGCTCGCAGTGCGGCGTTTCCGTGGTGCAAGCGCATTTGCCCCCTGGCGCAAAGCTGCGTTGGCGGGCGCCGCGGCGATCGTCCTCCTACCGTGCGCATATGGGACTCACCTTCGCAACCAGGTGTGGAGTTCGGAGGAATCCCTATGGCTCGATGTGACGCTGAAGAGCCCACGCAATGGGCGCGGCCTGATGAACTACGGTGTCGCGCGCATGCTGCATGGCGATGCCGCGACGGCTCTGGAGTATTTCCGGCGAGCACAAATTCAAGCGCCCGCCTATCCGCTGGTTTACGTCAACCTCGGCGTTGCCTATGCATCGCTGAATGACCACACGCGCGCCGAGGCGGCCTTTCGCGAGGCCGAGCGAATCGACCCGTCCGATCCGGCCACGCATAGCTTCTACGCTCAGTGGTTATACTCGCGGCAGCGCCTCCCGGAGAGCCAGTCCCAAGCCAAGCGCACCATCGAACTCGCGCCCGCTCTGGTTGGTCCGCGCCAGTTACTCATCCGTACCTATCTCGATGAGGCGGACTGGAAGCGTGGGCGCGCATTGGTTCAAGAGACCTTGCGGCTTTTCCCGGACGATGTTACGACGATGGAGTTGGCGGAAAGGCTTCCACCGGGCTAGCCGAATTTCGCCGGCGTCGGCGAAGGCGTCTCACTGCGAGAAGGCCTCCGAGCACACTCGTTCCTACGCCAACCAGTGCAAGTGAGAGCGGCTCAGGGACCCCCTCCACTTCCTGCTGCGTCAGCGCAAACTGACTAACCGTGAAGGTCGCGGGGATCGTCACCAGGCCACTTCCTCCTGTCGGGCCCGTAGACCCGGTGCCGCCCGTCGGGCCGGTAGGCGCCGCCACAAGAAATGACCCCGATGGACCCGACGGTCCTGTGACGCCCGTGGGTCCCGTACCACCGGTTGGGCCAGTGGGTCCCGTTGGACCCGTGGGCGCGATGTTGCCGCTCGCGCCGGAGATCACACCGAAGCCGACAGTCTGAAGCCCCCCCAGTGTGAACGTGTACGGGAAGGCGCCGCTCGCCGAGCCGCTGAAATTACCTGACTGGCCGAACGTGTGGATCCCGGCCACTTGACCATCCACCACGGCGAAGATAGCGCCGTTATAGATGCTGCCGGTGTCATAGCTCAGCGAGTACTGGAAGAACATCGTGTCGCCCGGGGTGATCTGCAGGCTCTGATAGAGGACAGAACCCTGCGTGCCCACGATGCCGGCGCCGTTGAAAAAGTCGACGGCCGTGAGGCCGAATGCCGCCTGGATCTGGGCGATGGTAGCATTGCCCGACTCAGGAATGGTGGACAAAATAGCGTCCGTTGGCGACCCGACTGAGACGTTGCCCAGCGGCGTAAAGCTTTCGAGACCAATAGTACTCGCAAGCAGTGCGCCAGGCACGAAAAAGAGCACCGCTACGATCCCGCGAAGCTTAAGCATTGTTACACAGTAGCATGCCCTCGAGCGGATGCCGTGCAATTATCCGCCGTGGAATTCGCACCCGGACGCGTTCCCGATAGACTGACAAAGTGAGCCTCACCAAAACCCTCTTGCTCACAGTTCTCGCCGGCTACTATCTCCGCTTCCACGCTCCCCTCCCGGCGTGGCTCCGGGACGCCACGGGCGGCGCCGCATATGTCGTCTTCTTCGCCCTGCTGGCCGGCCTGAGACTCTCCTCCCGGAGGGCCTCTATAGCTGCTTTCGTTTTCACCTGCGCCATCGAATTCCTTCAACTCTGGCGCCCGCCGGCCTTGGAGTTCTGCCGCGGCACTCTACCCGGCCGGCTCGTCCTGGGGACCACTTTTAGTTGGAGCGACTTCCCGCCGTATGGCGCCGGAGCACTCCTCGCCTGGGCCATGCTCGCCCGAATTCAGCGGCGCCTGAACTGATCGATAACGATGGCCGAGGTACGCTGAACCCTCTCGCGCCGCTTTCGCTTGTATCGTCGCGATGCGGGCCATACTCAATACTGGTATTGCAAATGGTAAATTGACCACATGGACACAGCGCGTAAAATCACCGTCGAAGTTCCGCTGGAGCTCCTCCAAAAGGCGCAGCGAGCCACCGGCGCCGGCATCACCCAAACGATTCGTACCGGATTGCAGCTCGTTGCCGCATCGCAGGCCTACGCTCAACTGCGTCAGTTCCGAGGCAAAGTCCGCTTCTCGCGCACCCTCGCCCAACTGAAATCCGACCGATGATCGCAGCCGATACGAGCGCCGAGACCGGCAAGATACCCACCTCCTCTATCGCGCGCTAGAAGATCGCCAGGTCCTGATGCCGCCTGTCGTGCTCACTGAGTTGTTGAGCGATCCCAAGCTCCCTTCATCTGTCGCGCAGACTCTCGAGGATCTGCCGCTGGCCGACGTCAAAACCGGATACTGGCAACGCGCCGGCAAGCTCCGAGCCCAGGCGCTGACGAAACGCCGAAAGGCGCGGCTCGGCGACGTTCTGATTGCCCAGAGCTGTATCGACCCCGGAATTCCGCTCATCGCAAGAGGGAGATGGGGCATAGCAGCGGCCTCAGGATGGCGACGAGTGGCGGATAGCCCTCTTCGAACGCGCCTCGGTGGAACTTATTTGGCGGGCACCGAGATCGTGATGTTGCGGAATTTCAGGCCGCCGGTGTGGTCGCCCTGGATGTAGAACGGACCGGGCTCGCCTTCGTTGGCATCAAGGGCGCCGCCGGTGATGCCTTCGATTTCCTGACGGTCGTGGATGGTGACGCCGTTGCGTACGATCGTGACCGTGCGGCCGACGAAGGTGATGTCGAAGACGTCCCACCCACTGCTCTTGTTGTCGGCATCACGGGCGGGGGCGAGGCGGCCGTAGATGGAGCCCATGCCGCGATCCTTTGGTCCCGTGGCCTTGGGGTTGGGATTTACCGATGCCAGTTGGACCTCGTAGCGGCCGCGCAGGTAGAAGCCGCTGTTGGCATGCTCGGCTGGGCAGAACACTTCGAAGTGCAGTTTGAAATCGTCAAACTTGCGCGTGGATTTCAGATTGGCGCCCTTGTCCTCATTGACGAGGAGGCCATCCTTCACCACCCAATGGCTATCGGCGCCCATGGGCTCCCATCCATCGAGGTTCTTGCCGTTGAAGAGCGGCTCTGCTTTGGCCCAGGCTTTGGGAGCGTTGCGTTTCAACTCGGGTGCACGGACACCGGTGAGCGGTGTGGTGACGTCGCCGCGCTTTTGAACGCCGGTGAGTTTGTCGCCGCCGGCGTCGAGTTCCCAGGTGACGGCGGGCCGATCGGCGGACGCCTGGGACACGGTCATCGAGAGGTGGGAGCCATCGATCTTGGCTTCCTTGACAAGGAAGACGTTTCCCCCGGTGGGCTGGTACCAGACTTCGATGTTGCCGGCGTTCTGCTTCACTCCCAACCAAGCGGCGCCGGTGCCGCGGGGAGTGGTGATGTTGAAATCCCAGCGGCCCAAAAACGGATTGGCCGCAAAGGCGGGCGTGAGGAGTGAGAGGGAAAATAGCAAACCGGCTGCGAATCTCTGCATGAGGAAAGTTTAGTACATCACGGCTTTCAGTCGAACGTCATTTGCCGTTGTTCCAACGGCGTGGCGCGCCGCCCAGCACCCGTCATGACTGCGGACCGGCCTCCGGCCTGGGCACAAGATCCCATCGAGTTGGAGGTTGACACTGGCTGTCAACACGAGGGATCCGAGCGCCACGCCGGTACACGGCCAGCCGAGCGCGACGCGACTGGCGTCCAATCCCGGATGGCGCCGTGGGTTTATCGGCAAGAGACCGAGTTCAGTAGGCCGCGGCACAGAACGCCACAGAAAGGGCTTCGCGGATTCCGGGCCCAGCCGCTGTGATAAAATCTACGGTGTCATTTCATGCGGGATCGATCAGGCGTCAGATCAACTCACACTCGATCAACGTACGTATTCAGGTGGCGAAAGGATGGTGTCCGAAGTGAAAGACGATAGGGACCCAAAACAGGATCAGGAGCCTTCGAAGCTAAAATCCCCGTTCTCCCGGCGCGGTTTTCTTCAAGGAATCGGTGTATCGAGCGCCGTCTCCACCGGTCTGCTCGAATCGGAAGCTGAGGGCGCCGCGACCGCGGGCGGAGTTACCGGCCCGGGCGAAGTACCCATCACGCTGACCATTAACGGTAAAGCCGTGAAGACCACCGTGGAGCCGCGGATGACGCTGCTGGACGCGATGCGCAACAAGCTCGACCTTACCGCGGCCAAGCGGGTGTGCGACCGCGGCGCCTGCGGCGCTTGCACCGTGATCATGAGCGGCAAGGTTGTCTATGCGTGCACGGTGCTGGCGATCGATGCGCAAGGCAAGCCGATCCAGACTCTCGAAGGGCTGTCGGCGAGTAAGCCGCATCCTGTGTCGCAGGCCTTCGTCAACCACGACGCTCAACAGTGCGGCTATTGCACGCCGGGCATGGTGATGGCGGCCAAGGGCCTGCTCGACCGGAATCCGAAGCCGACCGACGACCAGGTGAAGCGCGGAATGAGCGGCAATCTGTGCCGCTGCGGAACCTACGTGGGAATCCGCAAGGCCGTAATGGAAGCATCCGCCGGGATGGGCGCAGCGGCGCCGAGAGGAGACAAACCCAATGCCTGATTACAGCTGGCCGCCAATGGAAAAACGGCGGGTGATGGGCAAGCGCATCTCCCGTGTGGATGGAATCGCGAAGTCAACCGGCAAGGCGAAGTACAACTCGGACCTTAACCCGAAGGGTCTGCTCTACGGGGTGCCGTTGACCTGCCCGCACGCTCATGCACGGGTGACGAATATCGACATTTCGGAAGCCGAGAAGATGCCGGGCGTCACCGCCGTGCGCGTCATCAACGGCGCGGGCAAAGAGATCCAGTGGGGCGGCACCGATGTCGCGATCGTGGCCGCGGAGTCGGAGCAAATCGCACGCGACGCCTGCCGCCGGATCAAGGTTGATTATGAAGTGCTGCCTCACCTGGTGAAGGAGCACGATCTTGGAGTAGCGGGCGCACGGGCTCGGGCCGCGGGCGAAGTGACGACGGGCGATCCAGACAAGGCGTTCAAGGACGCCGATGCAGTGGTGGAAGC
>Ga0163150_10004431_pt1 | contig 18786 bp, 12 predicted proteins | sample OliLakLV19P2IB_FD_148628 | JGI IMG/M metagenome (GOLD analysis project Ga0163150, IMG submission 148628) | Freshwater microbial mat bacterial communities from Lake Vanda, McMurdo Dry Valleys, Antarctica - Oligotrophic Lake LV.19.P2.IB | ecosystem: Environmental > Aquatic > Freshwater > Lake >...
CGATAGGAGCGGCACCTGAAAAGCCAAAGGCGGTTACGTCGCGGGCCGCTCGCGACGAAGCAGCGCGCTCCATTCCGTTTGATTTGCTCACACCCGAGGCACAAGCCAAGGCAGCAAAAGTGATCAAGAATACCAGCCTGTTCCGGCGACTGCCTGTCGAGAAGTTTGACTGCGCGCCGGAGATGTATCAGTTTGCTGTGCATAATCCGGATGTGGTGGTCAATATCTGGGAAGTGATGGGGATCAGCCAGATGTCCCTGGAGCGCGCTGAAGGCAATCGCTACAAGGTCGTCGACGGCGAAGGGACCAAGGGGCACTTGGAGTATCTGTTCAAATCTCCAGAGCTGACGATCATTTATTCCGAAGGAACCTACGACGGCCGACTGTACCCGCGAACGGTGCGTGGGGCGTGCGTCATGGTCTTGCGCAGTTCGTATCAACGCGAACCAACCGGTCGCTGCATTATCACCAGCCGGCTGGATACGTTTCTGAGCGTCGAAAACCTTGGTGTGGAAATTCTGGCCAAGACGTTTCAACCGATCATTGGCAACGCGGCAGACCATAACTTTGCCGAGTCGGGGATCTTCATCAGCAAGCTCTCCAGAACTGCTGAGACCAACGAAGATGGTGTTATCCGGCTGACCAAGAAGCTCGACCGGATCAGCCCTGAGACGAAAGCTGGCTTTAGTCGGGTCGTATCTCATGTGGCCGCAAATGTGGCCTTCAATGAGCCAGACGAACCAGACAGCGACACGCGACTAGTTCGCGGGCCGACTGAGGTTCCGCAACGCAGCCCACAGCGGTAGGTTTGAAGCTGCGCGTTTTTATTTCACCGCAGAGAACGCAGAGAGCGCAAAGGAAGCGCAGAGGGTCGGATTGCCAGAATACTCGAGAGCGGTGAGCTGAAGGCGCAATCTACGAAAGTCTAGGGGCGCTATAAAGCGCATAGCAGGAACAGGCGGCATATCCTGCATTCTTGAACTGCGCACCGGAGGGTGGAGCGAAAACTCCTCCGGTTTTCCCGAGCAATGCGGATTATTCTACTCTGTGGTGCGAAGTCGCGTGCCATGTTTAAGTACGATCGATCCAGTTCACATTGCTTCGCAACCCGGGCCACTCACAGGCATGATTTGCCTGTGTCTTAGTTGGCCCGGCTTTTGTGCGACACGCGCAGAACGAAACTCATGGCCACCTATCAAGTTCGTCATTACGGCTCGGCCGCTGAATTACGCGCTGCTGCCCCTGCCTGGGATGACTTATGGCACCGTAGCAACAACTCAATTCCCAGCGCACGTGCCAGCTTGATTGCGCTTTGGTTGGAAACATTTGCTCCCCAGGCTGATTTTCGCGCGATCGCCATCGAGCAAGATGGGCAACTGGTGGCCGCTTTACCACTCGTCGGCAGTCGTTTGCGCGGTGTGCTGCGCGTCGGTAAACTTCCGACTGGCGTCTGGGGGGAAGCGGGGGACCTGCTGGTCGATCCGACGTGCGATGTGCCGGCTGTACTTGATCACATGGTTGCAGCATTGCGGCGGTTGCCGTGGCCACTGCTGTGGCTCGACAGTGTTCCGATCGAGTCCGGCGAATGGCAACAGTTGCGCGAGGCACTCTCTCGGAATCAACTGCAACATCAGTGGCACGAACGGTTTCGGATTGGCAAGATCAATTGCAATCGGTCGTGGGGGCAGTATCAGACCGACTGGTCGGGCAACTTCCGCCGCCAGATGCGCAAGATGGTCAAGCGTGCCGAACAATTGGGTGGGGTGGAGCTGGTTACTTCGCGCCCAACACACGCCGCCGAGATCGATCGCTGTCTGGCGGAAGGTTTTGCGGTTGAAGATCGTGGCTGGAAGGGAGCGGAAGGGACTTCGGTTCTGAAGAACCCGGTGGCGTATGAGTACCTGCGGCAACAGGCACATGAAATGGCGCGGCTGGGACATTTGGAGCTGACCTTCTTGCAACATCAGGGGCAATCGATTGCGTTTGAATACGGCTGGCTTGGCAAGGGGACGTATTACTCCCCCAAGGTCGGCTACGACGAGGCGTTTGCACAGCTCTCGCCAGGGCAACTCATCCGCCTGAAAATGTGTGAACGGTTCTTTGCCGATCCAGAGATCCACACCTGGGATTTCTCTGGCCCATTGGTCGAGGCGACGGAGAAGTGGACGACGGATAGCTATCCGGTGACGCGGATGGTGATCAGCACCGGCCAACTTCGCGGGCGTGTTCTAATGCACGCCTATCAATCGTGGTGGCCAAAAGTGCGACAAGCACGAGACTATCTTCGCTCGCGGCGTTCTAGCGAATGTGAATCGAACGCTGCAGCGAGTAAATCGGCCGACAGGACGACTAACACTGCGGCTGATATTCGGACAGCAGCACCGCTAGCGGCGCCGGTGGACGTATCTTGCGACGTGACCGCTTCCGTAATGCAAGAGCGGTAGGAGCGGCCCGCTTCACCGCTACACCAAACGCGGCGTATCTCGTAGAATCAGGCTTTGCAAAAGCTGATTTTAGGTTCGCGACAGGAAGAGCATAGACGATGAGCGTGTCCAAGCTGCGTGCAGTAATTTTTGACCTCGACGGATTGATGTTCAATACGGAGCAACTTTACCAGCAGGTCGGGACCGAGATCCTTCGTCGCCGCGGCAAGACGTTTGATGATGAGTTGCTCGACCGGATGATGGGGCGACCTTCGCGCGATGCGCTGCAGATCATGATCGACTGGCACTCGCTGGCCGATACGGTGGCCATCCTGTCCGATGAGACGGATGTGATTTTCGCCGATATTCTGGATACGCAACTGGCTTGCATGCCGGGCCTAGTGGAACTGCTGGATAAGCTTGAAGAACATGGCATTCCTAAGGCGATCTGCACCAGCAGCGGACGCCGCTTTGTGAACAATGTGCTGTCGCGATTCGAGTTCGGTCCAAGGTTTCAGTTCATTCTGACGGGCGAAGATGTGACCCACGGTAAGCCAAACCCGGAAATCTATCTGGCGGCGGTGAAGCAGTTTGGCTTGCAGCCACATGAGGTGATGGTCTTGGAAGATAGCCAGAACGGCTGCCGTGCGGCGATTGATGCCGGGACCTTTGCGGTGGCGGTGCCCGGAGGCCATAGTCGGCGGCATGTCTTTACCGGTGCAGCATTGCAGGTGGATAGTCTGGCCGATCGTCGGATTTATGAGGCACTGCGGATTGAGACCGACTAACGGGACTCCGCCCTTAACCACTCCTTCAGCCTCCGCATCCCCTCCTCCGTCGACACCCGCGGGCTGTAGCCAAAGTCGCGTCGTGCGGCGCTGATATCGAAGTAGTGGGACTTGCCGAGTTGTGAAGCAAGAAAGCGTGTCATGCGTGGCTCGCGCTGAATGTTGAGAGCGCGATAGGCTGTTTCCATTGCCGCACCAATGCGCCAGGCGGCCGCAAGGGAGATTCCACGTTTCACTGGCGGCAATCCTGCCAGTGCCAGTAGTTCATTGATCCAATTCCAACAGTTCACGGCTGTTCCTTGACTCAGGAAGTAGGCCCGACCGGCGACGGGGGAGATCGCGCCATCGCTGCTACCAGCTAACGCATCGGCAGCTTGCAGATGCGCCATAGCTGCATTCTCGACGTAGATCATATCGATCAGGTTCGTCCCGTCCCCCACGCGCCGCAACTGTTTACTTCGTTGACGTTCCAGCAGTCGCGGCACCAGATGCCCATCGCGCGGCCCCCAGATCAAGTGCGGGCGTAGAGCACAGGTCAGTAGACTTCCTGGCTCGTTCGCGGCCAATACCGCTTGTTCGGCAATCGCCTTCGACTTGGGATAGTGTGCCAGCCAGTGCGTTGGATAGGGAGCAGACTCATCCGCATTGCATTGATCGCTGCCATCAAATGTCACGCTCGGGCTGCTAGTATAGATCAGCCGTTGCACCCCGTGCGTTTGGCAACCAGCCAGAACAGCTTCCGTACCAAGGACATTGGTCGCATGAAATTTTTTCCACGGTCCCCAGATACCGGCTAGGGCGGCGACATGAAAGACTGTATCAACCCCCTGACAGGCAGCGCCAACCGCCTCTGAGTCATGGAGTGTCCCGGCGACTTGTTCGACCCCCAGTAGCTCCAGTTCAATACTGCTGCTGCGCGAGAAGCTACGCACGCGATCACCGCGCGCGATGAGCTGCTCGACGATGTATCGTCCTAAGAAACCACCTCCACCGGTGACTAGTGCGAACAAAGACGGCGCTCCAATGCATTGCAAATATTATTGGCAAGTTGCATTCTAGTTTACTCGATCGTGGCTCGCAGTTGACGAGTAGCCCAGACGGCCAGCTTTTCGCGAAAGATTTTTGCGTTATGCCGGATATCGACCGGCAAATGGCGGCGGAAGAGAAAGTACTGAATGCCCCTAGTATGTTCGTGCCTGGCGGCGAGCAATAGCAGTTCCCGGTAGAAGCTAACGTGCGAATCGCCAGAATAAGGGAACTCTCCTTTCTTTGGCTCGATGACAATCGCCGGTGAAATCACTCCCTTGACCTGTACCGCCACGAGTGCCGATCGTCGCACGCGGCGGTGCGTGTTGAATATTGCCTCGCAGGGGATCGTGTACATCGCACGCTCGGCGGTAACAACTCGGTGGGCCACACGCCCGCAAAACCAAAAGCGGTCTTGTTCATCGAGGTATCCACAATCCCCCATGCGGTGCCAGACAGCGCCGCCTGCCGAACTGTCGGCAATCTTGGCCGTGGCATTTGCTTCGCGGCGCGTGACGTATTCGGTGGTAACGACCGGCCCGCGGACAATGAGTTCGCCGATGTCGCCAGCCGGGAGTGGAACGGAATCGTCGATGGACTTGATCGGGCCGTCGACAATCTGAATCACGCGCCACTCAATACCACTGAACCGTTTGCCAACGCAAACTCCCCTCCCCTTCTCCGTCGCGGGCCAGGTTTCTTGCAATACTTCACTGGCCGTGATTGTGGATACCGGCAGCGCCTCGGTAGCTCCGTAGGGCGTATGCATCTCTGCTTCCGGCAACAGACAGTTCGTCATGGCGGAGAGGACTCGCGCCGGGACCGGTGCCCCAGCAGAAAGCACGCGACGGAGTGTTGGCAACGTAATTGCTTTTTCTTGGCAATACGGGCCGACCTTATCCCAAACCGCGGGAGAGGCAAAGCTTTGTGTCGCCTGCCACTGCGTTATCGCTTCGACAATATTGGCCGGATTCGCCTTCGCCGGGCGAGAGGCGTTCATCCGTGGAATGACCGTTGTCACTCCCATCGCGGCATTGAACAGGCCAAAAAGCGGAAAGCACGGCACATCGATTTCGCCGGCTTGAATGTTGTATCGCTCTTGAATCTGCACTGCCTGCCAGGCAAAGTTCCGATGGTGATAGTGGACACCCTTGGATGGCCCGGTGCTGCCGGTGGTGAAAATAATCGCCGCCGAGTCGGTCGGCTGCAACTGCGGCAGCGCGACGTCCCCAGCTCCAAGTGAGCGAATCTGATCCAGCGATTTTCCACCTGGCCAGACGCTTCGCCCAACGGTGACGTTCAGCTTTGCTTTTGGAAAGCGATGTCTAAACAGTCTTCGCAGCATCTGGGCCTTGGGAATGCCGACAAATCCCTCCGGTTCCGCGTCTTGCAAACTGCGAAGTAGATTGCGCCCTCTCATGCCGGGGTCGATCAGAATCTGCACTGCGCCACTTTCCAACAGCGCAAATACCAGGGTGATGAAGTCGATACTTGGCGGCACCATAAGCGCGAGACGCATGCCCGGGCGGACCCCGGCGGCGACGAGGCCTGTGGCGATTGTGCGACAATCGGCCGATAGCTGTGCAAATGTCACCGTGCGATAGATCCGCTGCGACTGCGCATCGAAGCGCTTGGTTGGCTCGGCAATCGCAATCGCATCAGGCCGTGTAGTGGAGGCATGATGCAACATTTGCACAATCGTGGAGTGCGGAGGCGCGGGGTTGCTCATCGGCGGACCTGCATTTCCAGATAACCTAGCACTAGCTCTGCCGCGTCGACCTGCAACGTGGTAGAGAGTGCCTTCCAACCAGGGACGGCGTTGACTTCAATCGCATACAGCTTGCCATCGGTGCCAGGCAAAATATCGACTCCGGCAATGGTGGCACCAACTGCCTCCGCCGCTGTCAGCGACAATTCCCGCAACTCGTCAGTCAATTCAGTTGCTTCTGCTATGCCTCCCAGGCTGACATTCGTCCGCCAATCGGTATCGCTGCGACGACGCATGGCGAGTACCTTGGGGCCAATCACCAGCAGCCGTAGATCGTAGCCATGATGCGGGATGAACTCTTGCACATACAGCACCGCGCCAAGCTGCGATAGCATTCTGAACGCTCGCTCCGCCAGCGCCGCGTCTGTCAGGCGTGCGATGCCGCGACCTTCGCTGCCAAACAGCGGCTTCACCACCACATCGCGACCGAGGTGTTCAAACGCGCTGAGTGCATCTTGCGGCGTCTGGCAGACAATCGTACGGGGTACACGCAAGCCGGCGGCAGCCAGCTTGGCCGTTGTCAGATACTTGTCTACGGCACACTCTAGCGCGCGAGGAGTGTTGACGACGAGTGTGCCCGCTGCTTCCAGTCGCCCGAGCAAGTCCATCCGAAAGATGATCTGTTCCAGCGAACCGGGGGGCATAGCCCGGACCAGCACAGCATCGAACTGGCGCAGGTCGTTTTGCTGGTGATGAAACGATGCTAGACCATCTGATTGCACTGTCGCACTCAATTGCGAAAACGGAATCGCAACGAGTTCGTGCCGGTCCGCCGCAGCGCGCTTCAGATCCTGGAAGTACCAGCTATCGGGATTGGAGAGGATGGCGAGGCGCATCGTGGTTACGCTCGGGCTGATGTGTAACCGCTTCGCGGTAACGGGTGGGGTGGGGAAGTTTACCCCAGGTGCGCTGCGCGACCTGGGGCTGTGGTATGTAACGCCTTCGGCGTATTTGTGTTCGATGATTTGCACACGAGTGCTGCGTCCACTCTTGAACTTAATATTGAAGTTGACTTAAACGCATAGCACTGCTGGCAAGCCAGCAGTGGCACCCAAACTAATATTGTAACAGGGCCATCAATTCACAAACGAGCGCTGAATCAATTCAGGCATCAACCGGCCGGCCTGAAACGTCCGCCCGGTGTCCAGGTTGCAAAGCTGCACCACCGCCGGGCTGAACAGCAACGGATCCATCTTGTAAAAATCGTGGTCGTAGCGTTTGAATAGCTCGGCAAATAAGGCCCCATGATCGCTCGACGCGGCACTGACCGCTTTGGGAGCGATCTCGGCCAGCGAATCGTCGTCACCGCGAACCCAGAGGGTGACTTCGCCCCCGTAGAGGATCGCGTCATTCGTCCGACCGATCGCTGCCAGGTCGTTTTTCGCCACCGGCGGTAACGGGGCTGTTCCGAAGGCGCTTTCAATCCGGCTTAGATCAAAGCCAAGCTCAAACAATTTATGCAGCGCGGTCTCAACCGACCGGGCTACAATCTGCACCGTGCCGGCTTGCGAGGCCGTTGGCGCAACGGCCAGCGCCAACTCGGCGACTTCGATACGGCAGTCCTTCGCAACATTGGCACAGATTTCCTCGCTGGGAACTGTACGTGTTTCCAGCACGCCGACTGCCACCTCGGCAGTTTCGCGGCCGCCGATCTGTTCAAACAACTCTTCCTTGCCGGCGGCGGCACGCATCGCACCGGATCCCATTGCGAAGAATTTGTCACCGCTGATCTTCCAGCCCGCATACTGCGACTGCATGCACGCCACGACCGGGTTATCTGTCATGACACTGATCGCCGCACCATTCCAGAGCGTACGATCCGCCGGCAACACTTTCACCGATCCGTGCCCGGAGAGGCAGATCTCGGCGAGTCGCAAACCGGCTTCCAGGCCACCGGGGGCGTTGATCCCAAAGTCGAGTATCAGCGGGCCGTCCAGCGTGAATGTGGCACCGATGCGCAGGCGCTGACGGTCGTAGTAGCATTCATCCACCAGCGCACGGGCACGGTCGTTCAAACCGCCCGGCGGATGGAGTGTATCGTCAAATGGAGGCATGGGAGCAGACGGCAAAAAAGGCAAAGCAAATCGGTCCAGTTATGATGGCGATTACGGGGCCGGTTGGCAATGGTGCCCCTGACCGTTCGTCATCCCGTCGGATCAATCTTTTACCGCGGAGGACGCAGAGAGCGCGCAGAGAATGAACAATACCCCTATCCAGTTCATCCTTGTTCAATTGAACAGAATTAAGAAAGGCAGCATAAATCAGGATCAGGAACAACTGAACACGGGGTAAGCTTCCTCTCTGCGTCATTCCTCCGCGTACTTTGCGGTAAGAAAAGGACTGGCAAGTCGGCGCGATTTCTAATGAACCATCCGGTTGGCAGAAACGGTTTTGCCTGCGATACTTAGCACGTGAGAAAAATTCCTGGTCCTGATAAGTGAAGTGCAACTGTGCCTAGCTTAACCGTCGAAAATTACGTCAAGGCGATTTACCAGATCTGCGCCGACCAGCAAGGCGCTCCGGCGGCAACCGGACAAATCGCCGCGTCGCTGAGCTTGCTCCCTGGCACGGTGACCAGCATGCTGAAGACGCTCAGCGAGAGTAGCCTGGCGACTTATACGCCGTATGAAGGGGTGATGCTTACGCCCGCTGGAACGGCGCTGGCGCTGCGAGTCCTTCGCCGGCATCGGCTGATCGAACTCTTTCTGGTGCGCACGCTGGATCTGACCTGGGACGAAGTTCACGAAGAGGCCGAGCACATGGAGCATGCCGTTAGCGACTGGCTGGTCGATCGGATGGACAAGTATCTGGATCACCCCGAGGTGGACCCGCACGGCGATCCGATTCCGCGTGCCGATGGAAGTGTGCCCGACAGTCAGCATCGAACACTGACCGACTGCAAGGCGGGTCAGCGGTTTCGCCTGGTGCGGGTCGTGGATCAGTCGCCGGAGTTCTTGCGGTATCTCACGTCGTCTGGGCTATTGCTGGGGACCGAGGGAACCATTCAGGCCAACTCGCAAGAAGCGGCGACGGTCACGGTTGCCGTGGAGGGAAAGTCCACCTCGCTTGGTCATGAAGCGGCTGCCAAGGTGCTGGTGCAGGTAGTGGAGTGAACCTTCTCGCGCCGCGAAGTGTCCTAGCCACGGAAATTCAAGAATCGCCTAGGACCGTGCCATGAATGCAACAGGCCCGCTCTACCAACTGATCAGCCCGTGGGAGAATGACTGCGAGTTACGGCATTTGATACCGTACGCCGCAGGCGTTGCACAACACAGCCCCAGGTCGCGCAGCGCACCTGGGGTTAGAGTAGGCTATGAACAAGTACCCCGCAGGGGTTCAACAGAACATCGCTGACCTACAAAGGGGCAGGACAATGTCGCAATCGCTAACGCAAATTTATCTGCACATTGTTTTTTCCACGAAAGGACGTAAAGAGCTCCTACAAGAGCAGACGATTCGCCGCGGGACGGAAGCGTACCTAGCCGGCATATGCCGCGAACAGGGTTCGCCTGCGGTGCAGATCGGTGCCGTTGTAGATCATGTGCATATTTTATGTCGGTTGGGCAAGGCGATTTCCGTCGCGGATTTGATTCGCGAATTGAAACGAGATTCATCCAAATGGATGAAGACACAAGGTTCGACGTTGTCAGAGTTCCATTGGCAAGGAGGTTATGGAGCCTTCTCAATCAGCCCCGGCCATGTCCTGAAACTACAGCACTACATTGCCAATCAGGAAGAACACCACCGCGCCGAAAGTTTTCAGGATGAATTCCGGCGGCTCTGCAAGAAGTACGGCGTCGAAATCGACGAACGGTACGTGTGGGATTAGCGGCGCAAATAATGACGGACGACCAATTGTTTAACCGCTTCGCGGTAACCGGTGTCATTTTACACGTGTACCCAAGGTGCGCCGCTGCGCGTCGACCGTTGGGCTGTGTTGTGAAACGCCTGCGGCGTAGAAGTGCGAGCGTCGTTTGAAAGTTATTCCGCAATCCCTGGGTGATTGGTGTGATATCCTGCGGCGTAGGAGGAAACGCCTACGAACTCAACATGTTGCTGTCCTCCTATCCTGAACTAAACCGTCCCCTCCGACGCATCCGCAATCCGCGGTTCCGGTGGCTCAATGACCACCTTCGGTTTGCGGTCGGCAGTGGTGCCAGGCACAATCGCCGGGCTGGTGGAGGTCTCTTCCATGATCTCTTTCAATTCGGTGGCGTCGATCACTTCGCGCTCCAAGAGTCGCTGAGCGAGTAGCTCCAGAGAAGCACGGCGCGATTCGAGAATATCGCGCACCTTTTCAATGCCATCGTCGATGATTCGGCGCACTTCTTCGTCAATCTCGCGCGAGGTCTGCTCGCTGAAACTGCGTGGGCTGCCTAGCTCTGCACCGCCACCGGCCAAGAACGGCGAGCGGTTGCTCTCGCGGAAATTCACACGGCCCAGGCGGCTCATGCCAAATTCCATGACCATGCTACGGGCCAGTTCGCTGGCTCGCTCCAGGTCGTTCTGCGCACCGGTGGAGATATCTTCAAAGACAATCTCTTCGGTAATCGTCCCGGCCAGCAGCACCTGAATGCGGCTCTCCAGTTCGCTCTTGGTCATCAGGTAGCGATCCCCCTCGGGGCGCTGCATGGTGTAGCCCAGCGCGGCCAGCCCACGCGGAATGATCGAGACCTTGTGAACCGGATCGGTATTCGGCAGGCAATAGGCCACCAGCGCGTGACCACTTTCGTGGTACGCGACGCGCTGCTTCTCATCCAGGTGAATGACGCGCTGCTTCTTTTCAAGGCCAGCGGTAACGCGTTCGACACCATCGTTGAATTCTTGCATGCCGACGGTGGTGCGACTCTTTCGGGCGGCCAGCAGCGCCGCTTCGTTGACCAGGTTGGCAAGATCGGCACCGACAAAGCCACTGGTCAGCCCGGCAACTTCCTTGAGCGAGACGTTGCTATCGAGCTTTACGTTCTGCACGTGGACTTTGAGAATCGCCTCGCGGCCTCGGACATCCGGTCGGTCGACCAGCACATGCCGGTCAAATCGACCAGGACGCAACAGTGCCGGGTCGAGCGTTTCTGGCCGGTTACTAGCGGCCAGCACAATCACGCCGCTATTGCCTTCAAAGCCGTCCATCTCAACCAACAGCGCATTGAGCGTTTGCTCACGTTCATCATGCCCGCCCACGACGCTGGAACCGCGGGTCTTGCCCAGCGCGTCCAATTCATCGATGAAGATAATGCAGGGTGCCTTGGCTTCTGCCTGCTGGAACATATCACGCACTCGTGCTGCACCAACGCCAACGAACATTTCGACGAAGTCCGAGCCTGACAGGCTAAAGAACGGCACGCCCGCCTCCCCGGCGATGGCCTTGGCCAGCAAAGTCTTGCCGGTTCCCGGCGGGCCGACGAGCAGAATCCCCTTGGGAATACGCCCACCAAGCACTTGAAACTTTTCGGGAGTCTTCAGAAACTCGACGACCTCGCGCAGCTCTTCGACCGCTTCGTCAATGCCGGCGACATCGTCAAACGTAATTCCAAGATCCTCTTGAGCGTACATCTTGCCACGGCTGCGGCCAAAGGCCATTGGCGAACCGGCACCACCCAGTCTGCGCATCATCAAAAAGATGACCAGCACGAACAGGGCCGTGACGACGATCATCGGGATGTAGCTTTTCCAGACGCTCGGGGCTTCGGAATGATTGAAGTGTACCTCGTGTTGGTACATCAGTGCTTCCAGAGCCGCAGAAGAGTGTTCGTTGCGGCCGATATCAGTCACAAACGGGACGCGTTCGGTCTTGGGCTCTTCTGGCTTGGTTCCCTCAGCAGCGGCCGCAACGGTGCCCCCTGCTTCGACTTTGGGCGCATCGGTTTTTGCGACAGATGTGCCGTCGGCTGCGGTGGTCGATTTTGCGGGCGTGGCATTTGAGTTAGGTGATTTGGCCGTGTCTGCGATTTCTGTGTCAGGAGAGGCTTTTGGCTTGGCACTGTCGCCGGCAGACGGGGCAAACAGGTCGGCGGGCTTTGAGTCTTTGAGTTTGGTTCGCTGCACGGTGCCGATGACCTGAAAATCCTCCAGCTTAATGTCTTTGAGCTGCGAATATTCGACGCTGTTATCCTGCGAACGGACCACACGCAGTGCTGGATTCGGATTGTCGTTGTTCTCCACCAACTTTTTAAAGTCGCTGAAGTCGATCTTCACCTGACTGCTACTGGCGTTGTAGGTCACAATCACGAGGATTGCGACGCTCATGATCACAAACAACCACAATGCACCCTGGCCGAACCCGGTTGGTTTGCGGTCTGCCGGTTTGCGTTCCGCCGGTTTGGCCTTGTTCTCGGGTTTATTTTCCATTCGGAATCTGATCCTTCGTAAGTAAGCTCAAAACGAAAACTGTGCCGTGGTACCACCTTCGGGCCAACCTTGGCCAACGACGATCACCGTGGTATCCACATGACGTTATCATCTACATTGCGTCATTCCAGGGTGCCCCCATGAATTCCCGGCAATTGTCGGGAAATGCGTGCCGAACAGCCCGTGCAAACCTCCTTTTGCAACAAATCGGCACAACCACGACCAAATTGGTCCACAGATACTCTGTATTTTACGTCATCCTAAGGCCATAGGTTCAGACCTATTGCCTTGCACTATCCTATGCATCACCACCTGAACTTACAACGATCCAACCGTTCCGCGCGGGGGCGAGAGCCGGAACGCTTGAAGTTGGGTTGTCGCGTTGCAAGTATCCATTTACAATCAGCTTAGGAAAAGGGGGTATCAGCGGTTAATTGCCTGTTCGGGAAAGTTTGCTTCCCCGGCACGGTCCAAACCGTTGCTGCCTCCGTAGTAAATCAGTGCTACCTAATCGAGGGAATTGCGCCAGCGGTGCAGCCCGACCGGGTAGCTGAGTTAGCGGCATAATTGGCTCGCCTGGCGGTTTAGCGTCGCAAGAATTGGCCCCAGTGGGCGAATCCCTTTAGGTGCTGGCAATCGTTTGAAATGGGCCGCCGCCGGCAAACTGCTGGCCGGACCAACCACATCCTTTTGACTTTGACGCGGATAATTCCTGCTGAACCTCACATGAACCCTCGAGCCAAGAATATCGCGGTATTTGGCTCGACTGGCAGCATTGGGGTTAATGCTCTGCGCGTCATTGCGGCGGCACCGGGCTGCCTGCGTGCGGTGGCGCTTTCGGCGCATTCCAATACCGAGCTGGCGTTAACACAGGCGATCGAACACCGGCCACTCTGGCTAGTTATTACAGATCCACGGGCGGCTGCGGCGCAAGACTGGAGCAGTCTGCCCCCTGAAACGGAACTACTGACCGGGCGAGAGCAACTTGAGGCGGTCATCTCGCAAGGAGCAGCTTCGGCTACCCGCAGCGAGCGGATTGATACCGTACTAGCGGCGATCGTCGGCAGTGCCGGGCTGCATAGCACCTGGGCCGCCGTTCAAGCCGGCATGACGGTGGCATTGGCCAATAAAGAGACACTGGTGCTGGCCGGATCGCTGTTCATGCGCGAGGCGGCCAAAACCGGCGCGACGATCCTGCCGGTCGATAGCGAACATAGCGCGGTGTTTCAGTGCCTGCAAAGCGGGCGACGATCAGAATTGCAGCGAATCATACTGACTGCCAGTGGTGGGCCGTTTCGCAATCATACTGCCGAGCAACTGCAAAGCGTGACGGTCGACGATGCACTGCGGCATCCCAACTGGCAGATGGGACCAAAAATCACGATCGACTCAGCCACCATGATGAACAAGGCGCTAGAGATCATCGAAGCGCGGTGGCTGTTTGATTTGCAACCAGAGCAGATTGACGTAGTCATTCACCCGCAGTCGATTGTGCATTCGCTGGTTGAATTCATAGACGGTTCGGTAATCGCACAGCTTGGTCCACCGGATATGAAGCTACCGATCCAGTATGCGCTGCGTTATCCAGAACGCTGCGAGGGGATTGCGCCGCGGCTGGATTTTCAAGAGACACTGCGGCTGGACTTTTCGCCCCCCGATCACGATCGATTTCCCGCCTTGGAACTGGGGCTGGAAGCGGCCCGCGTGGGCGGGACGGTAGGAGCAGTTTTGAATGCCGCCAATGAAGCGGCTGTTGGACAATTTCTGGCCGGCGAATTGCCGTTTTGCGACATCGTGCCGGCCTGTCGACGTATTATTGAGCAACATCAATTTGAATCTCAGCCTTCGCTTGCCCAATTGTTGGCAATCGACGGCTGGGCTCGCCAGGAGGTTACACGTTGGGTACACACCTAATTTTTGCTGGACTGTTTGATTCACTTGGGTGGATTCTGAATCCGCATAACTGGGGAATCGTCGCGCAAGTCGCGCTCGGGTTAGGCTTTGTCATTTTTGTCCACGAGCTAGGGCACTTTCTGGTGGCCAAGGCTTGCGGCGTGAAATGCGAAAAATTCTACCTCGGCTTCGATATCTACGGGCTGAAGCTCTGCAAGTTCCAATACGGCGAGACCGAGTACGGCATCGGCATTCTGCCGCTGGGCGGGTACGTCAAGATGCTCGGCCAGGACGACAATCCGTACCGTGCCTCAGAAGAAATGCAGCGTGCCAAGACGCAGACACCGCACATTCCGTCGGGCGATTTGCCCCCTGAACCGACCAGCGACCCGCATGCCCCGTACGATCCGCGCAGCTACATGGCGCAAAGTGTGCCCGAGCGGATGGCGATCATCTCCGCTGGCGTGATTATGAACATTATCTTTGCGTTTCTGATGGCGACGCTGGCCTACTACATCGGCGTGAAGGAGATGCCTTGCCGTCTCTCGGGCGTGCTGCCGGGTGGAGCTGCCTGGAAGGCGAATGCGCAACCTGGCGATCTCGTAATCAAAATCGGCGACATGGAGAACCCAAAATACGACGATTTGCGGAAAGAAGTTAGCCTCAACAAGGCAAAGCAGGATTTGGAATTTGTTGTTCAGCGAAATGGGCAGGAAAAAGTCCTGACGCTTGTTCCAAAAAACGACTTGGGAGTGCCGATGATCGGTGTCACCGGCCCACAGACGCTGGAGGTTATGCAGTCGCAGGCCGCCGAGCGCTTTTCCGCAGCGGATCGCGCCGTGCCGATGCTGCTGCCTGGTGATACGATCCTGAAGGTCGGCAATGTCGAAGTTACAACCGACGTCGCTTTGAAACGTGAACTGGTCGCACATCAGGGTGAGGAAATCAAGCTCACCGTGCAACCGCCAACTCCTCCTGCCCCACCGGGCAGCCAAGTGGGGAAATCGGAAGAGGAGATTGCCGCCGATGATGCCAAGCGCAAGCCGGCACCGATTGTGGTCACGATTCCGCCTAGCCCGGTGAAGACGCTAGGCATTGAGATGACCGCCACGCCGATCACCGGCGTGCAACTTGAATCACCTGCGGCAGTAGCAGGTTTCAAGGTCGGCGATGAACTGGTCTCGATCGACGGCCAGCCGATTGGTGATCCGTTGACGCTGGCCGATCGTCTGGCCAAGCGCGGTGCCAAGGAGGAAACCAGTAAGGTCGTTGTGCGGCGAGATAAGAAAGAGGTTCCACTTGAGGTGAAACTGCGAAAAGTCACTTGGCTGGAAGATGGATTTGGAATTGACGGCAGTGTCTCAGTGCCTGCGCTAGGTATCGCCTATCGCACTACACCAACTGTCGCCGCGGCGGTCCCAGGAAGTCCCGCCGAAAAAGCTGGTATCAAAGCGGGGGACAAGATTACTTCGGCCCAATTGGTTTTGCCGCAAGGGTACTTGCAGTCAGACATTGACGTTCGACAAGCGCCGCCACTGGGTCTGGCCGATGAAGAGACACTGCACCAATTTCGCTGGCCCGCCGTGGTAGAAGCATTGCAGACGCATCACCCACGCGGAACGGTGCGATTAACTCGCGCAACCAAGGACGAGCAGAAGCCAGACGTGATTGAGCTGGTGGCGGTGGATTCGCCAGACTACTTTAACGCCGACCGCGGGATCGTGTTGACTAACGAGATGGTCGTGCGCGAGGTGAGTGGCTTCGGTGAAGCATCGAAGTTAGGTTATCGCAAGACGGTCGATTCGCTGCTGATGGTTTATAGTTTTCTACAGCGTGTTTGGAATGGAGATATCTCGCCAAGAATGCTGGGCGGGCCGGTCACCATCGCTCAGGCCGCAGGCCAATCGGCCGAGCAAGGCTTTCCCTCGCTGCTGTTGTTCTTGACGATGCTCAGTGCCAACCTGGCCGTGGTGAACTTTTTGCCGATCCCAGTCCTGGACGGCGGGCACATGGTCTTTTTGATCTACGAAGGTGTCACCGGCAAACCGCCTAGCGAAAAGGTGTTCGTCCTGCTGACGTACCTCGGCTTCGCCTTTGTACTAACGCTGATGCTGTTCGTACTCGGACTGGACTTTGGCTTTGTGTCGCGGTGGTAGACAACGATCCTGCGATTGATGCTCGGCTCATGCTAGCATCAATCGCAGGGGTACGTTTTAGTCGCGTTGACTTATTTCGTCATAAATGCGACAAACTGGCAGTTCTTGCCTTGAATCCACATTTCCCAGGAGGGGTACTCTCATGCGTAGCACGGATGCTTTGCGCTCGGTTTGTTTTCAATTCTGTGTAGCCGCAGTAGTTGCCGCTTGTTTTCTAGGTTTCTTACAGCACGCATCGGCAGAGGCACCGGTGAAAGTCCCGGCCAAACCGGCAACCGCGACGTTGCAGCCTGGTGAAGTTGTGAACGAGCCGAGTAAGGAGGAGAAGAATGCAAAATCCCTAGAGACAAGCAAAGCTATTGACGACATGCGGCAGGTACAGAAAGCAAGAGACCTAATCAAAAAGTCTCCCGTATTTACTCAAGCCGAGTCAAACCGAAGAAAACTCAACTCGGAGCAACTCAAGGAATACCGTAGACGAATCGGTCCATTGCCAAAGTCGGTCGAGGGGGCCGAACTTCCGCAAGAGGAACTAGTCGATCTTCAGATGGATATGATGTTGATCAGCTTGCAGCTAATGGAAGCCGGAATTGAGGAGAACGTTTTACAAGCAGCATGTCAGTGCTTGGCGATTGAGCTCTTGAAACTTCGTGTCCTGGAAAACTACCTCGCTGAAATTGCCGAAGACGAACAAGCCAAAGAGGTCGATCGGCAGCAGAAAGAAGCTCATTCCGCCAAGAAGACAGTTGCGGCCAAAGCTTCTCCGGAGCCAGTCAAGTCAGGAAGTAAGCCAAAAGCCGAGTTCTCGTTGAGTGCGTCCAAGGTCTCCGCCGAAGAGGCGAATGAAGCGACGCGCAAAAAGCTGGCGGCAACTTGCAGCGTGGAGTTCGCCGATACGAGTCTGGAAGAGGCGCTGAAGGTCATCACCGACAAGGGGAACGTCCAGTGCCATATCGAGCCACAGAGCCTGAGAATGGCCGGGGGCGATCCAAATGCACCGGTTCAATTGAAGATGAAGGACGTACCGCTGGAGATGGTGCTGACACAGCTACTGCGCGACAAAAACCTGGGCTACACACTCGAGCATGGCGTCGTCATGGTTTGCACGGCGTGGAACATTCCGGCTGAAACCGAGACGAAGGTTTATGCGGCGCCGAACCATACCGAGCATGCACTTGCGATTCTGGTTCAGAATGTCTTGCAGCGTCAATCCAGTGCTATCGCCCCAGTTGCAACAAGCAGCCTGGCCAGTCATTCTGGGATGCCCCTGTATGCCAGCTTTCCGGAAGGTCTAGTAGAAGGAGGAGGTACCATCGAATGTACCGCCACTGAATGTACTGCCACCATTGCTCCTCCCACTTGTTACATTGCGCCTTGCTACCCTGGGCCAGTTGTTCGCCAAGTTCCTTACTCGTTTAACGGATTTTCCAGCGTCCATGCTTTTCGCGGCACGATTGTCGTCACAACTACCGCCGAAGAACATGGCCGGATTGAGAAACTGATCAAACAGCTCTCAGAGGCCAAAGCATTGGACGCATCTGGTCCGCAGCCGTCTGTGTGTACACCTCATGTAACAGCCGCCCCGCCGGCGTATACTTCTCCGCCGGCCTATACAACTCCGGGCTATCCGGCCTACAGTGCCCCGGGCAATCCTGCGCCGCCTCAAGTCGTGCCGGTGACCGTGTTTAATCCTGACGGCACATCTCGAACCGTCATGGCACCGCAGCCGGTGCCGGCACTTCCGCAAGCAGCACGGCCCGCGACAATACCTCCGCCCGGGGAATTTGGCACCGAGTAGAAAGTGCGCAAGAGGTTCAGAAACAAATGCTGCCGAGTCGCCGATATTGCCCGCACTTGGAAAAGGTTAAACGGCACGGGGACCGTGCTTACAACATTTGCGCGATTCCGCGCTCCGCTGGCGCGTCGCGGCGGAACTGGATTCCCGCCTGCGCGGGAATGACGGGAGGGCGGGAGAGGTGAATAATTATTCTACCGTCACGCTCTTGGCCAAATTACGTGGTTTGTCCACGTCGCAGCCGCGGAGGACGGCGATGTGGTAGGCCAGTAGTTGCAGCGGCAGCACGGTGATGATCGGCTGCAAGAAGTCGTCCACATTCGGTACGGTGATCACGTCATCGGCCAGTTCGGCAACGCGGGTATCTCCTTCGCACATCACGGCGATGACCGGGCCGCCGCGTGCTTTGATCTCTTCCAGGTTCGACATCACCTTGTCGTACACGTGCCCGTGCGGAATGACAAAGACGGTTGGCGTGTGTTTATCGACCAGCGCGATCGGGCCATGTTTCATCTCGGCGGCCGGGTATCCTTCGGCATGGATGTAGCTGATTTCTTTGAGCTTGAGTGCACCTTCCAAAGCCACAGGG
>Ga0163150_10004432_pt1 | contig 18784 bp, 9 predicted proteins | sample OliLakLV19P2IB_FD_148628 | JGI IMG/M metagenome (GOLD analysis project Ga0163150, IMG submission 148628) | Freshwater microbial mat bacterial communities from Lake Vanda, McMurdo Dry Valleys, Antarctica - Oligotrophic Lake LV.19.P2.IB | ecosystem: Environmental > Aquatic > Freshwater > Lake >...
CGGCAAGGGCCGAGGCAGGTACGGGCTGACGAGGTTGGTCCGGCGTGTAAAGACGCGCCGCGTTCGGGAGGTGCAAGCCATGAAGATCCAGCGGCGTTTCACGGAGGCCGGTCGTGACCCCTACGACGGCATCGAGTGGTCCACGCGCACCTCGGAGATCCGCAACCCCGATGGCACGGTGGTCTTCCGCCTCGAAGGCGTGAAGGTGCCCTCCACCTGGTCCTCGGTGGCCACTGACGTGCTGGCGCAGAAGTACTACCGGCGCAAGGGGGTTCCCCAGAAGCACGAGGACGGCAGCCCCAGGCTCGACGCCGAGGGCCAGCCCGTGCTGGGTGGCGAGAAGGACGCGCGCCAGGTCTTCCACCGGCTCGCGGGCTGCTGGACCCACTGGGGCCAGACGAACGGCTACTTCGACACGCCGGAAGACGCCCAGGCCTTCCACGACGAGATGTGCCGCATGCTGGCCGATCAGCGCGCGGCTCCCAACTCGCCGCAGTGGTTCAACACGGGCCTCCATTGGGCCTACGGCATCGACGGCCCCGCGCAGGGGCACACCTACGTCGAGCCCAAGACCGGGCGCGTCAAGCTGAGCACCAGCGCCTACGAGCGTCCCCAGCCCCATGCCTGCTTCATCCAGAAGGTCTCCGACGACCTGGTGGGCGAGGAGGGGATCATGGACCTGTGGGTCCGTGAGGCGCGCCTGTTCAAGTACGGCTCGGGCACGGGGACGAACTTCAGCCGGCTGCGCGGCGAGGGCGAGCCGCTCTCGGGCGGCGGCAGGTCCTCGGGACTGATGAGCTTCCTGAAGATCGGCGATCGTGCGGCGGGCGCCATCAAGTCGGGCGGCACCACGCGTCGGGCGGCCAAGATGGTGTGCCTCGATGTCGATCACCCGGATGTCGAAGCCTTCATCGACTGGAAGGTGATGGAGGAACAGAAGGTCGCTGCGCTCGTGGCCGGCTCCAGGCTGCTCGAGCGCTCCGTCAACGCCCTCATGTCGGCCTGCCACGAGTGGCCCGACGAGGCCACTCGCTTCGACGTCAAGAAGAACACGCGCTTGAAGGCCGCCCTGGTCGAGTCCCGGCGCAGCCTCATCCCCGCCAACTACGTGCAGCGCGCGGTGGCGCTGGCGCGGCAGGGCGTGACCTCCATCGAGGTGCCCACCTACACCACGGACTGGGACGGCGAGGGTTACCTCACGGTCTCGGGGCAGAACAGCAACAACTCGCTGCGCATCCCCAACGACTTCATGCGCGCCGTGCAGGAGGATCGCCCCTGGAAGCTCCTGCGCCGCACCGACGGCGCCGTGGCCAAGAACCTCTCGGCCAAGGAGCTGTGGGACAAGATCGCCTACAGCGCCTGGGCCTGCGCCGACCCGGGCCTGCAGTTCGACACCACCATCAACGAGTGGCACACCTGCCCCGCCGACGGGCGCATCAACGCCAGCAATCCGTGCGTGACGGGCGACACGCTCGTCGCCACGAGCCAGGGCTGGCGGCGCATCGACGCGCTGCTCTCGCAGGGTTGTGAGGTGATCGGCGCCGACGGCGAAGCCCATCCCATCGAGCCGGCCTTCGTCACGGGGGTGAAGCGCGTCTACCGCTTGCGCACGCGTGCCGGCTACGAGGTGCGCCTGACCGCCGACCATCGGGTCCTGACGAAGAACCGTGGCGACGTGCCTGCCGCCGAGCTCACCAAGGACGACGTCGTGCTGTTGGGCCGCCCGGGCTTCGGCACGCGCGCTCTCGACACCCGCCTGGCGCGGTTCCTGGGTCTGGCCGTCGGCGACGGGTGCCTGATGGGGGAGCAGGAGACCGCGATGGTCACGCTTGCGCCCGCGGAGGCCGCAGTCGCCGAGCGGGTCAACGCCGACCTGAACGCCTACAAGGCGGAGCACGCGCAGGACGGTCGCGGCGCGCGTGCCACGCAGGTGCGTGCCCCGCAAGCCACCTTGCGCGTGGGCACGAGCAGCCGCTGCGTGGTGGATGCGCTCAAGCTCTACGCGGTGCTCGATGCCGGCAGCACGGGCAAGCGCCTGACCGACGAGGTCCACGCGCTCGACCGCGAGGCGCACGTCGCCTTGCTCCAGGGCCTGTTCACGGCCGACGGCACCGTCGCCAACTACGGCGAGAAGAGCCAGTACGTCGCTCTCGACAGCACCAGCCTCGAGCTGCTCCAGCAGGTGCAGCGCCTGCTGCTGGGCTTCGGCATCAAGGCGAAGCTCTACCGCGATCGGAGATTGGCGGCGAGCGCCTGGCTGCCGGACGGTCGGGGCGGCGAGAAGCAGTACGCGGTCGCGCAGATGCACAGCCTGCGTCTGAGCCGCGCCTCGCGGCTGACCTTCGAGCGCGAGATCGGCTTCCTGCCCGGCAGCCCCAAGCAGGAGCAGCTGGCACAGCTCAACGCTCAGGTCGGGGTCTACGCTGACCGCCTCGAGGACCGCGTGGAGAGCCTCGAGGCGCAGGGCGAGGAGGTCGTGTACGACCTGACCGAGCGCGCGACGCACCACTTCGTGGCCGGCGGGCTGGTGGTCCACAACTGCAGCGAGTACATGTTCCTCGACGACACGGCGTGCAACCTGGCGAGCTTGAACCTCGTCACGTTCTTCGATGCGCGCACGGGCCGCTTCGACCTCGAGGGCTACAAGCACGCGATCCGGCTGTGGACCGTCGCGCTCGAGATCAGCGTGCTGATGGCGCAGTTCCCCAGCCGCAACATCGCCAGGCTCTCCTACGAGTTCCGCACGCTGGGCCTGGGCTTCGCCAACATCGGTTCGCTGCTCATGCAGCAGGGCGTCCCCTACGACAGCAAAGAGGGCATGGCCCTGACCGGCGCCCTCACGGCCATCCTGACCGGCGAGTCGTACGCGACCTCGGCGGAGATGGCGGCCGAGATCGGTCCCTTCCAGGGCTACGCGCGCAACAAGAAGCACATGCTGCGGGTGATCCGCAACCACCGCCGTGCGGCCTACAACGCCGCACCCAGCGAGTACGAGGGCCTGACGATCACGCCCGTGGGCATCAACCCCGAAGACTGCCCCGATGAGCTGCTGCGCGCCTCGCGCGAGTCCTGGGACCGCGCGCTGGCCTTGGGCGAGAAGGCCGGCTACCGCAACGCCCAGGTCTCCGTCATCGCGCCCACGGGCACGATCGGCCTGATCATGGACTGCGACACGACGGGCATCGAGCCCGACTTCGCCCTGGTGAAGTTCAAGAAGCTGGCCGGCGGCGGCTACTTCCGCATCATCAACGAGTCGGTGCCGGTGGCGCTGCGTACGCTGGGCTACCCGCAAGAGCACATCGAGGCCATCGAGCGCTACGTGCGCGGCACGGGCTCGCTCAAGGGCGCGCCGCACGTCAACGACGTCACCCTGCGCGCCAAGGGCTTCACCGTCGAGATGATCGAGAAGATCGAGACGGCCCTGCCCAGCGCCTTCGACATCTCCTTCGTGATCAATCGCTGGTCGGTGGGCGACGAGGCGCTGGCGAAGCACCTGGGCATCCCCGGCCATGTCGCGGCCGGACCGGGCTTCGACCTGCTCAAGCACCTGGGCTTCGACAAGGACCAGCTGCGCCAGGCCAACGACGCCATCTGCGGGAGCATGACCGTCGAGGGAGCGCCTTTCCTCAAGGACGAGCATCTGCCGGTCTTCGACTGTGCCGGCAAGTGCGGGCGCTACGGCAAGCGTTCCATCGGCGTGATGGGCCACATCCGCCAGATGGCGGCGGCGCAGCCCTTCGTCTCGGGCGCCATCAGCAAGACCATCAACATGCCCAACGAGGCCACCGTCGAAGACGTCAAGGAGGCCTACGACGCCTCCTGGCGCCTGATGATCAAGGCCAATGCGCTCTACCGCGACGGCAGCAAGCTCAGCCAGCCCCTCAGCTCCATCTCCTCCGAGGGCGACGACGTCGACGAGGGGGCCGCGGCGAGCGAGGCAACGTCGTCGGGCGTAGCGTCGTCCGGCGTCGCGTCTTCTGGCGTCGCGTCTTCTGGCAGAGGGGCGGGCGGCGCTGCGGACGGCGCGCTGGAGGCCCCCCCTGCGGGGGGAGCCTCGGCGGGCCCGGTCTCCGCGGGCCCGGGCTCCGGGGGCCACGGCGAGAGGGCGGAGGGGATCGGTGTGGCGACGACGACGGCGGCTGTGCGTAAGCGGGCCGAGCAGCTCACCGAGCGCGTGATCGTGCGCTATCTGGCCAAGCGCCACCGCCTGCCGCAGCGCCGCGCCGGCTACACCCAGAAGGCCGTCATCGGCGGCCACAAGGTCTATCTACGCACGGGCGAGTACCCCGACGGCCAGCTGGGCGAGATCTTCATCGACATGCACAAGGAGGGCGCCGCCTTCCGCAGCCTGATGAACTGCTTCGCCATCGCCATCTCGCTGGGCCTGCAGTACGGCGTGCCGCTCGAGGAGTTCACCGAGGCCTTCGTCTTCACGCGCTTCGAGCCCAACGGCATGGTGGAGGGCAACGACCGCATCAAGCTGTCCACCTCGCTGATCGACTACGTCTTCCGCGAGCTGGCCATCACCTACCTCGACCGCAAGGACCTGGCTCAGGTCACCGAAGAGGACCTCCAGCCCGACGCCGTGCGCCGCGACAGCGAGCCCGAGTACCAGAGCGAGGAGGTCGTGGCCGAGCGTTCCGTGCCCGTCGACCCGGCGCCCATGCCCAGGGTCTTCGCGCCGGAGGCGATCCACCCTCACAGCCGCGGCATGCACCCGGGTCAGGCTCAGGAGCCGCACGCGGCCCCGGCCGGCACGCCGGGCGTCTCCGCGTCGGGCGTCTCCGCGTCGGGCGCCTCCGCGTCGGGCGCCTCCGCGTCGGGCGCCTCCGCGTCGGGCGGATCGAGTCCTGCGGCGGACCGCGCTATCGACCGCAGTCTTGTGGACCACGGTGTGGGCTCGGCTGGCTCTCAGAACGCGGGGGTGACCGGCGCCCAGGCAGGCCTTGCGAGCCGGGGCAGCTCCCACGGCCCCGCCCCTGAGCACGTCCCTCAGCACGGTCAGGGGCATAGCAAGGGCTATTCCGTCGCACCCGGCGTGGCCTCGAGTGCCTCTGGCGTCTCGACGGTGACCGAGGTGGAGGTCGTCTCTGTCCGTCTGCGCAGCGACAGCAGCGTGTCGAAGGCCGACCTCGCCCGCCTCAAGGGCTTCACGGGCGACTGCTGCAGCGACTGCGGCTCGTTCACCATGGTGCGCAACGGCGCGTGTCTCAAGTGCAACACGTGCGGCCAGACCAGTGGCTGCAGCTAGCCTGCGGCAGCCGCGCGCCGAGAGCCAGGCCCACCACAGGCGCTGGCGAGCCGGCGGCGAGGTCAGGAGTCCCTCGGGGGTCGGGTAGCATCCGCGCACGGGTTGGAGTGCCGGTCGCCCATGTCGGATTCTGCGCGCGTGCTGGTCGTCAGCGGCTCGGCCGGGCATGGGCACGTCAAAGCCGGCGAAGCGGTCACGGCGGCGCTCGAAGAGCGTCATCCGACCCTGGTGGTCGAGCATTGGGACGCGCTCGATCACCTGCCGCGCTGGTACGCCTCCACCTATCGCGGTGGCTACGTGCGGCTGGTGGACCGCCATCCGCACCTGTGGCGCCGGCTCTACGAGGCCAGCGATCGCAGGCATCTGTGGCTGGGCCACCAGCTCACGCGCCTGGCGGGCCGGCGCTTCCTGGCCGACGTGGCCGCCTTTCGACCGGACCTGGTGCTGTGCACGCACTTCCTCGCTCCCGAGGTGCTTTCGGCCGCGATCGAGCGGCGGCTCAGCGACGTGCGCGTCGAGATCGTGGTGACCGATCACGATGCGCACCGCTCCTGGTACTGGCCCCATGTGCGTCACGCCTACGTGGCCAGCGAGCTCGTCGCGGGACGTTTCCGTCTCAAGTACGGCATGCCGGCGGAGGCGCTCACGGTCACCGGCATCCCTGTACGCAAGGCCTTCACCCAGCTGCGGGACGTGGCCGCGACGCGTGCACGCTACGGCCTCGATCCGCGACGGCCCACCCTGCTCTTCCTCTCGGGCGGCTTCGCCGCGGGTCCGGTGGCGGAGGCCATCGCCGCACTGTGGACGCGCCGTCCCGACCTGCAGGTCTTTGCGGTCTGCGGCACGAACGAACGCCTGCGTCGGTCTGTCGAGCGGCTCGATCGCCCCGCCGGGGCCCTGCTGCATGCGTTGGGATTCGTGCCCGACGTGCCCGACCTCATGGCCGCGGCCGACCTCGTGGTCAGCAAGAGCGGCGGCATCAGCACCTCGGAGTGCATGGCCCTGGGGCGGCCGCTGCTCATCTCGAGCCACATCGCCGGTCAGGAGGAGCGCAACGCCGACGCGGTCATGGAGGCCGGAGCGGGCGCGCGCGCGCTGTCCGTTGACGAGCTGGTCCAGCGAGCCACGCGGCTGCTCGACGATCCAGCCGCCCTGGCGCGCATGGCGGCCGCCGCCCGAGCCTTCGGGCGCCCAGACGCGGCCGGGCGCATCGCCGACGCCGTGGCACGGCGGGTGGGGGCCCCTCTCGCGCCCCGGGGCCCTCGTTTCCACGGCGCGCCTTGACACTTCGCGCAGCTACGTTCACGTGCGTGCGACCGTGCGGCGCGCTGGACTGGGGGCGCTCGGAGCACTGCGTCACGCTGCTGTAGGAAGCCACGCGGCGTCCTGCGCGGCAGCCCTGCGCACCCGAGCCAGCGCGCCGACGAGGGCGCGCAGGTCCACCCGACCCGGCTGGCGGACGGGCGGACGGGCGGGCCGGCGAGCCGGGGTGCGGGGAGGAGGCGATGGCCCTGACAGGCCGCTTACGGCCGGGTCGCCGGGGCGCCCAGGCCAGTTCGCAGGCCCGTTTGCGGGCCGCCTCGGGCTTCCGACCGACGGCGCGGGCGGTCGATAGAAGGGCATGCGCCAGGGCCACGACCCCGGATGGGACGACTGTCACGTGAGCGTACCGCTCACGGGGCGCGAGCCATTGCTCGGCCGATTGCGGCTCAAGCTGCGCAGCCGGCCCGGCGCCGGCTGGATCGGGCTCAGCGGACCGCGCGGGGCGGGCGTCTCCCGCATCCTCGAAGAGGTGGCGGCCATGGCGGCGGAGGCTCCGGGGGGGCCGGCCCCGTTGTGGGTGGCGCCCTGCGAGGTCGGCGCTCCGCGCGCCGAGCCGCTCAGGCGCGCGCTGGTTCCGTGGTGGAGCCGGGCTCCCGACGCAGCGCTCGAGGCGGCGCTGGCGCCGGTGGTGCCCACGGGACACCACGGGGCGCGTGCGTTCCTAGCCTGGGTGGGCGCGGGTCCCTTGGCCTCCGCCGCGCTGCTCCCTGCGCTGAGCGTCCTGAGCGCCGCGCTGCGCGCACTCACGCAAGGCGGCGTGATCGTGGCCGACGACTGGACCGCGCTCGATGCCACGACGCGTTCCCTGCTGCTCGAGGTCGGCAAAGCGGGCGGCTCGACGGTCATCGCCGGCCACGTCGATCCCGACGACGCGCCCGAGGAGGTGGGTCAACTCTGGCCGCTCGAGCCGCTGACCGAGAGCCAGCTGAGCCTGCTGCTCAAGCGCTGGCTGCGCTCGCCGGTGACCGCGCGGCGACTGGCCCCCGAGCTCGCCCGACGCAGCGAGGGTTGGCCCGGTCGCGCGATCGCCTTGGTGCGCTCGCTCGCGCGCGCCGGCGTGCTCGTCAGCGAAGAGCGTGGCGCGCGTCTGGCAGCCTGGCCGGTCCCGTGGCCCGAGCCGTGCGGCATCTTCGAGAGCTGCCTGCAGCGCCTCAAGGAGGAGGACGCCGGGGGCTGGCGCGTGATCGAGTCCGCGGCCATGCTCACGGAACCCTGCGAAGCGGAGCTCCTGGCCGAGGCCGCGGGCGTCAAGCGCGCTGTGGTCGAGGGGGTGCTGGCCGAGGTCACGGCGGCGCGCTCGGGCCATGCTCCCGGCTGCGCCTTCGGCGACCCGGCCTTGCGCGCCTTCGTACGCAACCGGCTCACGCCCGCGCGGCGCGCGCAGGTGGCCGAGCGCCTCGTGCACACCTACGCGCGCCGGCCGCTGGCGGAGCTGCGCGGCGCCGGGGAGGCGCTCGGCCGCCTCGAGGCCGCCTGCGAAGGCGGCTCGGGCCCGGAGCTCGACCAGCTGCTGCCGCGCGTGCTCGAGCTCGTGCCGGCGCGCGCGACGTTGGTGCCCGCCGTCGCCGAGCTGCTGGCGCGGGCCGCCCGGCGCCTGCTCACGCTCGAAAGCTCTCCGGCCCCCGCGACCTTGCTCGGGGTCGGCGAGCGCCTGGCTGTCTGCGGGCACCTCGCTGCGGCGCAGGACCTGCTTGAGGCGCTGCACATCCAACCGGGGACGTCGGCCGAGCTCGCCTGGCTCACGCTGCGCGTGCGCTACGGCGATCCCGCGCACGTGCGGCCCGACGTCGTGCGTCTCGAAGCGCTGCTCGCGGGCGCCCCGCTCGCGCACGAGCCGCGCCACCGTGCGTGCCGTGCCCTGGCCGAACGCGATGGTGCCACGGACGGCGAGGCGCGCCGCGCGTGGCGTCAGGCCCTGGCGACGCTGCCGTCCTGCGATCTGGCCGAACGCGCCGGCCTCCACGTGGCCCTGGCACGGGCGGCCGAGCGCGCGGGACGGCGTCGTGCGGTCGCTGGGCACGCGCGACGCGCGGCGGTGCTCCACGAGGCGCTGGGCCGCACGGGTGAGGCCGCCACGTTGTGGCTGCACGTGGGCCTCGTCGAGCGGGCGGCGGGCCGCCTCGAGCTGGCCACGGCGGCCTTCGAGGCCGCGGTGCGCGACTGGCAGGAACTCGGCGAGGTCGGAGCCGAGGGCGAGGCGCTCGAGGCGCAGGCGCAGACCTGTGTGCTGCGCGCACGCTACGACGATGCGGCGGGCCTGCTGGCGCGCGCCCTGGCTTGCACGGAGCGCGCCGCTCGCCACCAGCGGCGGGCCGGCGTGCACCTGGCCCTGGCGCGTGCCCATCGCGGGCGCGGCGATCTGGCGCGTGAGCGCGAGCACGCGGCCCGGGCCATGGAGCACGCCACGACGGCGGCGGCCCGGCTGCTCGCGCGTGCGGCGCAGCTGGTGGCAGGTCTGCGTGCGGGGGAGCCGGGGGCGCTGGAGGCTCTGGACCCCGTGGTGCGGGACCTGGAGGCCGCCGGTCTGCGCGAGGAGGCGGCCGAGGTGCGCGCCGCCATGGTGGATGCGCGGCTCGTCATCGGCGACGTGGCCGAAGCGGAGCGTCTGGTCGGGACGCTCGTGGATCCAGCCGCCCTGCTCGCCAAGGCGCGCGTGGCGCGCCTCAAGGGCCAGCTGGGTGCCTGCACGCACATCCTGGAGGCCTTGGGACACGACCCCACGGCTCCTGTGGACCTGCGCGCCGAGGCCTGTGCGCGTCTGGCCGAGCTGCAGGTCGAGGGCCATGCCGAGAGCGAGGCCGCGCAGACTGCGCAGGCCGCCTCGGCCCTGCTCGAGCTGCCGCATCGCAGCCGCCGGCAGGACGCGCGCCTGCATCGGCTGCTGGCCCGCGTCTACCGCGAAGTCGGCGAGCCCGCGCGCTCGGCGGAGCACCGGGCCGCCTCGCGCCGCGCCTTGCAGCTGCCGCTGCCCGTACGCGGGACGGCGAGCGAGCGCTTGCGTTGGATCCGGGCCCGCTGGAGCCGCGATCCCCGCCGCGCGCTGCCGCGGCGGGCGCAGAGCCTCTGACCCGCTCTGGCCCCGCTGACGGGCGCGCGTACGTGCGCCCAAGCGGGCCTGCTGCGGCGCGCCGCACCTGCGCTGGCACGCACGACGGAGCCCCGCGCGACGCTGGTCGGGCTTCCACCTGACTGCTATCGTGCCGATCCACCGTCGGCGCCCACGCGCCCCGGGTGGGGGAGGTTGTCGTGCGCACGTGGGCCTGGTCGGCGGTGGCAGCGCTGGTCGCCGCGAGCGTGCCGGCCGCGTCCGCCGCCGGGGCGGCACTCAGCTCGCTTGAGGACGCTCCGCGCTTGCCGCCGGACTCCGGCTGGCGTCCCCCCGCGGACCCAGGCGGGGCGGGGGAGCGTCATGGGCTGGCTCCGTCGTCGAGCCCTGCCTTCGCGCCACGCCTGGCCCTCGCCCCCGTCCTCATGGCTCGCGAGCCACGGCCGACCCCGCGCCTGCGCCGCGGCCCCGTGGAGGAGCGCGACGAGTGGATCCTGGCGCAGCCGCGCCTCACCATGCCGCCGCTCTCGCCCGACCCTGTCGGCTGCGGGCGTTGGCGCGTGCGTCTGGCCGCGCACCGGGGCAACGACTTCGGCTGGACGCAGACCTCCACCGGCGAGCTGCCCGCTGGGGGCGACCGACGCTTCCTGGTGGATGGCGAGCACCAGACCACCGAGGCGAGCGTGCGCTACGGAGTGAGTCCCACGCTGGACGTCGCCGTCCGTCTGCCCGTCCACTGGCGCGGCGCTGGGTTCATGGACGGGCCTATCGACGTCTTCCACGAGGCCCTCGCGTGGGCCGGCGTTAAGGACAACAAGCGCCCCGACTTCGACAACGATCGCTACCGCGTCGAGGGCCGCAGCGCGGCGGGGGTGCCCTTCTCCTGGAGCGACGACGACGGCGCGGGCCTGGGCAACGTCGAGCTGGCGGGGCACTGGGCCTTCGCCGGAGCCCAGCCCTGTGCGCGTTGGACCTGGGCCGCCGTCGGGCGCGTGACGCTGCCCACGGCCACCGGCGTCTACGCGGTGGGCGGCGTGGACCTCGGCGCCCAGCTCGTGACAGCCGCGCGGCTGGCAGCCGACTGGGACCTCTACCTCGGCGCGGGCGGCACCTGGTTCAGCGAGCCGGAGATCGACGGCGTGCGCTACGAGCAGCTGCGCGGCAGCGGCTTCGCCGCCTTGGAGTGGCACCCCGCCCCGACCTGGAGCCTGATCGTCACGCTCCAGGCCTCGAGCAACCTGATCACGAACATCGCGCTCTACCCCGCCTTCCAGTCCTACCTGGACCTGGCGGTCAAGCTCGACGTCTCGCGCTGCTGGCAGGTGGAGCTCGGCCTGACCGAGAACCTGGCGGACCAGCAGTCCACCAGCGACTTCGGGGTCTATGTCGGCCTGGTGGGCAGCTTCTAGGCCAGCACCCGCGGGACTTCATCTCGACCCCACGCGCTGCACGGCGGCCTCGAGCAGGCCCGGATTGAGCGCGCGACCCGAGAGGCGCGCCACGAAGCGGCCTGCGCGGGCGGCGATTAAGAGCGCCATGTCCTGGCCCAGCAGGCCCAGGTCGGCGTTCGCGGCGGAGGCGCTGGGCTCGGGTTCAAGCGGCAGTCCGGACGGCGTGAGGCGCGCTGCGAACGCGCGGCGCTCCCCGTCGGGGTCGTGCGCCCGCGTGCGGCGGATGCCCACGCGCACGTAGCCGCGGTGCGGCGGCAGCACGCCCACGCGCAGGCCGGCGCTGCAAGTAGCCGGCTGGCGGGGGAGCGGGTCGTCGCGAACCGGAGCGGAGCCCACCTGCGCCCCGCCCTGTACGGCGGGCTCGCCGCAGGCGCCGAACAGCGCAGCGACGAACAGGCCGGCGCTGCGGCTCAGGGGACGCGGGCGCATATCGTCTCTTCTATCCGACCCGCCGGCCCTGCGGCCGATCGGGTATCGTGGGGCGCATCATGCGCCTCAGATGTGCCAACGGCGATCCGCTGTGGCTGGGTTACGGGATGAACGTGCATCCGGGCGGCTCGCCCGAGGTGCTGGAGCAGGCCATCGAGCGCACGGTGCTCCCTCTGAGGCGCCGGCTTGGCGCGCGGGGAACGTTTGGCATCGCGCTGCGCCTTGACGCCCTGGGCGTGCGCGCGCTCGAGTCCGACGCCGGCCGGCTGCGGGCGTTGCGCCAGCTGCTCGTCGCCCACGACCTCGTGCCCTTCACGGCCAACGGCTTCGTGCTCGGGCGTTTCCACGGTCCCGGCGTGAAAGACGCCGTCTACCGTCCGTCGTGGCGTGAAGCCGAGCGCGAGGAATACACGCTGGCGCTGGCAGGCATCCTGGCACACCTGCGCGGCCCCGGCCACGTCGTGAGCCTCTCGACGGCGCCCGGCTCTTGGCGGGGCTGGGGGGAGGAACGCACGCGTGTGGACGCCGACTGTGCCGCACGGCTCGTGCGCACGGCGCGGCGGCTGCGCGAGCTGGAGCACGTGAGCGGCGTACGCGTGCTGCTGGGCCTCGAGCCCGAGCCCGGCTGCACGCTGCAGCGGGTCAGCGACGCCGTGGCCTTCTTCCACGGCCCCCTGCAGCAGGCCTTCGGGCGCGATACCGCCGCGCGCCACCACCTCGGCGTGTGCCTCGACGTGTGCCACCAGGCCGTGATGTTCGAGGACCCGCGTCTGGGGCTGGACCGCTTGCGCGCGGCCGGGGTGCCGGTCGTCAAGGTGCAGGCTTCGGCCGCGCTCGAGCTGTCCGACGGCAGTGACGTCGCGGGACGCGCCGCGCTGGCGCGCTTCGTCGAGCCGACCTGGCTGCACCAGACCACCACGCCCGACGAACGCGGCGAGGTGCACCTGCTGGAGGACCTCCCGGCGGCGCTCGGCTCCGCCGCGGCGCCCTGGCTCGCGCGCCGGCCTTGGCGCACGCACTTTCACGTGCCGGTCTTCCGCGCGCTCTCGCTACCGCCGCTCAAGACCACCCAGGGCGAGCTCGATCGGGTTCTGGCCCGCGTGGCGCAGGGTGGGGCGACGCGCCACCTGGAGGTCGAGACCTACACCTGGGAGGGGCTGCCCGAGGACGAGCGTCACGCCGGCAGCGGCTTCGACCTGGGCGAGGCGCTGGCGCGTGAGCTCGAGCACGTGCTGGCGGTGCTCGCACGCCACGGGGCTCTGCCCGAGGTTGCGCGGGCGGAGGGCGCGCGGCCGGGCGGCGCGCCGGCAGCGAAGCCGACCTCCACGGCGGAACTGTGAGCGTGGGCGCGGTCCGCTTGCGTACCGTGCTGATCGTGGTCAGCGACCGGGCCGCACAAGGCTTGCGTCAGGACGCTACGGCCGAGCTGCTCCGCCCGGCGCTGGCCGAACAGGGTTGCGACCTGGTCGAGGTGGTCGTGGTGGCCGACGAGCGCGGGCCCATCGCGGCAGCCATCCGGGCGGCCGCCGCCCACGCCGCGTTGGTCCTGACCACCGGGGGCACGGGGGTGGCGCTGCGCGACGTGACACCCGAGGCCACCCGCGACGTGTTGGACGTGGAGGTCCCCGGACTGGGCGAAGAGATGCGCCGGCGTAGCGCCGTTCTCACGCCCATGGCGCTCGGCAGCCGTGCTCTGGGGGGCGTCGTGGGCAGGGCGGTCGTCCTCAACCTCCCCGGTCGCCCCGCCGGGGCGCTGGAGTGCTTCGGCTTCGTGGCACCCGCTCTGGCCCATCTGGCGGCCTTGCGGCGGGGGCCCGTCGAGGACGCGAGCCACGACCCCAGTGCTCGCTGAGCCACGGGCCCTTCCCAGACGCTAGGGCGGCTACCATGTCCGCCCCGGCGCGGCCCCGTCTCGGAGGAGTGTTCCATGAGGTTGAGTTCCTTCCCGTCGCGCTCGTCGTGGTCCGTGCGCGCTCGGGCCGCGCTTGCGCTCGCCTCCCTCTTCCTGGTCGTCGGAGGTTGCGGCAGCGGCGGCGTCACGACCACACAGGCCCAGTTCTTCCTGCAGGCCATCGGCCCCGCGGGCGGCGTGGCCCAGGCCGGCCCCGTGCATCTGACGTTCCCGCCGGGGGCGCTCCTGCAGGACACGAGCATCGCGATCCTGCCCGAGCTCAACCCGTTCGTGATCCAGGCGCCACCCTTCGATCCCTGCGACTACTCCTACCTGGGACCGATCTACTGTTGCGGGCCGATCGGTCTGGCGCTGGCCGTCGACGGCGTGCTGCGAATGAGCTACGACGAGGCCCTGATCCCGGCCGGTTCCGGCGAGGGCGACCTCGTCCTGCTGATCTGGGACAACGTGAACCTGGTCATGGTTCCGAAGACGGGCCCCAGCGTCACCCAGGATCAGCTGCTCAACTTCTTTGAGGACACGGCCTACGACGAGCTCGGCCACGTGGCGATCGGCGTGCGCGCCTGCCCGCAGGGCCAGATCCTCGTCCAGAACAACCCGGCGCAGCCGACGCCCAAGGCCGTCGTGGCGCAGGGCCCCCAGAGTGGCGCGCCTGAGCTCTACATCGTGGATCCCACCGAGGCGGCGGCGCCGCTGCTGGTCGATACCGCGTTCCTGCCCTTCAGCGCCTTCCTCGCCTCGCCCTCCGGCGACCGCGTCCTGTTGCTGGCCTCCACCCAGCTCCTCCAGGGCAGCGCGCTCTACACCTTGCCGCTGCCTGCCGGCGGCTCGCCGGTAGAGGTGTTCGCCGAGGATGTCTCCTCCAACCTCTTCCTGCAGGCCTACGATCCCTTCTTCGGCTGGCTCAGGGGCTCGACGAGCGACGAGGTCTTCGCGGTCTTCTACCACCCCACGCTGCAGCAGATGGGCACCCCTTCGGGTCCCTTGGACACCTACGAGCTGCAGCGCCGCGACGCGCTCGCGGCCCAGCCGGCCGTCGAGATGCACGAGCGCGACTCCGATCTCTACTACCCCGACGATCTGCGCCAGTCTGACGACGGCGCCAGCGCCATGTTCCGCTGGGGTCCCAGCTTCTCGGAGATGCTGGGGGCCCCGCCCGCGCTGCTTGCGACCGGCGCCGTGGATGTGCTCAACTCGCCCTCCGGCACGCCCGCCTCGCTGGCTGCCATCCAGCCCAACATGTCCGGTTCCTCACCGCGCTTCTTCACCCAGTCGAGCGACCTCTACGTGATCTCGAGCGCGACGCTGGTCGAGCGCTGGGAACGTGACGGCACCTTGGTCGGCACGCTGTTCGACCCCGGGTTCGAGAGCGGCGAGATCCTCGTCGATTTCGCCCTGGCGCCCGACGACGAGAGCTTCGCCATGGTGGTCGAGGTCACATCGTTCAACAACATGCTCCAGCAGGGCTTCAGCACCCCCGAGACCGAGCTGTGGATGGGCACGCTCACCGACGGCGTGTTGGCCACCTTCTCGTTCTTCTCGCAGCAGTTCGTCAACGAGCTCGTCTGGCATCCCCAGCAGACGGGCGTGTTCCTCGATCTCTCCAACCTCTTCGCCGCCTTCTACGAGCTGCGCGACGACAAGGGCGACTACATCGAGGAGACGTTCCTGCCCGTAGACGGCATGCAGCACGTGGACGTGAACCGCCTCGACGGCCGCATCCTGGTGCTCGTCGGCAGTCAGCTGCGCTCGCTCACCACCGCGGAGGCCATCCCGCCGGGGCTCTACGTCAGCCCGGCCGACGCATCCGCCTTCCAGCAGGTCGCCATGCCCGGCCTGCTCGATGCGGTCCAGGCCCGTTGGATCGAGTCTTGGCGTAACCAGCCTGGCATGGGTAGCGCGCGCGTGCGCTGAGCCTCGGGGGGGCCGGGGGGGCGCGTCCCCGAGCCCATCCGTGCGAGCCGTTCGTAGGCCGGCAGATCGAGCCGAGCCACGACCCTTGGTTGAGGAACAGCGTCCGGGCGGTACGTTGGCCGCCTCATGGCCGCCTCGCCCTACCGGCTCCGCCGTCCCGTACGCTTCGTGACGGCGGCGGCGCTCTTCGACGGCCACGACGCGGCCATCAACATCATGCGCCGCATCCTGCAGGACGGCGGGGCCGAGGTGATCCACCTGGGCCACAACCGCTCGGTGCTCGAGGTGGTCGAGACCGCCATCGAGGAGGACGCCCAGGCGATCGCCGTCTCCTCCTACCAGGGCGGTCACAACGAGTACTTCCGCTACATGAAGGACCTGCTGCGTGAACGCGGCGCGGGTCACGTCAAGATCTTCGGGGGCGGCGGGGGCGTGATCGTGCCGCACGAGGTGGCGGCGCTCCACGCCTACGGCATCGATCGCATCTTCACGCCGGAGGACGGCCGTCGCCTGGGGCTCACGGGCATGATCGACGTGATGCTCGAGCAGGCGGACTTCGAGCCGCCCTGCGAGGTCGCGCTGGAGGGCCCCGTCCCGCGGCTCACGCCCGCTTCGCGCCGCCTGCTGGCCCAGTGCCTCACGCGCGCCGAGCACCCCGGCTTCGCAGCCTCGCCCCTGGCCCGGGCGCTCAAGGCCCACGTGGAGGCGCTGCCGCCGGCCCAGCAGGCCCCGGTGATCGGCGTCACGGGCACGGGCGGTGCGGGCAAGTCCAGCTTGACCGACGAGCTGGTGCTGCGCTTCCTGGAGGCCGCGCCCGAGGGCACCGTGGCGGTCTTGAGCGTGGACCCGACCCGTGTCAAGACCGGCGGCGCGCTCCTGGGCGACCGCATCCGCATGAATGCGTTGCCGCATGCTCGCGGCTTCATGCGTTCCTTCGCCACGCGCGGTTCGCGCGGCGAGCTCTCCAGCGCGCTGGCCGACGCCGTGCGCTTCTGCCGCGCCGCAGGCTTCGACTGGATCGTGGTGGAAACCTCGGGCATCGGACAAGGCGACGTAGGCGTGCGCGACGTCGCCGACCTCTCCATCTACGTCATGACGCCCGAGTTCGGCGCCGCCAGCCAGCTCGAGAAGATCGGCATGCTCGACTACGCCGACCTCGTCGCCGTGAACAAGTTCGACCGCCGCGGCGGCGAGGATGCGCTGCGCGACGTGCGCAAGCAGGTGCGCCGCAACCGCAAGGACTTCGCCGGGGCCGAGGCCGACCTGGGCGTCTTCGGCACGGTGGCGAGCCGCTTCCGCGACCCGGGGGTGGATGCGCTGTTCGCGTTCCTGTGCGGCAAGGCGGGCGCGTTGCGCCTCAAGGTGCCGCACTTCGCGCCGCCGGTCGCGCTCGAGCCCACGAATGGGCATCTGCCGCAAGCGCTGCTGCCCGCCGACCGCGTGGGCTACCTGGCCGAGATCACCGCCGTGTGCCGCAAGCACCGGGCCTTCACCGAGGAGCAGGTCGAGCGCGCCCGCGACGCGGCGTGCCTCGAGCGCGCGGCCGCCCTGGTGGGCTCCGAGGGCCGCGCCGGTGTCGAGCAGGCTTTGGCGGGCGCGCGCGCGCGCCTCGACCCGCGCTGCGCGGCCCTGCTCGCGGCCTGGCCTGCCGTGCGCGAGGCCTACGCGGGCGACACCCTGAGCTACGCCGTGCGCGCGCGCCACGTCTCCGTTCCGCTCACGACCCTCTCGCTCTCGGGCACGAAGATCCCCAAGGTGGCGCTGCCCCCCACGCAGGAGCCGGGGGAGGTGCTGCGCTACCTGCTGCTCGAGAACCTGCCTGGGGAGTTCCCCTTCACCGCGGGCGTCTTCCCCGTCAAACGCACCGACGAGGACCCCAAGCGCCAGTTCGCAGGCGAAGGCGGTCCGCTGCGCACGAACAAGCGCTTCCACTACCTCTCGCGCAACGATGCCGCCAAGCGCCTCTCCACGGCCTTCGACAGCGTCACCCTGTACGGCGAGGACCCGCACCCCCGGCCCGACATCTACGGGAAGGTGGGGGAGAGCGGGGTGTCGATCTGCACGCTCGACGACATGAAGGTGCTCTACCAGGGCTTCGACCTGTGCGACCCCAACACCTCCGTGAGCATGACCATCAACGGGCCCGCGCCCGTGATCCTGGCGATGTTCTTGAACGCGGCCATCGACCAGCAGCGCCAGCGCCTCCTGGAGGAGACGGGAAGGGAGCAGCAGGGTCGGGGAGAGCAGGGCAGGTCGGCGAACGGTAAGCCGGCGGCCGGTCCGTCGGGGCAGGGCCGTGTGCTCTCCGCGGCGGAGGACCGGGCGCTCGTGGCGCGCACGCTCTCGGCCGTGCGCGGCACCGTGCAGGCCGACATCCTCAAGGAGGACCAGGCCCAGAACACCTGCATCTTCAGCACGGACTTCGCGCTGCGCCTCATGGGCGACATCCAGGCCTCGTTCATCGCTCGCGAGGTGCGCAACTACTACAGCGTCTCGATCAGCGGCTACCACATCGCCGAGGCCGGGGCCAACCCCATCACGCAGCTGGCCTTCACGCTGGCCAACGGCTTCACGCTCGTCGAGCTCTACCTGGCGCGCGGCATGGCCATCGACGAGTTCGCCCCGAACCTGTCGTTCTTCTTCAGCAACGGGCTGGATCCGGAGTACGCGGTCATCGGACGCGTGGCGCGCCGCATCTGGTCGGTGGCCATGCGCGACCGCTACGGCGCCAACGAGCGCAGCCAGAAGCTCAAGTACCACGTCCAGACCAGCGGTCGGTCGCTGCACGCGCAGGAGATCCAGTTCAACGATGTGCGCACCACCCTGCAGGCGCTCCTGGCCCTGCAGGACAACTGCAACTCGCTGCACACCAACGCCTACGACGAAGCCATCACCACGCCCACCGAGGAGAGCGTCCGGCGCGCGATGGCCGTCCAGCTGATCAACACCAAGGAGCTGGGCTGGCTGAAGAACGAGAACCCGCTGCAGGGCTCGTACTTCGTGTCGTGGCTCACCGACGAGGTCGAACGGGCCGTGCTGGAGGAGTTCCACCGCCTCAACGACCGCGGCGGCGTGCTGGGCGCGATGGAGACGCAGTACCAGCGCTCGCGCATCCAGGAGCAGAGCCTGTGGTACGAGGGCCAGAAGCACGACGGTCGCCTGCCCATCGTGGGCGTGAACACGTTCCTGCCCGAGCACGGCGAGGACCTGACCCCGCGCGTCTCCGAGCTCACGCGCGCCACGAGCGAGGAGAAGGACCGACGCTTGTCGCGACTCAAGGACTTCCAGGCCGCTCACGCAGAGGAGGCGCCCGCCGCCCTCGAGCGTCTCAAGGCCGTCGCGCGCGGCGGCGGTAACGTGTTCGAGGAGCTGCTGAGCACCGTGCGCTGTGCCTCGCTGGGACAGATCGTCCACGCCCTCTACGAGGTGGGGGGTCGGTACCGCCGAAACCTCTAGGC
>Ga0163150_10004433_pt1 | contig 18781 bp, 10 predicted proteins | sample OliLakLV19P2IB_FD_148628 | JGI IMG/M metagenome (GOLD analysis project Ga0163150, IMG submission 148628) | Freshwater microbial mat bacterial communities from Lake Vanda, McMurdo Dry Valleys, Antarctica - Oligotrophic Lake LV.19.P2.IB | ecosystem: Environmental > Aquatic > Freshwater > Lake >...
GAAAAAGATTTGATTTTGAATCACCAAATACAATATTTAATCAATTAATTGAAAACAATAAAGTTGCATTTGTTACTTGAATCCTGCATTCTAAAAAATGATAAAGTCCTATTTCAATTTTCTATTCCTTTTAGCCGGTAGCTTTTTAATATTAACCCAAAGTTGTTCAAGTACACAAGAAGCAACCATCACCTCTAAAACAGCATCAACATCCAAGGGCTACACGGTTATGAATCCGGGAGAGTCCATCATAATATACAAATATGAGCACCTGGCCCATTCAGCTAAAGAAGCCGATAAATATGGTCCTAAATATTTCTTTACAACTGCATCATCAGATGTTTTAACTCCTCTGACTAAAATGAACCTGAAAAAAGTGTTTTCAACTAATCATTCTTTTCACGACGCCCTAGATGCTAATTTTACCAAAGACGAGGAACTCATCAATTATGATGATTTCCATAAGATGTATAAGATCAATAGGCTTCTAATAAACGATAGCCATTCCGGTATGAAAATGGACAATGGCATGATGGCGTCAATGAACAATGCAATGGGTAAGATGCACGATATGAAGATGTCAGAGGATTTTGATCATGACTTTGCGCATATGATGATTAAGCATCACCAGGCGGCCATAGATATGAGCAAAATAGAAATGGCGAAAGGCATGGATCCACAAATCAAAAAGATAGCGCAGAATATTATAACCGAACAAAAGGTGGAGATTGGTCAAATGGAATTATTTATAAAAAACCACAAGGTTACCAAAGGTGAAATGCATCATCAATTAGGCGAATCAATGAATTCCATGATGAACAAAATGAATAATATGAAAATGACAGGGAATGCAGATAGAGATTATGTAATGATGATGATTCCTCATCATGAATGTGCCGTGAGTATGGCTGAAGCCCAATTAGCGCATGGCAAAGAAATGGAATTAAAAAATATGGCACAAAGTATGATTTTAAACCAAAAAAAGGAAATTGCTGAATTGAATGCATGGCTGTCTGCCAAAAAGTAGTTTTGCAGTTTTTTTTACGCAAGAGAGAGATCTTATTTGGTTTGTAAAAAAAAAATAAAATGATAGAATCAATCCATAACTAAAGTTGCCCAATGCACCCTGAGATAAAATCAAATGAGCCTGGTAAATTCCCAAAGTATGGAATGGATTTAATAGTTAAAACACAAAGAATATTTTATTAAAAACAGGAATCCTAAGAATATATCCTTGATCTTGATAACCGCCAGTCGGTTTATCAGGTCAACGTTGTCGTGACTTTCATTTTTCTGGCGTTCATTCTTCTTGATGTAGGTCTACACGCAATAGTGACAAATTGACTATAATTTCTCTCCCTTAAGAGCTTAGAGTTTGTTGCCAGAGTAAACGTGGTTCAGCCCCCTATTCTTCAGACAATAATTATCTAAGTTAAGAAATCAATTGTATTCGTCAATACCTTTGTATCGGCGAGGGTCGACTGACGGTCATGCTTTATACCGACGTCGATTCAAGTGTATTGTGTAGGCCTACCAATGCATTTTTATTTTTCGGCTCATCGAGAGCCTCAAAATAAGGCGAGGGTCTCCTTCTGGTTTGCATTGCCCGATAGTCGTATTGATATATTCCAGGTAATGTAATGAGGTCCTGGAATGGGACTTTAATGGTGATTTTAGCTCTTCGACTCTCCAGATATGTGACCTCCACCAGATCCATTTCGAATAGTGCCCAGAATTTAGCAGGAGGAATCCCTTTTGTTCCGCTGTGGCTTCAGTCATTATTGTAGGCCGTATAAAACCGGCCCAGTCTATCTTCAAGTTGAGGAAGACTTGTAAACCGATCGTTCTTTAAAGCGTCAGAAAGGATGGCATGAAAACTTTCGACATGACCGTTTTCCTCAGGCGTATAGGGATGGTTAAACACATGTTGAATGTTATTGTCCAGAAAGGATGTAGCGACCTCTTTGGCAGCCAGTTGTTTTTCATTATCACTCCTCACCTCCACTTCAATTTCTGACGTATTGACACGATGAGGTTGTAAATACTCAGCCACGACATATTCCCAAACGTCCTTTACCTGACTGGCTTTCATAGTAAATCCTGCCTTCCAGTGCAACGCATATCGTGTAAACGTATCCAGAACAGTGAGTATAAAGGCATATTTTCTCTGCTCATAAATCCAGACGTACTTGATATCCATTTCCAGAATCACGACGAAAAGTGACAAACTCCCGCCCTTTGCGCTTTCTGGAATCTTCTAGCAATAGATGCTCCTTCCTCATTCGGAATAGTTTCTTGTGATTGATATAATATCCAAGAAGCTGCAATGTAGCCGTGATTAGCCGATACCATTTTGGCTGATCCGGATTCAGTTTAATATCCACTACTTTTTTGACCACCTCCTCGTTCGGTACCAGGTACTCATTTAATGTTCGAGGATCCCGCCATCGAGTCGTGGAAGATGGTCTTTTGCCTGGCTTTACTCCCTTTTCCTGATAGTAAAACTCGTTCCGGGTCATGCCTGTGATCCCCAGACATCGATCGCGCCTTAATCCGAATACCATAAAGTCTCTCACAAGGGTTTCCTTCTCAGTTCGGGATATTTTTTTTTAAAAACTCATCCTTCAGCTTGCTTTCCAGATCCCTTTCTGCAAGCAGGATTTTGAGTTGCTCGTTTTCCTTTTCCAACAACCGCATTCTCATCTCTTGGTCTTTAAGACGGGCATGTTGAAGCCCCTCTTCGAAATTGCCCGAATGCTGCAGGTATGAAAGGGTGAATAAAACGGAAATGAAAGGTGGTGCGGCAATGCACCACTCCATGGAAATGATGCCTCACCAACCTGCAAAGTGTATGGGTTCAAAGATCGAAACCGGAACTTTACCTCAGGCGAATGAACTGAAGCCGGTGTTTGACCACTATTTTGATCTCAAAGATGCCCTGGTCAATACCGATGCCACCGCAGCCGCTTTACAAGCTGGATATTTATTGGCTGCTATTGACGCCGTCAAAATGGAGTCCTTGTCTGCTGCCGTCCATACACTTTGGATGAAACAGCTCCCTTCTCTTAAATCCGATGCCAGTCAACTATTTAAGTCTATGGAGATATCCAACCAAAGGAATTTTTTTATGACCCTGTCGACCAGGATGTACGAACTGATTAAAGCTTCGAAAACGGATGAACCCGTTTATTATCAGTTGTGCCCGATGGCCAACGATGGCAAGGGCGCTAATTGGTTGAGTCGCGAAAATGGCATTAAAAACCCTAATTACGGGGTACAAATGATGACTTGCGGACGCACCGTAGAAACCATCAAATCGTAATGAATTTTATTTAAACCGGTTATTGATTCAGGCATAGTCAGTTCATCCTGACTATGCCTTTTTATAAAGCAAGAATTTGTTATGAAGGATCTTTATTTCATAACACTAATCATAGGATCATATTTGTTGCAGTCTCGGATCGGCGAATAAAATTACGCCGCTACATTCCTTCTACCCGCCACCTCCCGAGTCTAGTCTTCGGGACAACTATCACATATCTTCGATTGTGCAAAATACCTGTAAATGATATAACAGATTGACTTTTTTGTGTAAAAGATAACGGTGATGATGTCTTATTTTTCCGAAATATGTATTTAGTTAGATCTTTCGTTAGCCTTCATGCGTCGCAGACTTAATAATGTATGGCAAATAATAACGGATGCCGCTGAAGGTTTTTCTCGGCATAAGGTGCAACAATTGAGTGCTTCACTTGCGTTTTATACTGTATTTTCTCTGGGCCCGATCATTCTGGTGGTTATCTTTTTTTCCAATCTTTTCTGGGGCCGTGCGGCGATTGAAGGCACTATTTATCACCAGATCCGGGGATTAGTTGGAAATGAAACCGCGATTCAGATCCAGGAGATTATAAAAAATACGGCCATCGAAGGCAATAATATGGCAGCGGTCATAGGATTTGTTACACTGATTATTGCAGCGACCACGGTATTTATTGAGATGCAGGATTCCATCAATACGATCTGGGATCTGAGATTAAAAAAATTAAAGTCGGCAGGCAGCTGGAAAAAAATGCTTCAAAACAGGTTATTGTCTTTTTCTTTTGTCACCGGATTGGGGTTTCTCCTCCTGGTTTCCCTGATCATTGATGGATTGCTGGAAAGTTTTATGAACCGGCTGCAACGTATGTTTCCGGGTGTGGCGATTGAAATGATTTATATTTTCAACACCTTGCTCACCCTGATCGTGGTTACCCTGTTGTTTGCCTTCATCTATAAATACCTCCCCGATGCGATCATCCAATGGAAGGAAGTTATGGTAGGAGCATTATTTACTGCCGTGTTGTTTATGGTCGGTAAATACGGTATTACCTTTTACCTTGGACACAGCAAAATAAGTAGTCCCTACGGCTCCGCAGGTTCTCTGGTAATCCTGTTGCTGTGGGTGTATTATTCTTCCATCATTTTATATTTTGGCGCCGAAATCACCAAAGCATTTGCATTGCGGCATGGTATGGACATCAAACCAACCAAATACGCTGTTTCCATATCACCCCACCAGGAAAACATAACCTAAGAGGCACGCTCCATTCTTATTTTTAATTTTAAAATATAATCTTCGCAGTTCAACAATAAAAATTATTTACACCAGGGAGCTTTTACCTGGGCAAATGAAACAGGAGGGCATTGTGCTCTCTTGATAAAATTGGGTTAAACCTGTTATCTTACACCTTATCGTATTGCCAACAACAAATGATTAATTATTAATCCATACTTTGAATTTGAAAAGAATACCGAAACATATTGGAATCATTCCCGATGGGAACAGAAGATGGGCAGAAGCAAATAACAAAACAAAAGATCAGGGTTATGAAAATGGTTTAGACCCTGGCCTCCAACTATTCAGATTATGCAAAGAGGCCGGCATTGAAGAATTGACTTCTTATGGATTCACCACTGACAACAACAAACGGCCCGTAAAACAAAGAGATGCTTTCACCAAGGCATGTATCCATGCCGTAACTATTTTGTCCCGGGAAGATGCTGAGTTGCTGGTCGTAGGCGACCATGAATCAACCCTATTTCCAAAAGAATTGCACCCTTTTATTTTCAGACAGACCTTTGGAAAAGGAGGCATCAAAGTAAATTTTCTGGTTAATTATGGTTGGGAATGGGATTTAAACCAATTAAAATCGGCAGACCCTGACCAGAAAAATATTTCAAACCATATCAGATCAAAGGATATTTCACGAATCGATTTGATTATCCGTTGGGGTGGCAGAAGACGATTGAGTGGTTTCCTTCCAGTGCAATCCATTTATTCTGATTTTTATATCCTCGATGACTTCTGGCCGAATTTTAAACCGGACCATTTTTACGAAGCGCTGAATTGGTATGATAAACAGGATGTTACCTTGGGTGGATAGTACGTCTGAAAATTTGGAAGTCCGAAAGTTTCGCGGATACCTGGTCCGTCCGGGTATCCTATCTGGTCATATACAGAATCACGTAGCAATTGAAGCTCTTCTTCCCCGAGCCCGTCGGCCCGATTAAAAAATAAGGAATCCATACTGTCCATCCAATTCCCCACGAAGTGTTTTGTATCCTCCAGATTGCTGAGGAGGACAATGGCCTCCCGGAGTTAAGACTATCCGGATCCTGTTGAAAATGGGCAATCACTTTTTCCAGTTCCTTACGATTATCGCCGGATAATATAAGGCTTCTCTCGAGGGGGTCGATGATGCCATCAATCTTACTTTTACAATTGAAACCTGCCATGAAGAAAATAAAAATGATAAGCAGGCAGATGATCCTTACGAGAGTATTCAGGTGGCTTTGCAAGATTATAGCATATTCTGCGGGCATGATTATTTTTCCAAAGGTAATATGGTTTTTAAATCAGGGCGATACATCCTTTAACCCTTTAACCTTTAACCTTTTAACCCTTTAACCTTTTAACCCTTAACCTTTTAACCCTTAACCTTTTAACCCTTTAACCCTTTAACCTTTAACCCTTTAACCCTTAACCCTTAACCCTTTTAACCCTTAACCCTTTAACCTTCTTAACGCATTGACATCGGGAACGCGCTGCTGTGGACCTTCTGTTTACGTTTTCGCCCCATGCTCAACCCGCGGCCCTGGCATGGACAAAGTTTTTTTAATGAATTCGCGATAATATTCATTTCATGCTGACAGGATATATCGGGGTCCAGGATATATCGGCGATTGAGATAGCGCGGACAAAACAAAGCCTGAATACCCGATTACAATTTGTTCCCTGATCGTATCCAGTTGTTGTTCAGGCTTTTTTACTTATTTTTGTCTATTCTGATATAAAAGAGCAGGCACAACGCCAACAGCCCTCTATACGATGGAAATCAAATGCCCAGGAATGTTGTGAGCCATGCTATCTATGTTACAGAACGCTATCTTTATTAAATTTCAAAGGGCGTTTTAAGGAACGATTTTTTTAGACTATATCGCAAGATCTGAAAAAGAAGAAAGAAAATGTATATTGAAGATGAAGCTGTAATTTCTTATTCGTAAATTGAAATTGGATGCCTCTTACGCAGAAAGTATACGCCCTTTGTTAAGTGATAAATCAGAAATCCAAATTTTAAAAGACAATTAACGTTTTGCGAAGAAAAAATGCATTTTTAGGGATATTACCACAAGCCCTTGCCCAGCTAAAAATAAATATTATTGATCCTTTCTTCGGAGAAAACGATCTTGACAAGCACACAGGAGAAGGGCGTCCGCTCCGGTCCGAAATATTTACCAAAGATAAATTTGAACAATATGCTGTCACCCTGGCTAAGAGGCATATCCTGGTCTCTGAACAAAAAAAGGAACTGCTGTTAAAACGCCTGGCAGAAAATGAAAACATACTTCTTGAGGTGTACACCTTGTTGTCGGATACGATAAAACAAAACAAACAAATAACCCCGGCTGCAGAATGGCTGGTGGATAATTTCTACCTGATTGAAGAACAAATTTATACAGGCAAAAAACATTTGCCAAAGGGATATAGCAAAACCCTGCCCCGGTTACTCAAAGGGGCTTCGGCGGGTTTACCCCGGGTGTATGATATAGCTGTTGAGATGATTTCGCACAGTGACGGTCATGTCGACCTCACCAATTTAACGGACTTTGTAAATGCCTATCAAAATATCACTGTCCTGAAATTGGGAGAACTATGGGCCATTCCCATCATGCTTCGACTTGGTCTGATTGAAAATTTAAGGAGAATTTCCATTTTAATAGCCGAAGAAATAAACAACAAAGCGCTGGCCAACCGGTGGGCCGATCAAATGATTGAGGTTCTTGAAAAGGACCCCAGAAACTTGGTATTGGTGATAGCTGATATGGCCAGATCTGAACCGCCGATGGAAAGCACCTTCGTGGCCGAATTAAACCGAAGATTACTGGAAAAGGGAAATTCCCTTTCTCTTCCCATCAACTGGATAGAACAAAGGCTTTCGGACCTGGGAGTGACCACTAACGATTTGATTCAACTGGACAACCAAAACCAGGCTGCAAATCAGGTATCGGTAAGCAACTGCATCAACAGCCTTCGTTTCTTAAGCATCACCAATTGGAAAGATTTTATAGAAAACACCAGCAAGGTTGAAGCTACGCTTCGCCAGGATATTGAAGGAGTCTACGGCAGGATGGATTTTTATACCCGGGATCAGTACCGGCACGCCATTGAAAAAATTGCTCAATCCTGTAATTTCTCGGAACAGGAGGTGGCTGAAAGTGTGATTCGACGCGCCAGGGAAAACGCTGGCCTCAATTTAGATCCAAGGTTATCGCATATAGGTTATTACCTGACCGGAAAGGGTTATGCAGCCACTGTAAAAGCCACCAAAGCCCGGACTGGAATAATTGAAAGGCTCAGGAGAAATTCAAATCCTTTGATATGGTATCTCGGGGCTATTGCTTTGATTACTTTTCTTATTTCATGGTTACTTATAGAACAAGCTGCTAAGGAAAATCTGTCAAAAATCCTCCTCATAGTGGTTTTCGGGGTATCTCTGTTAACCAGCACCCGCCTGGCCGTATCCATCGTAAATTGGTTAAGCTCTATCCTGATCAGCCCTCGTCTCCTACCACGAATGGATTACTCCAAAGGCATACCGGACGACTCTGGCACCATAGTAGTAATTCCAACCCTGATCACGGATATCAGCTCCATTGAGGATTTGACGGAGGGACTGGAGGTTCGTTTTCTGGCCAACCGGGGTGTAAATATTTATTTTGCCCTTCTGACTGATTTTAAAGATGCTGAAACAGAGCAATTGCCTGAAGACGAATCCCTGCTGCTTGAAGTTAAAAACAGGATTATTGAACTGAATAAAAAATACAACAATACATACCACGATCCGTTTTTCCTGTTTCATCGCCCCCGCCGATGGAATGCATACGATAAAATTTGGATGGGCTATGAAAGAAAGCGGGGAAAGCTGGGTGAATTAAATGCGTTGCTACGTGGCACGGGCAGCCATTTTTTCACGGAGGTGGTAGGGGATATTTCCTGCTTCAGTAGTATAAAATATGTTATTACGCTGGATACCGATACCCAGCTTCCCCGCGATACAGCCTGGAAGATGATCGGCACGATGGCGCACCCTTTGAATCATCCTTTCTTTGACGAAAAAAAACAAAGGATAACCAAAGGTTACGGCATCCTTCAACCCAGGGTGGGCAATAGTTTACCGGCAGAAGACAGCTCCTTATACGCGCGTTTGTTTGGGAATGAGCTGGGGATTGATCCGTATACCCGCGCCATATCAGACGTTTACCAGGATCTCTTTGGAGAAGGCTCCTTTATTGGAAAGGGAATTTACCATCTGGATACCTTTGAAATGGTACTCAATAACCGGTTTCCTGAAAACCGAATATTGAGTCACGATCTTTTGGAAGGTTGCCATATCCATTCAGGGCTGATTTCAGATGTCCAGTTATATGAAGAATACCCTTTGCGGTATGAGACCGATATGCAACGCCGGCATCGCTGGATACGGGGCGACTGGCAAATTGCAAGGTGGATGATGCCCACCGTACCTGGCATTGATGGAAAATCGACCAAAAACAATCTCTCTCTCTTATCCAAATGGAAAATCTTTGATAATATACGCCGTAGCCTGATTCCGGTCAGCACCTTGTCTTTATTAGTGTTCGGCTGGACCCTGTCCACTGTTCCTTGGTTCTGGACGGTGGCTACGACGCTCATCGTGCTTCTTCCTACAGTGGTCCATTTTTTCAGGGAGCTTTACCGCAAACCGAAGGATATTGTTTTTATCCAGCACCTGGCATATACAGGTCGTTCAGCTGTTGAAAATTTTATTCAGCATTTGCTGGACTTGACTTTTTTGCCTTATGAGGCGTTTTCAAATCTCGATGCCATACTGCGAACACTATGGCGTTTGTTTGTTTCTAAGAAAAAATTATTGCAGTGGAACCCGTACAAACGGAAATCAAATAAACAAAACCTGATTTTAAACGTATACGCTACCCAGTGGATAGAGCCGTTAGTCGCAAGTTTGCTTTTTGTTTTTCTATCGATTTACCGTCCAAATGTGGTTTTTATCACCCTTCCTTATCTCGCGTTATGGATGGCAGGCCCTTGGATCGCCTATGTCATCAGCAAACCCTGGTCCCCTGCCAAAACGACCATTTCTGAAAAACAAACTATTTATCTGAGGTTGCTGGCGAGAAAAATATGGAGCTTCTTTGAAAAATTTGTTACAGAAAATGATCATTGGTTGCCCCCCGATAATTACCAGGAACAACCGGTAGAACGGATTGCCCACCGGACATCACCCACCAATATCGGATTATCCTTATTATCCAATCTTTCCGCCTGGGACTTTGGATATATAACCACCCTGCAATTTATTGAGCGAACGAGCAACACCATTAATACCCTTCAGCGGATGGAGCGATTCAGAGGTCATTTTTACAATTGGTATGATACCCTTTCTCTCGCACCCTTATATCCAAAATACATTTCTTCTGTGGACAGTGGAAACCTGGCGGGGCATTTGATTGTCTTAAAACAAGGATTGATTTCCATCCCAGAAAATAAAATAATACACCCGGGGTTTTTCCAGGGATTATCCGATACGCTCCGGGTTCTGCTTGAATATACCCATGAAAAAGAAGCACTTCAACAATTTCTGCAGGAACTTGAAGAAAAGGAAACAGATAAAATCAATTCCCTGGGAGAAATAATAACTTACCTGGACCAGATTGAAGTCTCCTTCGCCCGATTACAAATTGGACTTAATCCTGATGTCCATAATCTGGAAAATCTATGGGCTCAAAAAGTTTTGCAGCAATTAAGCGAACAAAAAAATACGATCCATGCGCTCGTTTCCTGGACTCTGATTTCTGGTGTCCCTCAAAGGTTTGAGCCTCTCCTTTCCGATTTATCTCCGATACCTTCTTTAAAACAAATCGCTTCGTTCGAGCAGCTCTATTTAGAAAAATTAAGCGGTCTCAACGGGGAGCATCCCAATGAGTCCGAAAAAGAGTGGCTTGCTAAATTCAGTGCAAGCCTCACAGAGTCTTCGAGGCGCGCCAGGGAACTGATCCTCACAACCGAACTACTTGCAGAAAACTGCATGCAACTGGCCAACATTGAATTTGATTTCCTGTTCAATAAATCACAAAATTTATTATCCATTGGTTATTACCCGGAAGAGCATAGAAAGGATCAAGGATATTATGACCTGCTCGCTTCAGAAGCCAGGCTTACCACCCTGGTAGGAATTGCACTGGGGAAACTTCCTCAGGAAAGCTGGTTTGCTTTAGGCAGACAGCTTACCAGCCAGGGGCTTGCCCCCGTCTTGCTTTCGTGGAGTGGCTCTATGTTCGAATACCTGATGCCCTTTTTGGTGACGCCTGCCTATCCAAATACACTCCTTCATCAAACCAGTAAGGCCGTGATTCGCAGGCAGATCGAACATGGCCATAATCATGGTGTGCCCTGGGGGATATCCGAATCGGCTTATAATATGGTGGATGCCCACCTCAATTATCAATACAAAGCATTTGGAGTTCCGGGTATTGGTTTTAAGCGGGGCCTGGGTGAAGACCTGGTTATTTCTCCTTACTCCACGCTCCTTGCTTTGATGGTAGCGCCCCGGGAAGCTTATAAAAACCTGCGGGATTTAAAAGAGGAAGGCATTGAAGGTGCTTATGGCTTTTATGAAGCCATTGACTATACTACCACCCGGTTGCTCCGGAAAGAAAAAAAAGTGGTAGTATATTCCTTTATGGCACACCATCAGGGCATGTCCCTGCTTTCATTGGCATACCTTATTCTCAACAAACCCATGCAAAAAAGATTTGAATCTGAATTGCATTTCAAAACCACCCTGCTATTATTACAGGAGCGGATTCCCAGGGTTTCCACTTTTTATTCCCCAACGGTCCATGCAGGAGATATCAGCATTGCCAGAGGCAGTGATCTATCTATTCGCATGGTCAACACGCCTAATACCGTCATTCCGGAGGTGCAGTTATTGTCAAACGGCAGATATCATGTCATGGTTACCAATGCCGGTGGCGGATACAGCCGATGGAAAAATATCGCAGTCACCCGCTGGCGTGAAGACACCACCCTGGACAACTGGGGTAGTTTTTCTTATATCCGCGACCTGGAGACAAATCTTTTCTGGTCCTCCGCATACCAGCCTACCCTGAAACAGGGAGAACAGTACGAAGCGGTCTTCTCCGAAGGAAGGGCCGAATTCCGCCGTATCGATTATTTACTTGAAACCCATACGGAAATTGTGGTTTCACCGGAAGACGATATTGAATTGCGCAGGATACATCTTACGAATCGTTCCCGAAAAAGAAGAACGTTGGAAATCACCAGCTATGGGGAAGTGGTATTGACCGCCCAGGCTTCAGATGAGGCCCATCCGGCTTTCAGTAATTTATTTGTGCAAACAGAAATTAATAAAGAACGCCAGGCCATAATATGTACCCGAAGACCGCGGTCCGTCGAAGAAAAAACACCGTGTATGTTCCATCTCATGAAGGTCCATGGTGCGGAAATTGTAAACATATCCTATGAGACAGACCGCAATCAGTTTATCGGAAGAGGCAATACAGTAAGCCAGCCGCAGACCATGAAGCGCACCGAACCATTAAGCGGAAACAGCGGGTCCGTGCTGGATCCCATTGTTTCCATACAATACCGGATTATTCTGGAAGGAAACGAATCCGCAATGGTAAATATAATCACCGGGATGGCAGATACCCGGGAGATCTGCAACAGCCTGATCGATAAATACCAGGAACAACATTTATTCAACAGGGTCCTGGAACTGGCCTGGACGCACAGCCAGGTATTGTTGAGGCAAATCAATGCCCTGGAATCCGATACGCAGTTGTATTCCCAGCTGGCAGGTTCCATTCTGTTTTCCAATCCCTTATTCAGGGCAGAATCCGGCCTTATTGTGAAAAACAAAAGAGGACAATCCGCTTTATGGAGTTATTCCATATCGGGAGATTTTCCCATCGTTTTGGTACAGATTGAAGATCCGGAAAATATAAGCCTGGTAAAACAAATGATCCAAGCCCATTTATACTGGCGCCTGAAAGGATTGGTAGTAGACCTGGTTATATGGAACGATGACCATGGAGGCTACCGCCAGGACCTCCAAAATCAGATTTTAAGCCTGATCGTACCAGAAATGGGGAATGACCTTAAAGACAAACCAGGAGGTATATTTATCAGGTCAGCGGAGCAAATTTCCAATGAAGACCGGATCTTATTTGAATCCGTGGCTCATGTGATTATCACGGATCGCCAGGGTTCACTGGAAGAACAAATGAACCGGCGCATTAAAATTAAAACCGCAATACCTTATTTCAGTGCTACAAAAATCCATCCCTTTATGTATACGTCAGTTAAGCCCAGAATGGACTTACTGTTTTTTAATGGACTGGGAGGATTCACGGGGGATGGAAAAGAATATGTCATTACCACCAGTCCAGCACATAAAACTCCGGCTCCCTGGATCAATGTATTGGCCAATCCAGGTTTTGGAAGCATTATCTCCGAGAGCGGCCAATCGTATACCTGGGTGGAAAATGCACATGAAATGCGACTTACACCCTGGAACAATGATCCTGTCACCGATCTCAAGGGAGAAGCCTTTTATCTGAAAGATGAAGAAAGCGGTAAATTCTGGTCACCGACACCCCTCCCCTGCAGAGGCTCTTCGCCTTATATCTGCCGCCATGGTTTTGGTTATAGTGTGTTTGAGCACAGTGAAAACGGGGTATTTACCGAGATGACCGTTTTTACCGACCTTGATGCACCCATCAAATATTTTGTAATAAAATTTCACAATCACTCCGGCAGGCCACGTCGACTTTCTGCTACCGGTTATATAGAATGGGTATTGGGAGATTCGCGTACAAAATATTTAAAGCATACGATCACCGAGCTTGAAAAAAGCAGTGGTGCTATCCTGGCAACAAACGCTTATAACGCATCGTTTGCGAATCGGGTTGCCTTTTTTGATGCGGACGGCCCTAGTAAAACAATTACCACCGACCGCACTGAATTCCTTGGGCGCAATGGAACCTTGGCCAATCCAGATGGTTTAAACCGGGCCAGGCTTTCTGGCAAAACCGGCGCCGCATTTGACCCCTGCGCCGTCATTCAGATCGCTTTTGATCTTGCTGAAGACGAGGGGCATGAAATTATTTTCCGGCTTGGTGCCGGGAAGAATAGCACACATGCCCTCGAAGTAATACAAACAAGTCAGGGTCCTGAAGCTGCCCGCCAAGCCCTCGATAAGATTCATCAATACTGGAAAAAAGCTTTAGGAGTCATTCAAATAAAAACACAAGATCCTGCATTGGATATACTTACCAATGGCTGGTTGATTTATCAAACCCTGGCTTGCCGGCTATGGGCAAGAAGCGGATTTTATCAGTCCGGCGGGGCTTTTGGTTTCAGGGACCAGTTGCAGGATGTGTTGTCCTTGTTGCATGCACAGCCCCAGTTAACCCGGGCTCAAATCCTCTTGTGTGCTTCCCGGCAATTCATGGAAGGGGATGTTCAGCATTGGTGGCATCCACCGGGCGGCAGAGGGGTGCGGACCACCTGTTCAGATGACCGCTTATGGTTACCTTTTGTGACCTTAGCTTATATAGAAGCTACCGCGGATATTGCCTTGTTAGATGAACCAATAAATTTCCTAGAGGGAAGGCAGTTGGCATCGGGCGAAGATTCCTATTATGACCTTTTTGTTCAATCAGATGTTTACGAAAGTTTGTATGAACATTGTGTAAAGTCCATTGAACTTTCTCTGAAGTTTGGGACGCATGGATTGCCCCTTATCGGCTCAGGAGACTGGAACGATGGCATGGATAAAGTAGGCCATCATGGCCAAGGGGAAAGTGTTTGGTTGGCATTTTTCCTCTATGATATTCTTATGCGATTCTCTGAATTAGCTCTTTTTAAAAAGGATGAACCATTTTCAACACGATGTAAAACGGCAGCGGAAAAATTACGAATCCAGATCCGGGAACAAGCCTGGGATGGCGAGTGGTACCGGCGTGCCTATTTTGATGACGGCACTCCGCTCGGTTCGAGGTTGAATGAAGAGTGTAGAATTGATTCCATTGCACAAAGCTGGTCGGTTTTATCCAAAGCAGGGGATGCCGACCGGATCCTGACAGCCATGCAATCTGCAGATAAGTTCCTGGTAAAAAAAGAAGCCGGGCTCATCCAGTTATTCAGCCCGCCTTTTGATAAATCCGATTTGAACCCTGGTTATATCAAGGGATACGTACCAGGAGTGCGGGAAAATGGGGGACAATATACCCATGCTGCCATTTGGTTGGCGATGGCCTTCGCCGCTATCGGTGACCGGAATAAAACCTGGGAATTGATGCAAATCTTAAATCCGATAAACAAAGGGAATTCGGAAGTGAAAATTGCCGAATACAAAAAAGAACCTTATGTCATAGCGGCCGATGTTTATGCGGAACCAAAGCATCAGGGGCTTGGCGGGTGGACCTGGTACACGGGTTCAGCAGGCTGGATGTATCAATTCATCATAGGATCATTTCTTGGTATAAAAAAACAAGGTGATTCCCTCCGGTTTAGCCCTTGCCTTCCCAATGAATGGACCACCTGCGAGATAAATTACCAGTTCCTGAATAGTACTTACCACATTCAATACACCCGGTCTGTATCCAAAGATGAAAAAACAATGAAGGTGATTTTAAATGGTGTCCTTTTGGAAAATGGTGTTATTCCTCTGGTAAATGACGGGGAAATCCATGAAGTGAAAATTGAAATGGAAGCTTAACCTTTTTCCCTTAACCTTTAACCTTTTTCCTCTCATTATTTATGAGTACGGCAAATAAATTGCGCCGCTACACACCTTTAACCTTTAACCTTTTTAATTGATCCTATGTCTTCGCCCCATATTTCGCCGGTTGTCCCGGCTTGGGCATTGACTTTTTAATAAACTCACGGATATGTTCATTGCTGGTAGCCAGGTCTTCTTTGCGCAGATACATCATATGGCCGCTGCGATATCCTTTCCAGCTGATCCGGTCTTTAAATTTACCTGCAGGATCGATCTGCCACATATTGAATTGTGCATTAAAATAATCGCAGGCACCATCGTAATAACCCGATTGTACCATGACGTGGAGATAAGGATTGGATGACATAGCTTTTCCCAGGCTCGCTCCGGTCTGATCATTGCTGTTGTCCCAGGGCCTTACCGGGCCGAACATATTGTATTTGAGATCTGTTTTATACTTCAAATTTTCACGGAGATACATATTGATAGGAGGGGTAAAGGAATGGAGCCAGGAGGTGAGTTCTGAGTTGTAATCAGGCCGTTCACCGGCGTCTTTGATGTCAATGCCTTTGTACCTGGAATCCAGTCGACCTACTGTGTATCCCTGGTCTCTCAACAATTCTTTCCAAAAAAGTGAAGTAGATACATCAAGGTTGTTTTGCAAGATGACCTCTTCTTTTAAACCGGTATAACGCGCCATCTTTTGAGCTATACTTTTTTTCTGTTCTTCGGTCAGCATACTGCCTTTATGAATAGCAGCTAATAATTCATTCATCGTAAAATTTTCCACTTCAGGTAAAAATGCAGTCAGGTCTTTGGCCTGCAGATCAACAGGTAACATTTTGTGATACCAGGCGGTGGCTGCAAAATAAGGGATACGCAAAGCTGCACTTTGCGGTGCACTGCGCTCGATGCCTAACGTGGTCGGTGAAACCAGGATGACCCCATTAAAATATATCCATTGACTTTCCTGCAATTCGAGGGCTAATCCTGAAACCCGGGTGGTTCCATAACTTTCACCCACCAGGTATTTGGGCGAAGACCAGCGGTTATTACGAGTCAGAAAAGTATTTATCCACTCCGCCAGGTATTTGATATCCGCATTGACTCCAAAAAACTTACTGCGCGGGATATCCTTATGCATCATCCTTGAAAATCCCGTATTGACCGGATCGATATAAACGATGTCCGCCACATCGAGGATGGCATTTGTATTTTCTTTAAATCCATACGGCTGCACCGGGTACCCTTCATCATCGATATTTAAAACCACGGGGCCGGTATAGGCTATATGCATCCAGACCGAAGCACTACCGGGACCTCCATTGAACGAAAAAATCAGGGGGCGGGTACTCTGGTCCTTGATGTCGGTCCGCTCGTAATACGTATAGAACAAACCTGCAATTGTCTTGCCCTCTTCATCCCAGACCGGCATCGTACCTGCTGTTGCTTTGTAAGGAATACGTTGCCCTTTGATGGTGATTTCGTGCATGCTGGTGACGAAGGCATCGGGATTAAAACTGATATCAGACGATTGTTTTTTTTCTTCTTTGGGAACGCTGGTTCCGGGATTGGAAGGTGATGGTGAAGCAGCTTGACCGGCAGGTCGTTGCCCATAAAGTATTAAACCCGTAATTATAAAGAGTATGTTCAATCCAAGCCTTTTCATGATATAGATTTTTGTAGTCCAAACTTAATAAAAATCCAGGGGCCGGGGTAATATAGGACAGAACAATAAAGTGGTTGTATGAGATGTGTCATTCCAATTAACAGATTGGAGAGTTGAAAATAGTCTGAAAAAATGGTTAAAACCATTCTATGCACGAAATATCCACCGCAAAATCAACTATTTCAATAGTTTTCTTTCATAAAAAATATCCAATGTATGATTGAAATTTATCCTTTCACAATTCACGCGAGCGCGAATTAATTGGTTAGACTTGTATTAAAATGACTTACGTTTCTGATCTCATTTTCATTATGAAGATTTCAACCCTGGATGAATTAATTAAATAGTTTTTAACCTAAACTCTTAACTTGAGTTGTGTTAACCTATAAAATTTTTAATCCAGGATATTTATGAAAGAACCATTAAAAACTAATTCGAGAAGTGTGTCCAGGAGATCCGCTCTACAATCTTTTTTGGCCTTAGCTGGCGCTGCCAGTGCTACTGCCCTTCCTTTGGCAGTTCAGGGAAGGGGTAACCCAGACGGGATTAATATTTCAAAACTGGAAGCCCGCGAAAAAACCAAGATCAAGATCACCAAACTGGAAACCTTTCTAATCAAACCCAGATGGATTTTTCTGAAAATCCATACCGATGCCGGGGTCATAGGTTTAGGTGAGCCTTTATTGGAAGGCAGAGCGCTTACGATACAAACCGCGATCAAAGAAATCGAACCTTATCTGATTGGCAAAGATCCCCGCCAGGTGACCCACCATTGGCAGGCCATTTACAGGCATGCTTTTTATAGAGGGGGACCTATATTGACCAGCGCCCTGAGTGGCATTGACCAGGCACTCTGGGACATCAAAGGAAAATTGTTGAATATGCCGGTATATGAATTGCTTGGCGGACCGACCCGGGACAGGGTACGTATCTATGGCCGGGCCAGCAATGCAGAGGAAATGAAAGCCAGGGTGAAAGAAGGATACACTGTAATAAAAACAGGAGTAGCTAAACAAAACCCAGCGCGGGCAGTAGAGAATCCTAAATTTATCAAACATGCTGTGGAGAATTTTGCTTCACTCAGAGAAGCCGGTGGCGATACCATGGATATAGGGATTGATTTTCATGGGGCGATCCCTCCGCAGACCGCAAAAATATTAATCCGGCAACTGGAGCCCTATCAACCTATGTTTATCGAAGAGCCCTGCCAGGCTCAGAATGTCGATGTCTTGGTCGATATCGCCAAGGGTACATTTTTGCCCATAGCTACTGGCGAACGGATTTTTACCAAATGGGGTTTTCGTGAAATCCTGGAAAAAGGCGCTGCCACTATTCTTCAACCAGACTTGTGTCATGCAGGAGGAATTACGGAATGTAAAATAATTGCAGGAATGGCGGAGGCCTATTATGCTGTCATCGCTCCGCATAATCCCATGGGCCCAATTTCTTTGGCGTCAGGATTGCAATTGGCAGCCAGTATTCCTAATTTTCTGGTCCAGGAACAAGTTTCATTGGGCGAAGGTTATCTAAAACAACCCTTTAAACTCGAAAAGGATGGTACGGTGCTGATACCTTCCGGACCAGGACTGGGAGTGGAATTGGACGAGAATAAACTAGCAGATAAAATAGGACATGACTGGAAAAATCCGGAAACCTACGATGCTATTGATGGTTCTGTGGTGGATTGGTAAACCTGGTTGTTTAGGCGTCACCCACCGGTTGTTTAGGCGTCACCCCCCGGTTGCTTAGCGTCACACCTCGTTGC
>Ga0163150_10004436_pt1 | contig 18774 bp, 16 predicted proteins | sample OliLakLV19P2IB_FD_148628 | JGI IMG/M metagenome (GOLD analysis project Ga0163150, IMG submission 148628) | Freshwater microbial mat bacterial communities from Lake Vanda, McMurdo Dry Valleys, Antarctica - Oligotrophic Lake LV.19.P2.IB | ecosystem: Environmental > Aquatic > Freshwater > Lake >...
GACGTTGTGGAAGCCGCCCTTGCCGAAGGTAAGCTGCGCTTCGTGGATCACGAGGCCCGCGTCGACGCTGTGGTCGGCGACGGCGTCGGTGATTTTGTCGAAGGGGATGACGACGGGTTCGAAGTCCGGCTCAAAGAGGCTGAGGGCGAGGAACGCGGTGGTCATTTTGCCAGGGATCGCGATGCGCTTCCCTTTGAGGTCCTCGGGAGCCATCGGCTTTGAGGCGATTACCATGGGCCCGTATCCATCGCCGACGCTGGAACCGCTGGCCATGAGCACGTATTTGTCCTGCACGTACGGATAGGCGTGATACGAGATAGCCGTCAGTTCGTACTGGCCTTCGCGGGCCTTGCGATTGAGCGTTTCAATGTCGTCGAGGACGTGGCGGACAGTGACGAGCTTCGACCGGATTTTTCGGGTCGCTAATCCATAAAACATGAAGGCATCATCGGAGTCCGGGCTGTGGGCGCAAACGATTTCCTTCACTTCGGTGGGAATCATAGTTCGGAGACTGAAACAACTATACCAGACGGTTGTTGGCCTCCCTTCTGAGGGGGGAGGGCAAAACGGCGTCGCTGGCGCTGAGTTCCGACGCGGCGTTTCGGGGCGACGGGTCGCGCTACTCGCCGGAGGAGTTGCTGGTGGGCTCGCTGTCGTCGACCGTCCGGAGGGTTGGATGGCGGAGCACCAGGACGGGGCAGGGGAATTTACGCGGGTGATTCTGCGGCCGACGCTCACGCTGGCGGATCCGGGGCGGGGCGGGGAGCTTGCGGCGCTTCATCGTCGCGCGCACGAACTATGTTTCATTGCACGGTCGGTCCATTTCGACGTTTTGGTGGAGCCTGCGTAGACACCTCGTAAAAACGTTGTAAACGCAACTTTAAAACAGGTAGATCGCGGTTACAATCCGGAGTAGTCATGCATACGATCCTGGTGATCGAGGACGACGAGAGCCTGCGGGACACCGTTGGTCTACTCCTTGAGCGAGAGGGATTCCGCCCGATTCTGGTTGCAGACGGCAAAGCGGGGCTCGAAGAAGCGCTTCGTTCCAAACCTTCGCTGATCCTCGTTGATTTACGTTTGCCCGGCATGAGCGGGATGGAAATTTGCCGCGAGGTGCGGGCGGCCCGGCTGCAGATTCCGATTATTGTGCTGAGCGCGCTGGGCGACGAAATCGACAAGGTACTGCTGCTGGAGGTGGGTGCCGACGATTACGTCACCAAGCCGTTTGGCACTCGCGAGTTGCTGGCTCGTATCCGTGCTGTGATGCGCCGTGCGACGCCGGATGCACCTCGGGTGTTCAGTTTCGGTGATGTTCAGGTCAACGTGGAGCGGCGGATTGTGATGCGTGGCGGAAAAGAGATCAAGCTGACTCCGGCGGAGTACAACCTGCTGACGTTCTTTCTTCTCAACGAGGATCGGCCGCTGACGCGGGACGTGCTGCTGAATTCGGTCTGGGGGTATCAGTCGATTCCCAACACGCGGACGGTGGACGCGCATGTGGTTCGGCTGCGGCAGAAGCTGGAACCCAATCCGGAGGCACCGGTTTACTTCCTGACGCTCCACGGGGTGGGGTATCGATTTGTGAGTCTGGCTTAGGTATGCGCACTGTCCTGATTGTGGAAGACGATCCGGTGGTCAGCGAGTCGCTGGAACTTGCTTTGCTGATTCTTCCGGGGATTGCTGTGCGGAGTGTGAGCAGCGTGGAGCAGGCTCGCGACGCATTGTCGACGGACGAGCGGTTCGATGCTGTGATTACCGACGTTCATCTGCCTGGAGAGGACGGACTTTCGCTGGTGGCTTCGATGCTGCGTATGCCGGCGCGATGCAACCTGCCGGTTGTGATTACCACGAGCAGCCGCGAGCCTTCGATTCGCCGGAGGGCTGCGGAAATGGGTGTGAAGGCGTTCCTCGAGAAACCCTGGTCTGCGAAGGAACTTCGGAACACCTTACACTCATTGTTCGATGGCACATGAATGCAGGCGCTTGCTGTGGGCGGGTTTGATTGTGGTGTTGTGCACCCGTCCGCTTGCCGCGGCTGACGCGGTGCTGGATGGCGTGCTCGCGCGTCTGGAGCGGCTGGAAGCGGAGAACGTGAAGCTTCGCGAGGAAGTTACGCAGCTGAAGGCGCGGCTCGACGGGACGGCTGCGGCTCCGGCGTCGGCTCCGGTGGAAGAGCGGCTGGCGGTGGCTGAGCAGCGGATCGAAGAGCAGCAGCAGACGAAGGTGGAATCCGAGCAGCACGTTCCGGTGAAGCTGAAGGGGATGGTGCTTTTCAACGCATACATGAGTGGGCGTAACGGCACGCCCCAGGACTTTCCCACTGTGGCGACTGCCAACCGCGGAGCGGCGGCGATTCGCGGCACGATGCGGAATTCGTCTATAGGCCTGGAAGTTCAGAGCCCGTATCACGTGGCGGGGGCCGAGGCGCGGGGTGAAATTATGCTGGATTTCTACGGCAATTTCGAGGAATTTAGTACACCGCGCATTCGAACGGGCTTTGTCGACCTGCAGTGGCCGTCGACGGGTTTGCGTTTTGGTATCGAAAAGCCGATTGTTGCTCCGCGGAATCCGTCGTCGCTGGCTCAGTTTATTTATCCGGCGTTGTGGGGGACGGGCAATTTGTGGCTGTGGCAGCCGCAGGTTCGGGTGGAGCAGAAGTTCCATTTCGGGGGCAACGATTTACGAGTTCAGGCGGGACTTCTCCAGACCAACGACCAGCGCGCGCTGAACCCTGCGTCGCCGATTGTGTTGCAGCCTCGTCCGGCGTGGGAGGGGCGGATCGCGTGGTCGCGCAAGAGGGACGACGATCATGCCGTCGAGTTTGCGCCGGGGTTTCATTACAGCCGCACGCTGGTACAGGGGACGTCGCTGCCATCGCAGCTGGTGACGGCGGACTGGCGCATTGCTCCGGCGCGGGCGTGGGAAATTACCGGCGCTATGTTTACGGGTCGCAACGCGGGCCCGATTGGCGGCATTCGGCAGGGAATCGTGGCTGTTCCGGCGGGTGGATTCCGGTCGGTTGGGACGACGGGTGGGTGGAGTCAGCTGATGTACCGTCCGGTGGACCGGCTGCGATTCCATGCGATGGCCGGGACGCAGGACGACCGCAGCCGCGATTTGAATCGTGGCAATATCAACCGCAATTTCTCATGGATTCTGAACAGCATGTACCAGCTTGGGCCGAATGTGGTTGTCGGGCTCGAGATGCAGCAGATTCGGACGGATTATCTGGGGCTGCCGACGAGGGTGTTGAATCGCTATGATCTGGCGCTCGGTTATATTTTTTAGCGCGGTTTCGGTGTTTGGCATCGGGGCCGCGACGTTATCCGGCACGGTGCGGCTGAGCGAATCGAGGGAGAAGTCCGTTCAGCGGGACCGCGATTTTTCGGGGGTCGTGGTGTGGCTGGAGCCGGTATCGGGCCGTGCGCCGGACCCTCAGGGGCCGCTCAAGGCGACCATGGTCCAGAAGAATAAGAAGTTTAGGCCGCACGTACTGACTGTCCGGCGCGGGACTTATATCGACTTTCCGAATAATGACCCGATATTTCACAACGCATTTTCGAATTTCAGCGGGCAGGTATTCGACGTGGGGCTGTACAAGCCGGGGAGTTCGCGGAGTGTGCTGTTTAACCGCGCCGGCGTGGTGCGCGTCTTCTGCAATATTCACTCGGCGATGAGCGCGGTAATTGTGGTGGTGGAGTCTCCGTGGTACACGACAACTGGCGCCGACGGATTCTTCCGACTGGCTGGCGTTCCCGCAGGCGAGTACCGGCTGAAAATGTTCCACGAGCGGGCGTTGCTGTCGCAACTGGCTCAGCAGGAGCGGGTGGTCACAGTGGGGGCTGAAGGCACGTCGGGGATACAGCTCACGATTTCTGAGAGCGGCTTCCTGCCGACTCCTCATACCGACAAGCATGGCAAGCCGTATTCGGCTTCCGACGACAGCTACCGGGTTTTGAAATGAAACGACTTCCGCTGCTCTGGCGAGTGTTTCTGTCCACCTCATTATTCACAACGCTTCTGTTTGTGTTGATCGGCTACATTGTGCAGTCGCACTCGTCGCGCACGACGTCGCTGATGCTGGCCGAGGAGCTGCAGTCGAGCTTTCGCGCTTATGAATCATTGTGGAAGTCGCGGTCTGAGCAGCTTGCCTCGATCAGCCGTGTGATCAGCGGCATGCCGGATGTGCGGGCGGCGTTCGGCACAGGGGACGGCGCTACGATTCGCGACACGGCGGGTGAGCTGTGGGCTCGCGTTTCGCAGGCGGATGCGGCGTTTTTCGTTACGGATCCGGAGGGGAATATTATTGCGTCGCTGAGCAACTCGGCGCCTGTGGGGACGCGGCGCGTGGAGGCGGTGACCCGGGTGGTGAGCCGGTTTCCGCAGCAGAGTTCGGGGTTCACATTTCTTGGTGAGCATCTGCACCAGGTGGTAATTACGCCGGTTTATGTGGAATCGAGCCGGGGGCCCGCACTGATTAATGTCCTGGTAGCCGGCTTTCCGATTAATGACGATCTTGCGCGGAGTCTTCGTGAATTAACGGGCGGCAGCGACACGGTCTTCACGGCCTCGGGGCGGGTGATCGGGTCGACGCTGGACGCTGAGGCTTCGAAGAGGCTGGCGGCTGTTCCGATCCGGCGGAATCAGCTGGAGGAAGCCAAGTCGGGTGCCGAGACGTGGTCCGTGCTGGCCACGGCGCTCAACGATGTGACGGGTGAGGCGATGGGGGAATTGCGCATTTTGCGGCCGATTACCAGCGCGTCCCAACGAATCGCCGACCTGCGGATTGAGATTGCGTGGGTGTGGGCGGCGGCGATGTTGTTTGCGCTGGCCGTGACGTTTATGGCGGCGCATAAATTGCTGGCGCCGCTGAAATTGCTCGACATTGGTGCGCGTGAGGTGGCGCGGGGCAATTACGCGCACCAGGTACCGCTGGACGGAGACGATGAGATCGGCAATCTGGGTCGCACGTTTAATGCGATGTCGGCGTCACTGCGACAGAGCAGGGAAGATTTAATCCGGCAGGAGCGGATTAACACTCTGGGCCGGATTGCGAGCTCAGTGGTGCATGATTTGCGGAATCCGCTGGCTGCCATTTACAGCGGCGCGGAGCTGCTGGTGGATTCCGAGGGACTGCCTCCGGCGCATACGAAGCGGCTGGCTTCGAATATTTACCGGGCTTCGCGGCAGGTCCTGACGCAGCTCGACGACTTGCTCGCCCTGACTCGGGGGAACACTCCGGCTTCGGAGAGCTGCCGTCTGGTGGAAATTCTGGAGGACGCGTGGGCAGGATGCGTGACGCAGGCGGAGCAATCCGGGGTGACGATGAATATTCGCGGCGACAAGGATGTGGAGGTGACGTTGTCGCGGCCGCGGATTGAGCGAGTGTTTGGGAATCTGTTTGCCAATGCGATTCAGGCGATGCCGCATGGCGGGCGGGTGGATGTAGAAGTCGACACGCGTCAGAATGCCGCGGTGATTCGCGTGAAGGATACGGGCCCGGGTGTTCCGGCGCAGATTCGGAACACCTTATTTCAACCGTTCACAACGCTGGGCAAGTCGAATGGTCTGGGTTTGGGGCTCGCGCTTTCCCGGCAGACGGTGCTGGAACACGGGGGAGATTTGTCGCTGGCTGAGTCCGATGGTGGCGCGTGTTTTGAACTGAGCATCCCTCTGGTGGCCGAGGCGGTTAAGGGTTAATGGGCCGCTGATCCCTGGTAGGAAGAAGCCCTGCGGGGACCAGGGAAATTTCTGGAGTTGTCGGCGCCAGGATAGGTTGTTAGGGACATCATGCCTACTTTTTCTCGCCGATCGCTTCTGGCCGGGAGTGCCGCCGCGCCCGTGTTGTTGCAGGGGCAGTCGAAGCGGCCCAATTTTCTGTTTTTGCTTTCGGACGATCAAACCTGGTCCGACCTGGGTTGCATGGGGAACAGCGCCGTACGGACGCCGCACCTGGACCGGCTGGCGGCGCGTGGTGCCCGGCTGACGCACTGCTTTGTGACATCGCCGCAGTGCAGCCCGAACCGGTCGTCGATATTTACGGGGTGCTCGCCGCACACGACTGGGACTTCGAGGCTGCACACCCCGATGCCGGAGTGGGAGCCGAGTATTCTGGAGCCGCTGAAGGCCGCTGGGTATTTCACGGGGTGTTATCGAAAGCATCATCAGGGGCTGCCGTTTCAGCGCCGATTCGATTTTTACGGAAATACCTCGGAGAAATTCGAGACGTTTTTCGACCGGCTTCCCGCGGACAGGCCATTCTGGCTGCAGATGGGATTTACGGACCCGCACCGGCCGTATAAGCCGGGCGGGTTTTCACCGCCGCACGATCCGGCGAGCGTTCGGGTGCCGGAATATTTGCCGGACGCACCGGAGATTCGGCAGGATATCGCGCATTATTACGACTTTATTTCGCGAATGGATGCGGACTGCGGGAAAGTGCTCGAGATTCTGGAGAAGCGAGGACTTGCGGAGAATACTTTCGTAATTATGAGCGGCGATAATGGTATGCCGTTTCCGCGAGCCAAGGGCACTTGTTACGATCCGGGAATTCGCGTGCCGATGATTGCCGCGTGGCCGGGCCGTATCAGGCAGGGGGGCACGCATTCGGACCTGGTGGCGCATGTCGACCTGGCGCCTACCTGGCTGGAAGCGGCCGGTTTGCCTGTCCCTGAGAAGATGCAGGGGCGGAGTCTGCTGCCTCTGTTGACTGGTTCTGGCGCGTATACGAAGCGGGCTGAGGTGTTCAGCGAGCGGAACTGGCACGATAACTTCGATCCGATCCGCAGTGTTCGGACGGAGCGGTACAAGCTGATTTTGAATGCGACACCGCATTTTCCTTACCGGCCGGCGTTCGATCTGGCGGATTCGCCGAGCTGGGCCGTGATACAGCGGCTGGGACGGCAGGGCAAGATCTCAGGCGCTCATCTGCGGATGCTGGAACCGAATCGGCCGATGATTGAGTTGTACGATTTGCAGGCGGATCCCAACGAGTTTACGAATCTGGCCACCAGTGCGGCTCATGCGCCGGTGCTGGCGGATTTGATGCGCCGGTTGTCGGTGTGGATGGAGGGGACGAACGACTTTCTTCCACCGCCTCGTAATGGGGTGGTGGCGCTTTGAAACAATGGTTAGCTAACACGAATAAGGCCATGCGCCGCCTGGTATTTCCCTATTCTTTCGCCGTTGTCTTGCTGCTGCACTGCGGGATGCCGCATGTTGGCCTGGCGCAGGCGAACTGGGGTGCGCTGCAGGGCGTCGTCAGCGACCTGACTGGCGGGGTGATTCCCGGGGCGCAGGTCGGAGTGGAAGGCGGGTCGCTTCCGCGCGGCATCTCGGCCGCGACCGATGCGTTCGGCCGTTATTCATTTCCCTCTGTGGCGGTGGGGCGGTATACGGTCACCGTCTCAGCTCCTGGTTTTCACACGCTGCGATACCACAATCTCGACATACGGCTGGGCGGCGTATCGACGTTCAATGCGCGGATGGCGCTGGGCGCGGTGACGGACAGCGTGGAAGTGAACGACTCGCTGCAGGCTCTGGACACTACGTCTTTGCGAACGATCACGCATATCACGGCCAGCGAGTTCGACAACCTGGCTCGAGGGCGGAACTTCCACACGCTGCTGATGATGGCGCCTGGCGTTCGGCATGAAGCGCGCAGCGGCGCGTCGGGCGTTGGTGGATTCACGGTGGATGGCGCGAGCGGATCCGAAAACACGTATTACATCGACGGCGTGGAAGTGAGCGACGTGCTGAGTGGCGCATTGCGGCAGCAGTATTCGGTGCCGTTCGAGTTTGTGAAAGCCGTTCAGGTGCAGAGCGGTGGATTCGAAGCGGAGTTCGGAGGCGCGACGGGCGGCGCGGTGAGTGTGGCCACCAGGTCGGGCACCAATCAGTTTCATGGTGAGGCCACGGCGCACATCTTTTCCGGTCTGTTCAATGCGGGCGACCGGGGCTACTGGCAGCGCTCGGCAGGAAACGCAAATCTGGCGGAATATCTTCTGCCGAAAAAAGACGATTACCGGGTCCTTTATCCTGGAATTAGTTTAGGCGGGCCGGTTCTGCGCAACCGCATCTTTGGGTTTCTGAGCTACATGCCGGAGTTTGATCGTACCTCGCGGACGATCGACTATGCAGACGGGACTCGCAATTTCCGCAATCAGAAGACGCGACAGTATCTGCTGAACCGGCTGGACGCCTCACTATCGAGCAAGCTGCAGTTGAGCGCCTCATGGGTGTGGTCGCCAGTGCTCAGCGACGGGGCGCTGCCAGTTCGCGACGCCCGCATGGTTCTGCCCGCTAATTTTTCGAATTACCGGGAATTTGTTCCGGCGCAGACGCTGAGCGTTTCGGGTACGTACAGCCCGGCTTCGCGGACTGTGATCACGTCGCGGTTTGGCTATAAATACTCGAACGGCCGGTCGAATGCCTATGGGGTTAGCCAGTCGCCGATGGTGAATTACCGCACGCCGACGGCGGCGGCTCCGGGCGTTCCCGATGAACTGGCGGGTGTGGCGGGATTCGCTACCACGTCGGGGAGCTTCCTGGTAGACCGGGATATTACGACGCGTACCAGCTTCATGCTGGACGCCAGTCATGTCACGAACATTTTCGGTCAACAGCACATCTTTAAGGCTGGATATCAGGTAAATCGGATATTTAACGATGTCTCAGACGGCTATGCGAACGGCCGATTCGACGTGTTCTGGGGCGAGACATTCAGCCGCGCCAATGTTGTGGGTCAGCGGGGGCGCTACGGGTATTACATCTGGGAGGACGGCCCACGGACGCTGAGCCGGGCTTCGGGCAGGAATCACGCCTTGTATTTGCAGGACACGTGGCGCGCGCTGCCGACTTTGACAGTGAATGCGGGTGTGCGCATCGAGCGCGAGTTGCTTCCGCCGTACGCTCCGGAGTATCAGGGCATTGCGATTTCCAATCCGGTGGAGTTCGGGTGGGGCGATAAGGTGGCTCCACGGCTCGGCGCCTCCTGGGATGTTCGCGGGGATGGCAGGTGGAAGCTGAGCGGCAGTACGGGACTTTTCTATGACCTGATGAAGTACAGCCTGGCGCGTGCCGCTTTTGGCGGCGTGCGCTGGCTCAGTCATGCGTACGCTCTGGACGATCCGAATGTACTGGGGCTGAGTTTGAAGAATCCTGGAGCGCTGGGGACTCCGCTGATGTCGTGGGACAACCGGGCGATGCCGATTAACCAGGAGGGGAAATGGGAAGGAATCGATCCGAATTTACGCCCATTTACCTCGCGGGAGATGTCGCTGACCCTGGACCGGCGGCTGACGTCGAGGCTGAATTTGTCGGTGCGGTATGTCAGGAAAGATCTGTTGCGGACGGTAGAAGACATCGGTGTTCTGGACGCGAATCAGAACGAGGTCTACCTCATCGGCAATCCTGGTTTCGGGCTGACGCGGACGGCGGGCTCGGCGTATGGGGGCAAGACGCCCGACGGTAAGGAATGGCTGGTTCCGGAGGCGAAGCGCAGGTACGATGCGCTGGAGGTGCGGGTGCAGGGCGACGTGCGCCGGGTGAATGTTTTGGCCTCGTACACAATGAGCCGGCTTTGGGGGAATTTCGCGGGTCTGGCGAACTCGGATGAAGCGGGACGGATGGACCCGGGGATCTCGCGGTCTTTTGATTTGCCCACCTATTACTTTGATTCCACGGGGTCGCAACGCAATGTGTTTGGCCGGCTGGCAACGGACAGGCCGCACGTTTTCAAGCTGTTCGCCTGGCGGGAGCTGGCGTTTGGGGCGAAGGGAACTACGGCGATTGGGCTGACGCAGCAGGCGATGTCGGGGGGGCTGGACTCCACGACGGTGACGTATCTGACTGCGCCGACGTTCCCCAACGGACGCGGGGATATGGGCCGGCTGCCTGTGATGACGCAGAGCGATTTGAACCTGACCCACACGGTTCGAATTCGAGAGCGGATGTCGATGAAGTTTGAGGCGACGGCGATGAATGTGCTGAACCAGGCGGCGGTAACGTCGCGGGCGACGCAGATCAACCGGGCGGGAAATATCTCCAGTTCACAACTTCCGTGGGACCAGTTTTTCGGCAAATGGGATGTAAATCAGTTTGTTTTCCCGGGCTCGCGCACACCTGCGTATAACCCGATTTACGGCCTGCCTGGCGCGGATCCGGCTGATGGCGGTGTGATGTGGCATTCCGGCAAGTCGGATTATTCGAGTTCGTATCTGGCACAGAATCCGCAGTTCGGGGCCTATCAGGGGCCGCGCACAGTGCGGCTCGGCGTGCGTCTGATATTCTGAGGTTGCTCATGAAAATGCGATGGTTTTGGGCTGCGACGCTGGTGTGCGCCGCGGGTTTGTCAGGTGCCGACCTGACGTTCGGCACGGTTCAGACGGGAAAAGGAAAACCTGCTCCTCTGGTATGGGAAGAGCGCGGCGCGGGCCTCTGGCATGTGATGCGCGACGGGACGTTGACGGGCGCCAGGGAAGTAACGCAGACCGGACCGAAGAAGAAGTTCATCCCGGAGCAGCGAGCTTTCAACGACTGGATGAATCAGCAGGCGTGGGTCTACACGAAAGCCGAGTACGGCGACTGCGATCTGGAGTTCGAGTACTGGTTGCGCGCGGAAGGCAACAGCGGAATCGCGCTGTGGGATACGAGCCGGGGTGAGGGCGGGATCGGCGCCAGTCCGGATTATAAGAAAACTCCGTCGAAAGTCGCGTACGAAATACAGCTAAATAATGTGTATCCCGATCCGAATCCGAGCGGAAGTATTTACGGAATTCAGAAGGCCACCGTGGGCGCACAGAAGGACAACGAGTGGAATACGATCCGGCTGGAGGCTCGCGCAGGGCACCTGAAGGTGTTCATTAACGGGACGCTGGTGGCGGAACACGATACGTTGCCCGACCGTCCGAAAAAAGGGCCGATCGGGCTGCAACTGCACGACCAGTTCAGCGTCATGATGATGCGGAACCTGAAGTTAACCGGTCGCTAAAGCCGGTTGATGAGACTGGCTACGTAGCCCGCTCCGAAGCCGTTGTCGATGTTGACCACCGTGACGTTGCTGGCGCAGGAGTTGAGCATTCCGAGGAGTGCGGCGAGGCCGCCGAAGCTGGCTCCGTAACCGATGCTGGTGGGCACAGCGATCACCGGGCAGGACACGAGTCCACCGACTGCGCTGGGCAGGGCGCCCTCCATGCCGGCGCACACCACGATGACGCGGGCCTCGGTGAGGCGCTCGCGATTACTCATGAGCCGGTGAATGCCGGCGACGCCGATGTCGTGGATCTGGAAGCAGTCGTTGCCCATGATCTCCGCTGTGCAGAACGCTTCTTCAGCGACGAACAGGTCACTGGTGCCGGCGCAGACCACTGCGAGTTTTCCCTTTCCGTGTACTGTTTTGTCGCGCCAGACGCGGAGTACTTGCGAGAGGGGGAAATATTCGGCGTCCGGGAACAGAGCCGTGAGCGCGTCAGCGGCTGCCCGCTCGGCGCGGGTGATGAGCACGTTGCCGGAGCGGTCGAGGAGATGGGACGCTATGGCGACGATCTGCTCAGGCGTTTTGCCTTTTCCGAAGACCACTTCCGGCATGCCGCAGCGAATGGCCCGATGGTGGTCCACCTTGGCGAACCCAAGGTCTTCGAACGGAAGGTGACGCACACGCTCGAGCGCCTGATCGACGGCGACGGAGCCTGACTGGACGTCTTCAAACAACTTGCGTAGGTTCTGCTGATCCATTGTGATTTTCTAAAAACGAAGAATTTCGCCGAGGCGAATGCCGTGCTTCCTGCCATACCCGCCAGGTACTTCGATGACGATTGAGGCGTCAACGGTGCCACCATAACTGGGGCAGGTGGACGCCTGTCCCGGACAAGGGGGCGTGTTTTCCGAAATTTCCAACACTTTGCCACGCCGGTCGAGCCAGACGATATCGAGTGGAACCTTCACCGAATACATCCAGTAGGGCTGGCGACTCGGCCTTTCATGCACGAACATCAGGGCGCGGCCTTCGGGCAGACTCTCACGGAACATCATGCCGCGGGCCATGTCGCCGGTCTTTGTCAGCACCTCGGCAGTAACGGCGGTGCCGTCGGGCAGCGTAACGGGCCGGGTATGGAAGTCTTCGAGCGAAGCTGACTTCTCGCCGCCGCAGGAGATCAGGCTGATGCAGAGGCCAATGAGGAGGAGGGTTTGCCGCATGGGAAAATAGAGCTTCTTCCTATTGTGCGACATCTTGTGCGACATCGAAAGGGTTGAGGTCTTCATTGGCTTCGGGATTTTTTGGCAAGCTGCGACTGACGCTGGACATGATCCGGTTTGAGCACTCTGTGTTCGCGCTTCCGTTTGCGCTTACGGGAGCGATGCTGGCGTTCCGCGAAGACAGTTTCGCGACTGCCGGGCTGGGCGTGAAGCTGTTCTGGATTGTGGTGGCGATGGTGGGGGCACGGTCGGCTGCGATGGCGTTTAACCGGCTTGTGGACTCCGATGTGGACGCCCGGAATCCGCGCACCGCGGGGCGGCATCTGCCTGCAGGGTTGCTCAGCCGCACGTTCGCGTGGGCGTTCGTGCTGGCCGCCGCGGGGGTGTTCTTTGTTGCCGCGGCGATGCTGAACCGGCTGTGTCTGCAACTGGCGCCATTGGCTTTGGGTATCGTACTCATCTATTCGTTTACCAAGCGATTCACGTCGTTTTCGCACGTGGTGCTGGGGTTCTGCCTCGGCATTGCTCCGGCGGCCGCATGGATTGCGGTTCGCGGGTCGCTGGACGTCCGCATTCTCTGGCTGACCGCGGCGGTGACGCTGTGGACGGCGGGCTTCGACATCATTTACGCCTGTCAGGATTACGAGTTCGACAGCAGTCACATGGGGTTGTTCAGCATTCCAAAGAGGCTCGGGCTGGCGGGTGCTCTGTGGGTGGCGCGGGCGTTCCATGTCGGCATGCTGGTGTGTCTCTGGATGCTGGCCACGAGCTTCGGACTGCAGTGGCTGAGCCTGGCGGGCGGAGGGGCGGTGGCCGCGCTGCTGCTGTGGGAGCACAGTCTGGTTCGCGCCGACGATTTCTCTCGCGTAAATGCAGCCTTTTTCACGGCGAATGGCTATGTCAGCGTGCTATTCTTCGTTTTCTGGACCGCTGACATCTTCCTGCACTGGAACGGCATCTGAATAGAAGAACTATGGAACTTAAGCCCATTATTGACGACCGCCGGCTGCTGCCGATTCTTGCGAAGGTCGAGAAGCAGGAACGGCTAAGTTTTGAGGACGGCGTCACGCTGTTTCGGACGGGCGATCTGCTGGCGGTTGGCTACATGGCCAACCTGGTTCGAGAGCGCCTTCACGGCAACGTGACCTGGTACAACGTGAACCGGCACATCAACCCCACGGATGTTTGCGTGGCGAGTTGCCGACTGTGCGCGTTCGGCAAGAAGGCTCGCGACCCGAAGGCGTACACGATGTCTCTGGAGCAGGTCTGGGAGACGGCGGGGCGCGGCTATGCCGAGGCGGTGACGGAGTTCCACATTGTGGGCGGGCTGCATCCGGAGTTGTCGCTGGACTGGTTCTGCGAGATGCTGCGCGGTCTGAAGGAGCGCTACCCCGACGTGCACCTGAAGGCGTTCACGATGGTGGAGATCGCGTTTCTGGCACGGCGCGCGAAGATTTCGATTCGAGAGGCGCTGCAGAAGCTGATCGATGCCGGGGTGGACTCGCTGCCTGGCGGCGGGGCGGAGATTTTCGACGAGGGTGTGCGGCGCATCATCTGCGATCACAAGATCGACGGCAGCGAGTGGCTGGAAACGGCTCGGCTGGCGCACAAGATGGGGTTGAAGTCGAACTGCACGATGTTGTACGGGCATATTGAATCGGAAGAGGACCGCGTCGACCACATGGTGAAGTTGCGCGAGGTCCAGGACGATACGGGCGGCTTCCAGACGTTCATTCCGCTGGCGTTCCATCCCGACAACACCTCACTGCAACACATTGGGAAGACTACGGGCTTCGACGACATTAAGACTATTGCTGTGTCGCGGCTGATGCTCGACAATATTCCGCATATCAAGGCGTACTGGATCATGATGACGGAGCGGATCGCGCAGGTGGCGCAGCGGTTCGGGGCCGACGATATCGACGGCACGGTGGTGGAGGAAAAGATCTACCACGATGCCGGCGCTACCACGAGTCAGGCGATGCGCCGGGGGGAACTGCTCCAGCTGATTCGCAGGGCTGGGCGCGAGCCGCGGGAGCGCGATACGCTGTACCGGCCTGTGCAGCGCACCGAGTCGGCTTTCGCGATTCTGGTCTAAGCGGACCGGCGGCGCCGGGCGAGGAATGCCAGGGCGGCCAGTGGCACCGCGAGGAGTGTCGACGGTTCCGGAGTGCTGTTCACATCGTTGGTCATCTCATTCTCGCTGACGGCGTGGTCGTAGATGCGGACGTCGGAGAGCTTGCCGCTGAAGTACTCCCCGTAGGAGTTGAACTGACTGCCCAGGCGAGTATCGTCGCCGCCGGGTGTGGTGGTGAAGGTCGCGTGCGTCTGTTTCAACACGCCGTCGATATAGAAGCGGGCTTCGGTGGTGTCCATCACGAGCGCGTACTGGTGAAAATTCGCGTCCTGAATGAAGTCCTCCGGAACAGATCCCCAGGCGTCGCTAAGCCGCATGCCAGTGGTGCCCTGCGTACCCATGAAGAAGCCCGGTCCACCGGAAGTACCCTGAGAGATCAACTCCTGAATGCCGGAAATGCTGGTGGACTGCGCTTTGAGAACTACTGACCATATGCCGCTGGTGGGGACGATGTGGCTGCCGAACTGGACGTAGTCGTCGGTACCGTCGAGGGTGAGAACGCCGGCTGACGCGGAGGCGCCATTCAGAAGGGTGCCGTCGGCGGTGCCGGCCTGATCGTTCACATTGCCCTGAAAGTTGTAGTAGTGGACGAGTCCCGCCTGAGCGGCAATGCTGAGAAGCAAAAACAGTAAGACAGTGCGCATAGTTTTAACTGCTAAGTATTGCTATGCGCACCTCATCAGGTCACGTTTTATTTATAGTTTAATTTCCCAGCCTTTTCTGAAGGCGGGCTTTACGTACTTGTTGGCTTCGGCGCTGTTGGTGAAACGGGTGTTCCTGGTGTCCCAGTCGAGCTTGCCGCCTACGCGCATGGCGATGACGCCGAGGAGCATCCATTCGGCGTAGAGGCCGGAGATGCTGAAGTCGGAACAGGACATCTCTCCGCCTTTGCAGGCCCGGATCCAGTCGGTCATGTGACCGGGGGAGCGGGTTAGTAGCTGGGCGGGGAGTCGATAGTCCTTCCAGCGGGCGGCGGGGAGGAGGTGGACGCCTTCACCGCGCTCGACTGTAGCGAGCAGGCCCTTGCTTCCGACGAATACTGCGCCGTTGCCGGTGAGGATGCCGGGACGGCTGGGGACGCGCTCGGGGCCGTAGACTGCAACTCCAGCTCCGCCTGCTCCGGTTCGTGGGCGAGGTGCGCCGCCAGCCGGGGGGCCGCGGCCTTTGTCGCCGAGATTATTGGAAGAAGGCAGGATTACTTCGGTTTCCATGCCGGGCACGCGCCATGCTTCGGGGTCGTCGGGGCGGGCCGAATCGTGCCAGAACACCTTCACGGGCGGCATGCCACCGCGGGCGGGGAAGTCGAAGCGCACGACGGCACGGTCGGGCAGGGTGAGGTCACTCTTGTTGGCGACGGTGACCAGTTCGACGGAGGTCGGCGCGCCGAGCTGGAGGGCGAGGTTGACGGGGCCCATGGTGTGGATGCCCCAGTTGCCGATCTGTCCGGTGCCGAAATCCCAGAATCCGCGCCAGTTATAGGGGGCATATTCGACGGCAAAGGGTCGCATGGCCGCGCCGCCGAGCCACAGATCGTAGTTGATGGTCGACGGAGCGGACGATTCTTTGGGCGCCTGTTTCAGGCCGGTTGGGTGCGTGCCTGGCGAGGCTGACACGTGAACCTCAGTGACGTCGCCGATCTCGCCCGACCATATGATTTCCGCCGTGGTGCGGATGCTTTCGTGGGAATATCCCTGATTTCCCATCTGGGTGGCGACTTTGTATTTCTTTGCCGCGTCCTGCAGGAGACGGGACTCCCAGGGCGTGCGGGTCAGGGGCTTTTCGACGTAGACGTGAATGCCGCGCTGCATGCAGGCCATTGCTACCGTGGCGTGCATATGGTCGGGGATGCCGATGGTGCAGGCCTCGATATTCTTACCTTCTTTATCGAGCATTTCCCGGAAATCTTTGAATTTCGGTTGTTTGTCGAAGCGTTTGAAGTTGGCGGCGGCGCGGTCTTCATCGACGTCGCACAGGGCGACGATGTTCTCCGTCTGGGCTGCCTGGTTGAGGATCTGTCCGCCCTGCCCGCCGCACCCGACCGCGGCTACGTTGAGTTTGTTGTAGAAGGGCTTGTAGCCGAGAGCCTTAAGGGAGGCTACGGAACCGTAGCCGGCTGAGGGAACCGCTCCAGCAAGGAGCGATCCGAAGAAGAAATAGCGCCGAGACAAACCTGCATCTGACATTCTGACCACATTCTATATCGGACCGGTGCGATCCGGCGTATGCGGAAGGAAAGGAGTGGGATAATTGGCGGGAAGGACATCCCTCGCATGAATCGCAGGACTTTTCTCTATACGGGCGCGGCCGCGCTGGCCCCGTTCTCCTCGCTCATCGGCGCCGCTGCCGACCCCAACAAGTTCTACTTCGCCGTTATCGCGGACTCGCACATTATCGACGAGTTCTACAAGGGGCCGGAGAACAGCCCGGAGGATACCGAATCGATCTTACGGTCGGCTGAGCGGCTGACGGCGGCGCGCGACGCTCTTAACGCGCTGACTCCGGCGATGGACCGGGTGTTCCTTGTGGGCGATTATTTCCACGATTATCCGTCGACCGATCTGGATTTCTATTTTAAGAATAAGACCAGGATCGATCGTGCAAAAGAATTAACGGATGGATTTCGGATGCCCGTTCACGTGGGTTTCGGGAATCACGATTACGCGGTCCCGAAGATGTCCCGAGAGAACGCTCACGAGCTGTTTCGGCGGAAGCTGCATGTGGAGCCGTACTACGCGGTGAATCACAAGGACTGGAAATTCATTCACGTGAATAACTTCCTTGGCACTACGTGGGAAGCGGGGCACGCTTTGTATGACAAGAGGGTCGGCAGCCTTGGGCTGAAACAGCTGGAGTGGCTGGAGGGAGAGCTGGCGCAACAGAAGCCGACGTTTGTGTTCGTGCACTTTCCACTGCAGGCGGTGTCGAGCACGGAGCGGGCCGATTTCGGACTGCACTCGCTGCTGCGCAAGCATCGCGACACGGTACAGCGGGTGGTGTCGGGGCATGTGCACCGCTGGATCGATTTCGGCGAGAAATTCGGACCGAAACATATGGCCATGGCGGCGACTCGGTATGACGAGGATGCGTACCTGATTGTGGAGGTCGACCGGAAAGCGGGGACACACCGGCTGCTCAATCTGGACCTGGTGGAATGGAACACGCACTACAGCAAACCGTTCCATTTCTAAGAATATGCAGGCTTTTATAGTCCGGCCATTCGGCACGAAGGAAGGAATCGACTTCGAGGCTGTGCAGGAGCAGTTGATTGCGCCCGCTCTGGCGCAGGCCGATATCGCGGGCGGCACCACGGGCTGCATCCTGGAAGCGGGGAATATCCGCGAGGATATGTTTCAGCTTTTACTGCTGGCCGACGTGGTGATCGCCGATATTTCGATTCATAATGCGAATGTATTCTACGAGCTCGGGATACGGCATGCGCTGCGGGGCCGGCAAACCTTTCTGCTGCGGGCAAATACACAGTTCGAGGTTCCGTTCGATCTGAAAACGGACAGGTATCTGAGCTACGATCCGGCGAATCCCGCGGCCACTCTTCCCGACCTGGTTCGAGGGCTGCTGGCAACCAAGGCTTCGAACCGGGTGGACAGCCCGGTGTTCCGGTCGCTGCCGCAGTTGCGCGAGCCGGAACGAACGGCGCTGAGTCCGGTACCGCTCGATTATGTTAACGATCTGGAGCTTGCCGCGAGTAAGTCGCAGGGCGGGAAGATGGGTCTGCTGGCTCTGGAAGCGAGTCGATTCCTGTGGGAGGAAAGCGGCCGGCGTGTGGCGGGCAGGGTGCAGTTCCAGTGCCATTTTCTCAAGCCGGCGAAGGAAACGTGGGAGCGCGTCCGTTCGGTGTATCCGCTGGATCTGGAAGCGAACCTGATGCTCGGGACGGTTTACCAGCGACTGGGAGAACTGACGGAATCGGACCAGAGCCTGCGCACGGTGCTGGGAAGCTCGACGGCCGAGCCGAGTCAGAAAGCGGAAGCTTTGGCCCTGCGCGCCCGTAACCAGAAGGCGCGCGGGAACGATGCGTGGGCAGGGAAGGATCTGGCGGGCCGCCGTCTGGCCACGGTGCGCGCGGATTTCTTTTTTGAGGCGCGCAAGCTTTATGCCGAGGCGTTCGAACACGATTTAAATCACAGCTATTCCGGATTAAATGCGCTGAGTTTGTCGGTGCTGCTGCAGGAATTGATTGCTGAGGAGCGCGATGCCTGGCTGGCGGGATTCGACACGGAAGACGAGGCTCGGCTGATTGCGTCGGAGATCTCGCGGAGTCGGGACCGGCTGGAAGAGACTGTGGATTCCTCATTGCTGGCGGGGGAAAAGCGCGGACAGGATGACGGCTGGGCTGCCATTTCGCGCGCTGACTTCCGGTTTCTCACGTCCGCCAGGGACACTGCCGTTGTGGCAGCTTATGAGCGGGCACTGGCGGGTGC
>Ga0163150_10004437_pt1 | contig 18766 bp, 13 predicted proteins | sample OliLakLV19P2IB_FD_148628 | JGI IMG/M metagenome (GOLD analysis project Ga0163150, IMG submission 148628) | Freshwater microbial mat bacterial communities from Lake Vanda, McMurdo Dry Valleys, Antarctica - Oligotrophic Lake LV.19.P2.IB | ecosystem: Environmental > Aquatic > Freshwater > Lake >...
GGGGGAGACGTTCCGTGTACATTTCGGAGCCCACGGTGAGGACGGGGCGTCCACCGGGGAGCATGAAGAGCGGACCGGAGGCGCGAAGATTATAATCGAGCATCGTGTCTTTGTTATAGCCGGTCCATTCGCCGTAGTAGCGCTCCACGGGCAGTGGATTCGCGATCGTATCCACGAACGGATTTAGCGCGCCGGTCCAGAGCAGCGGAGCATAGCCGCCAAAGGTCGTGTTGTTGGCCAGATTCATCAGGCCGTAGTGAACTTTCTGAGACGTGACCGAGTAGTTTACATCTGCGGCAAGGCGCCATTCCGCGGGCAGTTTGAGCAACCCGCCGAAGACGCCGCCGGCGACCTGGTTGCCGACATCGTTGTGCGTCGCCTGATCGATCGAGATAGGGATGCTGACAAAAACGTTCTCGCGAAATGGATTCGCAGGAGAGTTGCCGGGGACGGCGAACTGGTAAGCTCCGTTGCCGAGCGGCACCCATTTCGCTTCGAGCGTTGCGCTGCGATTGAACGCGAAATCGGCGAACAGGCTGAGCTTGTCGGTGAGCTTGTGGTCAACCCGGGCCATCAGGGACTCCTTACGCGTGACGTGTGCGAGGGTGCTTTCGTAGCCGCGCCAGACGCTCGGGGCGAAGTCCAGATTGTAGCGGCCGGCGTTGGCGAGCAGTCCGGAGTCGCGTGTGGCGGGTGGCGTCGAGGGCGAAATTCCGTAGGGGACGTACGTGATGCGCGAGTTGATCGGCTGGCCGGTCGACTTGAGCGTCAACGTGGCCGTCTGGGCGTTGGCGAAACCGTTTACCGCGGCGTTGTTGAGGACAATATTGGGCGTGGCGCCGCTGGTGAACGTGGCGGTGTTGGAATAAAACGTGGTGGGGCTGTTGGCGACGGCCCGATTGAAGTACTGCTCGAGGAACGGACGGTCCTTCATCCGGAGGGGTTTGCCGTCACTGTAGCTGCCGCTGATCGTGACATGCGTGCGGCGGCCGAGGGAGAAGCCATAAATGCCACTGACCGTGCGGATGGGCGCGTCGCTATCGAAGGTGTTCTGATACGTGGCGCTAACCTGACCGCCGGTGTAGCTGCGTTTGAGGATAACGTTAACCACCCCGCCGACAGCAGTGCCGCCGTAGATGGCGGAGGCGCTGCCGGGCAGAACCTCAACCCGCTCGATGGCGGCGAGGGGAATGCCGTTTACGTCCGGTTGAAATGTGGCGCCGCGATTCGCGAAGTTGGACGTGCGCTGCCCGTTGATGAGGATGAGAGTTTGCGAGGAGCCGAGCCCGCGCAGGTTGACTGAGCTGGTGGCGCCGAGTTGGTTGCTGAGGGCGCTGGGGTCGATCTGGGCGTTGGTTTCGACGACGGTATTTTGCGTGAGGCTGTCGCGCAGGACATCGTCGAGGTCGGTTTTGCCGGAGTTTTCAATCTCGTCCGCGTTGATGATGTAGTACGCTTGGACGTCGTTTATGCCCCGGGGAATATCCATGTTGGCATCCGTGAAGGGCACGGCTTTTTTCTCATGAACTTTGAATTCGGCCAGCACGCTCACCTCGTCCTTGCGCGCGCCGGCCGGTGCGGTGGCGGGAGTGGATTGAGCGAAGGCACCGACCGAGATGAAAGATAAAATGCCCAGCACGAAGCAGCGGGTGGTCCCGCGAAGCAAGGGGCCGTGGAGACGATGAGATGTCATGGGGTTGGGGTAGAGAATTGAAGCGGCGCCACGGTGAAAGCGCGGGTCCGACGAGGAGCGGCGAACTGACACCGCGGCACGGGGGGACGCGGATGGGGGAGGGTCCGAGCATAGCAGATCGGGAGCTGTGGAATCGATGAGAGTTCGCGTGTAAAGAATGAGGTTTTTCACCGTCATCTGCCCGCATGGCGAGCGGGCCAGCGGAATGTTGGGTTGATATTTTGCGCAGCTTGGAAACGGTCGAGGCATGCCGCTGGAAAAGCGCCCACGGGTGTCAGTGCGACGACGCGAGGTGGCGTTATTGATCGAGACCTCCAATGCGTATGCGCGCGGGCTTTTGCAGGGGGTGGTGCATTATATCCGGGAGCACCGGCCGTGGTCATTTCACTTGATGGAGCAGGGGCGGGGCGATGACCCGCCGCCGTGGCTGGCGGGATGGAAGGGGGACGGGCTCATCGCGCGGATCGAGACACCGCGGATCGCGCGGGCGGTGGTGAAAACGGGTCTACCGGCGGTGGACTTGAGTGCGGCGCGGCTCGTGCCAACCCTGCCGTGGGTTGAGACGAACGACGAGGAGATCGCGCGGCTCGCCGCGGAGCACCTGATTGAGCGTGGCTTCAAGCGTTTCGCATTCTGTGGCGACGCGCGCTTCAACTGGTCCGTGTGGCGAGAGAAATATTTCGTCGCGCAGCTGGCCGGGGTGGGACACGCGTGCGCGGTATTTCGGCCCCAGGTGGCGGGGGGCGATGTGGCGGCCGAGGCGCGCGAGCTGACGCGTTGGTTGGAGGAACTGCCGAAGCCGGTGGGGATCATGGCGGGTTACGACATTCGCGGGGAACAAGTGCTCAATGCGTGCCGTGCGGCGGGGCTGGTAGTGCCGGACGAGGTGGCGGTGATCGGGGTGGATAACGACGCGTTGTTGTGCGAACTGGCTTCGCCGCCGCTGTCGAGCGTGATTCCGAATGCGCATCGCGCGGGTTACGAGGCGGCAGAGTTGCTGGACCGGCTGATGGCGGGAAAAAAAGTAAGCGCGACGGCGCGCCTTATTCCGCCCTTAGGCATCGCGGAACGGCAGTCGACGGATGTCCTGGCCGTCGACGATCGCGCGGTGGCGCGGGCGGTGCAGTTTATCCGTGAGCACGCGTGTGAAGGAATTAATGTGAGCGACGTGCTGCGGGCCGTGCCGCTGTCACGGCGGGTGCTCGAGCAGAGGTTTCAGCGGTTGTTGGGTTGCACGCCGCGCGAAGAGATTCTGCACGTGAGGCTGGCGCGGGTAAAACAACTGCTGGGTGAGACAGACCTGCCTCTTTATGTGGTAGCGGAGCGCACGGGTTTTGAACACGTGGAGTACCTGAGCGTGGTTTTTAAGCGGGAAACCGGGCGCACCACGAGCGCTTGGCGAGGCGAAGCTCAGGGAGTGATCAGGGGAAACAAAGCGGGCGCCGCTGGAAGAACCTGAAATGTAAGGGGACGAAGGACCTTGGTGCTTCGGGTGCCATTGATCCGTCGCGGATCGAATCTTGATCGGATTCATGCATGCCAGTCTTTACGGCCGAGATCTTCAGTGTATCATCACGACTCATGAAGCCTGCACACGGGTTCAACGTGGTGTTGCTGTTCGCTGCGATGATGGTGGCGAGCGGGTGTTCGTCGTCCCAAATGAGCCGGATCGACCGGAATCGCGATGTCTATGAGGGGTGGCCGCTGGAAATCAAACAGGCGGTCCTCGATGGAAAGGTGGAGGCAGGAATGACTCCTGACATGGTGCGCGTCGCGTGGGGCGAGCCCAGCGAGATCGTTTCCCAGTCGGCCAATGGAGACGAAATTTGGGTTTTCAAAAAAGGTGGAAGTGACGGGAGCGTTTATTATCCCGGCGGCGGCGGCGCGCAGTATCCCGCGTCCATGGGTGTGGGCGGGCCGGGGATCGGAATCAGCACGGGCCGAGGCGGTACGTCGATCGGAGCCACGGGCGGAATCGGAATCGGTGCCGGGCCTATTAGTGCCGGCATAGGCGGCGGCGGCATGGGCGTCGGTGGGCTGGGTGGTGGCGCCATTGTGACGCCCCCAACGCCCCCTGACATCCGCGAAGTCGTATTCCGCAACGGCGTCGTGCATCGCGCGGATAAACCGTAGCGCGTAAACGACGGTCGCCCGTCGGGAGCGAGGCCGCCCTCGGCCGCATTTCCAGAAGGGTAGTCGCTCCGTTCTATTCCGTTGCAGACTACAATGCGGACGAGGGCGTCCGCGGTCCCAGGAGCGGCTTGGGAAGTAATTTCTATTGTCCCAGCTTTTTGTAATCCAAAACCGTGTGGCTGATGTGGCCCGCCGCAAGGGCGGCGCGGTCGGTCAACGGCTCTGGCGGGGAAAGATCGTCACCGAGTCGAAAAATAAGGCGGTGGGTACCGTCGTCTGCTGGCGGGCTAAACAATCCCGGAACGACCACGCGAGCGGGTACGGTTCGGCGGACTTCAGTCGCGGGCGTGCACGGCAACGGGAAGTTGATGTTATGCACAATGAAGCTGCGCGGAAGGGTCGCGGCGGCGAGTTCCGGGGCGATGCGGGCCGCGTGTTGCGCGGAGATCTTCACGGTGCGATGGAGGTCCGGGGGCGGCACATCGCCGGCGGCTTTCAACGCGTTGTAGAGCTCGAACGTGAGGTCTTGCGAGAACGCGATCGAGGGCAGCCCGTGTAGTGCGCCTTCCCACGCGCCTGCGACCGTTCCGCTCGCGATGATAAATCCAAGCGAGGCGTTCAGACCGACGTTGATTCCGCTCAACACGGCATCGATCACCGTTCCCGGAGGCAGCAGATGGCCGACGGCAATGTTAATGGCATCGCTCGGCGTGCCGTCCACGATCCAGGTTTTGCAACCGAGACCGCGGTCCGCCGCCGTGGCGTGGACCGGACGATTTCGGGATTTGGCGGCGCCCACCCAGCTCTGTTCGGATTTCGGCGCAACGACGTAGAGCTCATGCCCGGCATCACGCAGCGCGTGCACGAGCTCGTGCAGGAACACGCTGTGAATACCGTCGTCGTTGGTGACCAGAAATCGCATCGGGTTACTTCAACATTTTCACTTGGGCGATATAAGCTCAAAGTGAACGAATGGGGCGAAAGTCGAAGGGTATATCACCGTCGCTTATGCGAGCGCTGAGGTGATTTTGATGTTGGCACGGCATCGGCCGGAGGGCCCGAGCTCGCTCGTGGCCGATTCGTTTGCACTCGAACTTTCAGGCCACGACCAAGGTCGGGCCCTACCCTGGAAAAGCCTAATTATCATGAGGCATGGTCGGAGTCGTTCGAACACTGGAGTCTGGCCCTACCGTAGAAACGCCCCCATCTCACGTCGTAGTTCGCTGGAATTTGGACCGCCCTACCATCGCGATCGAAGGAGGAAACACCCACAAAAAAGCCGCGACCTTCGTCGCGGCTTGAGGCGCCAGCACTCGGATTACCCGAGCGCGTGCTGCGCCACGTGGGGTTTTACGGCGTGCCCGTGGTCGCAGGGGAGGCGACGTTGCCACCGGCGGCCTGCTTCTGGGCTTCCATTTCCTTCATGGCGGCTTTGCGCGAGAGACGGACCTTGCCGGATTTCTCGTCGATGCCGACGCACTTGACCCACAACATTTCGCCCAACTTGACGACGTCTTCGGTCCGGCGGACGCGGAAGTCGGCGAGTTCGCTAATGTGGCAAAGGCCTTCTTTGCCGGGCGAGCACTCGACGAAGCAGCCGAAGTCTTTGATGCCGGTGACGCGACCGTGATACAACTTGCCGACTTCGATCGGGGTACCGCCGCCACCACCGCCGCCGCCGCAAAGTCCGTCGATCTCCTGCACGGCGCGGTTCATGGCGTCGGCATTGTTGGAGTAGATGAACACCTTGCCGGAGTCGTCTTCGGAAATGTCGATCTGCGCTCCGGTGGTCTCGGTGATGCGGCGAATCGTCTTGCCGCCAGGTCCGATGAGCAGGCCGATCTTTTCGGGATCGATCTGGATCGTCTGGATGCGGGGAGCGAACGTGCTGAGATCGGCGCGCGGAGCCGGGAGGGCGGCGAGCATCGTCTTGAGGATTTCAACGCGGGCGTCGCGGGCCTGCATGATCGCGACCTTCGCGATTTCGAACGGAAGGCCGTTGATCTTCAGGTCAAGCTGGAAGCCCGTGATACCCTTGGTCGTACCGGCGAGCTTGAAGTCCATGTCGCCGAAGTGGTCTTCCTCACCGAGAATGTCGGTGATCGTGACCCACTTGCCGATGGAGCCATCGTCGTTGGTTTCGGTCATCAGACCGCAGCTGATGCCAGCGACGGGTGCGATGATCGGTACGCCGGCGTCCATAAGGGCGAGACAGCCGCCGCAGATCGAGGCCATCGAGGTCGAACCGTTTGAGGCCATGATCTCGGAGACCACGCGGATCGAATACGGGAAAACATCCTCCGGTGGCAGCACGGGAACGAGTGAACGTTCGGCGAGCGCACCGTGGCCGATTTCGCGACGACCGGGGGAGCCGAAGCGACCGGTTTCACCGACCGAGAACGGCGGGAAGTTGTAATGCAGCATGAACGACTTGGAGGTCGCTCCGCCGGTGAGGCCGTCCATGTCCTGGGCTTCCTTGGTCGGCCCGAGAGTCGTGATGGCGATGTTCTGGGTGTCGCCGCGTTGGAACGTGGCGCTGCCGTGCACGCGGGGGAGCACGCCGACTTCGGAGTGCAGCTTGCGGAGGGACTTCGCATCGCGGCCGTCGGCGCGAACACCCTTCTCGAGGACGTTCTTGCGGTAGGCTTTGTATTGGAGGTCCTCGAACACGACGTTCAGATCGACGTCGGTGAACTTGTCACTGCCGAGTTCGGCGGTGAGAGCGGCCTTGGCTTCCTCCTTCAGGGCTTTGACGCCCGTGGAGCGCTCGGCCTTTTCCTTGCCGAAAATGGCCGCAACCAAGCGCTCGGTGGGGACGACGCGCTCAATGATGGCGCGGGCCTCCGGAGTGGCACCGACCAGCGGGAACGTGCTCTTCGCTTTACCCGCGATGGTGACGAGCTCTTCGATGGCGGCGATGATCGGTTGGATCGCCTGGTGGCCGAATTCGAGAGCGCGGATGAAATCGTCTTCCGGCAGCTGATCGGCGCTGCCTTCGATCATGAGCATGTCCTTCTTTGTGCCGACGTAGATGAGGTCGAGCGAAGAGGAGAACATCTGCTCAATCGTAGGATTGGCGACGAAGTTGCCGTCAATCATGGCGACGCGGACGCAACCGATGGGCCCGTTCCAAGGGATGTTCGAGATGGCAAGAGCGGCGCTGGCGCCGTTGACCATCGGGATGTCGGCTTCGTTGATCTGGTCGGCCGACATGAGCTGGCCGATGATCTGAACTTCATTCAGCAGCCCCTCGGGGAAGAGCGGGCGGCAAGGACGATCGCACAGGCGGGAAGTGAGGACTTCCTTTTCGGACGGACGACCTTCGCGTTTGAAATAACCACCGGGGAAGCGGCCGGCGGCGGCGTACTTTTCGCGGTAGTCGACGGTGAGCGGGAACCAATCCTGGCCCGGCTTGGTGGTTTGCGCGATACAGGCGGTGATGAAGACGTTGGTCTCACCGACGGAGACATTCACCGCGCCATTGGCGAGTGCGGCATAGGTACCGGTGGAAAACGTGATCCCGAGGCCGGGAACGGTGACGGAGTGTTTCTGTTTCATTTAGCTTCTGGTTTCGGACGGACGGACGGACTGCGTATCTGCGATAGAACCGAGCACACCGGCGATACGCGGCCGGTGGTGGCTCGGATGGCATCCGCTGAGCGGATGCGGCGGCGGCGGGGTAGTTGCCGCTGCGGGGGTGTGTAACCTAACCCGCTCTTTGTCAGCTCGCTCAGACGCGAGAGATTTCCGTTTGGCGCCTTCGGCGGGGAGGGGCGCTCCCGCAACGCGGCAAATGGAAATGTCCCGGCCTGACTTCGAGTGTCGTAAACGACAACGGGCGACCCGCGGATCGGGTCGCCCGTTAGACGAAAGCGTTATCGGCGGAGGTGCAGCTTTTGCAGCAGCTCGTTATACTTTGGCAGGTTATGCCGCTTGAGATAATCGAGGAGCTTACGACGGCGGGACGCCATCTGCAAAAGCCCGCGGCGCGAGTGAAAATCCTTACGATGCGTGCGCAAGTGCTCGGTCAAGTGATTGATGCGAGCGGTCAAGAGCGCGACTTGGACTTCGGACGAGCCGGTATCCTTTTCGTGAGTTTTGTATTCGTTGATGATTTCTGGCTTAACGACTGTAGTAGACATGGTTTGGTAATTTGGTTCACGACTGTAGGGCACCTTGTTAGGCTCCGTGCCACCCGCCTCGCCCGACTGGAAATCGGGAGGAGCCGGCGTCACCGTTCCAATCCGACGGAATGTCGGACCAGTCATGGCGGGACCCCGCAACCGACGGGATTCCACTAACGCAAGGCGCCGACATTTCCAAAACCGGGGAACGCGCGCAAGCGTAATTTTCGGGCGCAAATCGCCGGCCAAAAATCGGCTTGGTCCGAGGGGCCTTATACCAACGTCCCTTGATATTTAGACTGTCATTGCGAGAAGCGGAGCGACGAAGCAATCGAGCTGGATCACCCCGGCGCGCTTCGCGCACCTCGTGATGACAATCGTCTACATTATACGGGCGATTGGTATTAAGTAGGCAGTGGAGATCCAAAGTGATCCGAAAGGGGATGTCTGCCCACGCGTCGTTATCAACCTGAAACTCGGCTGGAAACTACCGCGTCAGCTTCCCGGGAAACCTCTTACATCTTTTTACCCGGCGCGGAGGTTCAGGGACTTTATGTCCGCACACCCCGGAAGCTGGCGAATCCGTTCCACGATTTGCTCGCGGTGATGAAAGAGCTCGTTGCGGACGACCGAATGCGCCGCGAGCACGACCAGCCGATTCCGTTCGATCCGCGCGGGGTGGGAGTAGGTGGCGTTAGCGCTTCCGACTAACTCGACCCAGCGTTCGCGAATGGTTTGCTCCGGGGAGCTGCGGCCGATCTGGTTGAGTTGAAGCAGCTCCTCAATGAGCTCGGCGAGTGGCCGGGTGGGACGTTTGCGAGAGCGAGCCGGCTCTTGGGAGGCTACGCCGCGAAGATCGCCGACGAGCTCCTCGGCAATACGGCTGAACTGATGAGGCTCCGAGGGCGGCATGGGCAGGGATTATAGCGGACCAGTTGCTGGACGACAAGCGGCGCGAGTCTCGCCGGCGTCAATTGACGCGCCCAAGTTCGTCGGGCGGTTGTTTTCGCTGCTCGGCCTCGTAGAGCCGGCTGTATCGCACCAGAGCTCCAAAGGCGGTCGCGATCGCGATGTAGAAACCCGGATAACCGTCGAGAAATCCGCGGCGCAGCACGTAACCCCTAAAAAAGCGCCAACTCGGGCGAAAAACCGCGGCGGCGGTCGAGAAGCGTTTCCCGCGAGCTTGCTGCTGACGAAGAAACAGGTCGGCGAAGGGATTTATCTTCCCGACATGTGACGCGAGCGTCGGGAAGGAGAAATGGTGGAGGTCGCCGCGCAGGGTTTCCACGGGGCCGTCACACTCCATTTTTTCGTGGACAAAAGCGTCGCCGCCCCAGCGGGCGCGGCTCCGCTGAATGAGCCGGACGCAATGGTCGGGGTACCAATCGCCATGTGTTATCCAGCGGTTGATGAACCACACCTTGCGCGGAAACCGGGCCGCAGCGAACGACGCGACGTCAGGTCGTTGAAAAAAGGCGATGATCGCATCGCGTAAACGCGGAGAGACTTCTTCGTCGGCGTCGAGCGAGAGCACCCACTCATGGCTGGCAAGTGCGAGAGCGGCATTCTTCGTATCGCGATAGCCCTGCCAGGGCAGCGACGCCACGCGGGCGCCGCAACCGCGGGCGACGGGCTCACTCGTGTCCGTGGTATCATTGAGGACGACGACTGATTCCGCCGTCCAGCCTTGGACGCTGGCCAGGCAACGCGGCAGGTTGTGCGCCTCGTTTTTCGCAACGATGACAACCGAGAGCGGAAGCGGAACGGCCGGAAGAGAGACCACGGGAGGAACTAATGAACACGATCGCGGCGCGCGGAAGCCGAAACGGCTGCGGTTATTGGAAGAAAGCGACGACCGCGGATGCGAACGGGACGAGTTTGGCGGCGTGACACGGGTATTCCTACCCGTGCAATCGTAAACGTGAATCGTTACGATCTTCCCGGGCTGGAAAGCCCGTGCCACGCGCCGAGCCAACATGCCGGCCGCGCTAGATCTTGCCGACCAGGCTGCGGGGCACCTGGTACACGTAGCCGCAGGAACGCCAGGCGCGGACCAGCGCTTTTTTTGCGGCACCGGTTCGAAACAACAGAGCGTTGATCGCGGCCAAGAGCGTGAAGCCGGCCGCTTTGAGGAGGTTGGCCACGAAGCGACTCGCCAGATAGCTGCTTCCCCCGGGCTGGCCGGCACGATCGATCACACGCGACCGGGCCGAGTCAAAGGCGTGACGCCGCGCGTAGCGAAAGGTCGTCCGGCTCGCCGGCATCTGGTGTTTCACCGCCGCGGCGGGAGCGAACCACACGTCGTAGCCCGCCTCGCGCACGCGTCGCACCATCTCGCTGTCGCCGCCCGAGAAGTAATTACCGGCCGAACGGTCGAGCGTGGTGTGAAACCGGCCGAGCTCATGGAATACCCAAGCGGGGAACGCGAGATTGGCGCCCATCGGTGAGTGCCGCGCGGCCAAAGGGCCGGCGTCAGGACGGAACGCGAGCGGGGCGTGCCACTCGCGAACCCAATCCGGTAGGCCGTCCGGAAATATCGGGATCACTTCGCCGCCGATCGCTCCGATCCGTCGCGTGATAGCGTCGGCGAGCAGCGGTCCGGCCATCTGCGTAACCCAATCAGGCTGCAGCAAAATATCATCATCGCCGAACAGCACGACGTCGCCGCGGGCTTCGGCAATCGCGCGATTGCGGGCGTAATCGAGACCTTGCTGCGGCTCGTGAATATAACGCGGCGCCGGATTTGCGCCGGCAAATTCCGTCACAACCGCTCGGGTGTGGTCGCGGGAATTGTTGTCGACGACGAGGACCTCGAATTGATCGCGCGGGAAGTGCTGTTGTGCCAGTCCGGCAAGTGTCTGGCGCAGGAAGTCAGCGCGATTATACGTGGGAATCGCGACGGTGACTTTCAGGTTTGACGGGTTGGCGGGTGGCATCGGCGCGGGAAAAGAAGAGGCGGGCAAAGAAGAAGGGACGGCGGGGCAAAGAAGAAAGGGGCGGAAAAGAAGAAATGAGAAACTTGAAATACGTTGGCGGCCGGCTGGCACCTGCAGCATCCCGCCGAAAAAGCTTCACGCGTACTCGTGGGGCGCGTTCTCTCCCGGGATGGCGTTCAAGCATTGGCCTCTCGTCCGCGACGTGCGCTTCACGCAGAAATGCGGCCGCTTCCTGCGCGGCGCGCGGAAGCGTCGGCCGGATCTGAACTGGGGCGAGTTCGAGCGCATCGCGCGTCATTTCAAGCAGGACGACATGGGCAGCTTTCCCGAGCGCGGGTATCTTTTCCAGTTGGCCAGCGACGCCCCCGTGAATGCCCAGGTTATCGAAGTCGGTTCTTGGATGGGCGCCTCCACCTGCTTTCTGGCGGGCGGACTGAAGGGCGAGGCGGCGAAGATCTTCGCCGTTGATAACTTCCAGGGGCTGTCGACCTGCGGCGAAGATGCCGCCTGGTACAATCGTCACTTCAAAAAACTCGGGTCACAGAGCACCTTGGAAATTTTTCGGCAGAATTTCGCGACCCTCGGATTTGCGCCGCGGAGTGAACCGGTGGTCAGCGATTCGTTGGCCGCGGCGCAGTCGCTGCAGGCGAAACGAGGGACCATCGACCTCGTATTTATCGACGGCGATCATTCGTACGAAGCCTGCCAGGCCGACATCCAGGCGTGGGCGCCCTATGTGAAACGGGGAGGAGTCATCGCGTTCCACGACTTCGGCAGTCGGGCGGATGGCGTGACGCGAGCGATCTTCGAAGCGATCAAGGCGGGACGCTTTGCCGAGATCGTGGGAGTCGCCGGAACGATCATTGCGTTCCGAATGTAATCTCAACGGCGAAGGCAGGAGGCCCGCGAATGGCGCGAATCAGGCGAATCGAGCCACGAGCTAAAAATTAAATACGCAAAGGGATCACCGGAGCAAGACAGGTGGCCCACGGAACACACGGAACACACGGAATACACGGAATTGAGCGGAAGACAGGGAACCGCGGTAAACCGGAAGAGTGCCCGCGAATCACGCGAACAAAACCGAATTTTCAGGCAGGGCTGCAGGCAAGATCGTTGGGGTTGAATTCGCGTGATTCGCGGACGATGGATTAAGGTGGGGGCCGATCTCCGAGCGGCCCTTTGGCGTTCCACTCGTCGATCGGCGGCTTCTTCAGCGAGATCTCTTTTTCCGTGTCTTCCGTGTGTTCCGTGGGCGAATAGTTTGCTCCGGTATTTCTGCGGTTCGGATCGATTCGCGTGATTCGCGTGATTCGCGGGCGGCGGATTGGTTGGTCGAATGAACCCCGTTACGTTTTCGACCAGTCGGTTCGGGTGATGCCCAGGTTCGAAATCGCGGTGAACACGTCGTCGACGCTGAGCATCCGGACACAGTAACTCTGGTAGGAGTCGTTCCGCACGCAGGGCGTGGGGGCTTCGGCTCCGATGCAGGCGCACGGTAATGACGTTTGCAATACGGTGTGGCGCGCTCCCACGGGGCGCCAGATCGTCGCGTTCTGCGAGCCGAACAGGGCGACGACGGGCGTGCCCATCGCCGCGGCCACGTGCATCGGGCCACTGTCATGGCACAGGAAAACATCAAACTGCGCCGCGAGCGCCGCGAGCATTCCGACGGTTTTCGCCGGCTTCAAGGCCACGAGGTGCGAGTGCGCGAGCTTGCGAATAGCTTCGATGAGCGTCTGCTCGCGCGGGCCCGCGGTCAGGAAGACTTGAATGTCGAGTTCGTCTTGAATCCGGTCGCACAACGCCGCGAAACGCTCGACGGGCCAGACGCGAAACGGACTGCGCGAGCCCGGATGCAGGAGTAATTTCCTTCCGCCCGCGGGCGCGAGGGTTTCGGCGAGTTCGACGTCCTCGGGATGCGCAACCAGGCGCACATCCCGGCTCACGATCGGCACACCGATGGCCGCCGGCAGCGCGAGGTAGGTGTCGGTGATGTGGTGGGAATCGTAGAACGCGTTCGTGACGTCCGCCCGATGCGTATAGAAGCGTTGGTACCGAAACGTGATCAGTTCACGATTGAAGGTCGCCCGCACCGGTGCGGCGGTTAGTCGGGTGACGAGCGCGGTTTTGTCGGTGTTGTCGAAATCCAAAACGTGCGTGAACCGGGCGCGCCGCAGGGCCCGGATGAACCCGGGCCACTCGCCGAGGCGGCGCGGGAATATCAGCGCGCCATCGACGTCAGGATTGAGCGACAACCCGCCGGAGTAGGCGAACTCCGTGAGCACGCTGAGGTGAGCGTGGGGCCAATGCAGCCGCAGGTTGCGCAGCACGCTGCCGAGCAGCACGATGTCGCCCAGGTAGCGACGACGGATAACGAGAATGCGAGGGGCGGCGAAGTTCACGAAACCGATCGCGCGTTAGGCGCCGCCGCTCTGGCGATCAAAGAGCGATTTGTACAGCGAGTTGCCCAGGTAAAGTTCCGCGTGGGTGCCCGAGGCGACGATCTCGCCGCGATCGAACACGAGGATCTTCGAGGCATCGCGGATGGTGGAGAAGCGATGCGCGATGATCAGGACGGTCTTCCCCACCACGAGTTTCTTCAGGGCGAGTTGAATCGCGGCTTCGCTGTCGCTGTCGAGCGCGCTCGTGGCCTCGTCGAGAATGAGCAGCGGAGCATTGCGCAGAAAAGCCCGGGCCAGGGCCACGCGCTGGCGCTGGCCCCCGGACAACGAGGCCCCGCGTTCGCCGACGAGGGTGTCGTATCCATTCGGCAGTGACAGGATAAAGTCGTGGGCAAACGCGTCCCGGGCGGCTTGCTCGACCTCGGTGCGGGTGGCGTCCGGCCGCCCGAGCTGCAGGTTGGCGAGGATGGAGTCGTTGAAGAGCACCGGGTCCTGGGACACGACGGCAATATTGCGGCGCAGGTCGGCCAGTCGCATCGCCCGAAGATCGATGCCGTCAATCGTGATGCCGCCGCTCGCAGCCTCGTAAAAGCGCGGCACCAGGTTCGCGAAGGTTGATTTGCCGGCGCCGCTGGGGCCGACGAGAGCGCAGATCGTGCCTGTGGGGATGGACGCAGTGACATTCCGCAGGACCGGGACGTCGCTCTTGTAACCAAACGAAACGCTCTCGAAGGCGAGATCGCCGCGGAGACGTCCGACCGTCGTGGGTGAGGCCGGATCGGCAATGGTGACGGGCTCATGCAGGACGACTTCGAGACGATCCAGCGCGGCGGTGCCGCGCTTGAGCTCGTTGTTGAGCGCACCCAGTTTTTTAACCGGCTCGTAGCTGCTGTAGAGGGCGGTGATTAGCGCGATGAACGCCTCCAGTTGCAGGCCGCTGCGGAACGCGTACACGAGCGTCACGGCGATCCCGATCGCGGAAATCAACTCGATCGCGGGCGTGAGCGCCTGCGCGTACTTCACGATCTTCATCTGCGAGGTGATGAGCGCGCGGCAGGCGGCCGCGAAGCGGTTCGATTCCCGCTCCTCCAGGCTGAACGCGCGAACTTCCCGCGCGGCGGCGAGATTTTCCGAGAAGTGGCTGCTGACGTCGCCGAGCTGGCTCTGCACCTGGGCCGCGCGCTTGATTACCTTGCGGCCAACGAAGCGGATGGGAAACACCGTGAGCGGCACGGCGGCGAGGCAGATCAAGGCCAGTCCCACGCCCTCGGTCGTGACGGCGAGATAACCAATGGCGACGAGCGCGCTGACCAGTGTAGCCGGTTGTTTGATACCGTCGTTCGCCAGCAAGGTCAGGGCAAACTGGAGCTGCTGCGTGTCGGCGAGCCCCCGCGACATGAGGTCGCCGGTTTGCTTGCCCTGCACAAACGAGAGCGGGAGCAGTTGCAGCTTTTTGAAGTAGTCCAACCGTAACGCCTCGAGCACGCGAACACCGGCAAACTGGGTGAAGTAGCTGTTGAGATACCCGCTGAGCGCCCGGAGAAAAAAGATCAGCGGAATGTACGCCGCGGTCAGGATCACGATCGTCAGCGAATCATCGGAGTGCTCCGCGCTGAAGATGCGGGGGAACACGAACTTGATGAGCAGCGGCAGACCCAATCCGCTGGCGACGCCATAGATCACGCCGCACAAAATCGCGATGATGATGGGACCGCGGACCGCGCGCAGGTATTTGAAATAAGGACGGAAACGACGCATCAGGGCTGGAGGAACCGGATGAAACGCGGCCGGGGCAGCGCCTTCCACCTCAATCTTTCAAATCCGCGGGGAGGATCCGCATCCGAAACCCATCTGACATGAGGTTTGGACTTTTCCGGAGTAGGGCCCGAGCTTGCTCGTGGCCGATTGGTTTCGCCCTACCTTGCAGGCCACGAGCAAGCTCGGGCCCTACCGTTGCAAGCCACGAGCAAGCTCGGGCCCTACCCTTGCAGGCCGCGAGCAAGCTCGGGCCCTACCTTGCAGGCCACGAGCAAGCTCGGGCCCTACCGTGCAAGCCACGAGCAAGCTCGGGCCCTACTGTCGGACCAAGACCGACGCTCAGTCCTTTGAAGACCGAACGTCCAACGCATCCCGCAGGCCGTCGCCGAGGAAATTCAGCGAGAACAGCGTGAGCGAAAACGTCACGCCGGGGAAGATGAGTAACCAGGGAAACTCTTCCATCTTGTCGGACCCATCTTTGATCAGCACGCCCCAGGAGCTCATCGGGGGCTGCACGCCGAGCCCAAGGAAGCTGAGGAACGACTCGAGGAGCATGACGCCGGGAATCGTGAGCGTGGTATAAACGATGATCGGGCCGAGAATGTTGGGCAGAATGTGGCGGAAGATGATGCGGCGCCGGCCAAACCCGAGTGAGCGAGCGGCTTCAATGAACTCCATTTTCTTGATGGCCATCACCTGACTGCGGACGATACGCGCCATCGTGAGCCATTCCACGGCGCCGATCGCGACGAAAAGGAGGATGATGTTCTTGCCGAAGAAAACCATGAGCAGGATCACGAAAATCGGGAAGGGCAGGGCGTACATGATGTCGACGGCGCGCATCATGACGGCATCCCGTTTCCCACCGAAAAAGCCGGCGACCGCGCCGTAAACCACGCCGATGGTCAGCGCGACAAACGTGGCTGCAAGTCCGACCGCGAGAGAAACGCGGCCGCCGTAAAGGAGGCGCACCAGCAGGTCGCGACCGAGGGTATCGGTGCCGAGCCAGTGTTTGCCGCTCGGGGGCGCGGCGCCCAAGTCCAGGTCCTGTTCTTCGTAGCCGTACGGTGAAAGGAAGGGGCCGATCACGCAGGCCGTGGTGATGACGATGACCGTCCACAGGCCAAAGTAAGCGAGCTTGTTCTTCCGGAGGCGGAGCCAGGCATCGTGCCAGAGCGAGTTGCCTTTTTCAACGGGCTCCTGGGCGGGGAGAACGAGAGAATCGACGGGAGGCTGCGGAGAGGAGGCGGCGTTCATCGGCTGGGGCGGGCGCTCAGGATTCCAGTCGCACTTTCGGGTTCATCCACGCCTGCACGACATCAACGACGAGGTTCAGCGCCATGATGAGCACGGAGTAAAGAATGACCGTACCCAGCACCAGGGTGTAATCGCGGTTGAAGGCGCTGTTCACGAATTCCCGACCGATGCCGGGAATCTGGAAAATCGTTTCGATCACGAACGAGCCGGTGAGAATGCCCGCGACCGCGGGCCCGAGAAACGACACGACCGGGAGCAAGCCACCTCGAAGAGCATGACGCGTCACGACCCGGAACTCCGAGGCGCCTTTGGCCCGCGCGGTGCGGATGAAATCCTGATGGAGAACTTCCAGCATGCCGCCACGGGTGAGGCGCGAGATGGGGGCGGCGTAGGCGATCCCGAGGACCAACGCGGGCAGGACGCGATCCGCGGCCGTGTACCAGCCCGAGGCATTGAACCATCCGAGGTGAATGGCGGCCACGAGCACGAGCAGGGGGCCGACCACAAACGTGGGCACGGATATGCCCACCATGCCGAAGGATGAGGCCAGGTAATCGACCCACGTATTGCGGCGAACCGCGGCGATCGTGCCGAGCCCGATTCCGAGGACGAGCGCCACCCCGAGCGAGAGCAGTCCCAGTTCAACGGATACCGGAAGTTTATCGCCCAGGATTTCGTTGACCGTGCGATTGGGGTATTTGAACGACGGGCCCAGATCCCCGTGCATCAGACTACCGAGGTAATCGAGGTACTGACGCCAAAGCGGTTTATCCAAGCCGTAATGCGCTTCCAGGTTTCGCAGGATTTCCGCCGTTACGGCCTTTTCCGCCGTGAAGGGACCGCCGGGAACAAAGCGGACCATGAAGAATGTCGCGGAGATGACGAGATACAGCGCCAGCAACGACTGAAGGAACCGCGACGTAATAAAGCGAAGCATGGGGAGCAGGTGTCAGATGGCAGAATTGGCCCGGCAGACAAGGGCGAACGGCGGGCGCGTCGGGCGGCGGGCGCAGTTGCCGGTTGGCGGTGGCAGCCACCGCGGCGGCGAAGGGACTCGCCGCCCTACCCATCGGGACTGGCCCGAGCGCAACGCTATTGCGCCGCGTTGCTGCTGCGCGGGTCAGCGACGATGTCGACGAATTTCCAGCTCCGGTTGTCGAGCACGTTGGGCACCCATTTTACTTTCGGATTTAGCGCGAAAACGCGGGTATAAAAATAGAGCGGTATGATCGGGACGTCATCCATCAAGATCGTTTCCATCTTTTGATAAATCGCGAAGCGAGCTAGGTCATCGGGCGCACTGTAGGAACTGGCGAGCAGCTTTTCGTACTCGGCATTCGACCAGCCGGTATCATTATTGCCGCCATCCTTCACCCACATGTCCATGAACGTGTTCGGATCGGTATAGTCAGCAATCCAGCCCGCCCGCGCGATATCATACGAGCGGGTGTCCATGGAGTCCAAATACACCTTCCACTCCTGGTTCTGCAGCGTGATATTAATCCCTAGATTGCGGCGCCACATTTGCTGCAGTGCTTCGGCGATCGCGCGGTGATTTTCGGACGTATTGTAGAGCAAGGTGATCTCAGGGAAGCCGCGGCCTTCCGGAAATCCGGCTTCCGCGAGCAACCGCTTGGCGTCATCGAGGTTTCCCTTGATCCCGGCCTCTGACTTGTAGCGATCCGAGGGCGGCACCAGGTTGTACGCTGGAATCTGGCCACCGCGGGAAACATTGCGGACGATCGCGTCCCGATCGACGGCGAGCGCCAGGGCGCGCCGGACCCGTTTATCATTCAGCGGCGGCTTGGTGACATTCAGCCGGAAGAAATAAATCCCATAATAAGGGTCCTGCCGGTAGGATTCGGGAAAATCTTTTTTATATACATCGATCTTCGCGATCGGCAGCTCGTTGGTGCGATGCAGTTGGCCGGTGCGAAACATTCGCTCTTCCGTGTCCATGCTTTCGAGCGCGTAGAAATGGATGGCATCGAGTTTGACCGTCTCACGGTCCCAGTACGTGGGAGAGCGGGTCACAATGATTTTTTGGTTCTGCCGCCATTCCTTCAATACGAACGGGCCATTGCCGACCATGTTTTCCGTCCGCGTCCAAGCCGATCCTTTACGATTGGCGCCGCCGTGCTTTTCCACCGTCGGCAGGTGCACCGGAAACCAGGAGTAATGCTTCATCGCCTCGATCAGGAAGGGCGTGCGGTTCTTGAGCCGGATCTCAAGCGTGCGCTCGTCGAGGGCTTTGATCCCAACCTGCGCGAAATCCTTGAGCGTGCCTTTATTGAACTCTTCGGCGCCCACGACGTGGTGAAGTTTATAAGCGTATTCAGCGGCGAGTGAAGGCGTCAGGATTCGCTGATACGAACGGACGAAATCCGTGGCGGTCACCGGGTCGCCGTTGGACCACTTGGCATTCGCGCGGAGGTGAAAGGTGTAGACGAGCCCATCCGG
>Ga0163150_10004438_pt1 | contig 18766 bp, 13 predicted proteins | sample OliLakLV19P2IB_FD_148628 | JGI IMG/M metagenome (GOLD analysis project Ga0163150, IMG submission 148628) | Freshwater microbial mat bacterial communities from Lake Vanda, McMurdo Dry Valleys, Antarctica - Oligotrophic Lake LV.19.P2.IB | ecosystem: Environmental > Aquatic > Freshwater > Lake >...
AGATAATCGCGAGAAACCGGATTGTTGATTTGAAGAGCCTGGACCTTGAGGGCGCCCTCAAGGTCCAGGCTCTTCAAATCAACAATCCGGTTTCTCGCGATTATCTTGTCGAGCCGCATGGGAAAATCAGATCGCCGCCGGCCCTAGGCCCGCAACGTTGCGCCTCGGCGCGACCAACTCGCTCGCACTACAACCGCGTAACTCATCTCATTTTTCCCATTGCAGCGCGCCCTTTTTGATCTCGTACGCCAACCCCAGGATCAACACGCCCAAGAAGAACGCAATCGGACCCAGGATTGAGATCTGGTTGGCCAGAAATTCCCGGTAGATGAACGTCCACGGAATCAGGATCACGATCTCCAAATCGAAGAGCATGAACAGCAGCGCGGTCAGATAAAACTTAACGGAAAAACGCGTGTGCACCGGACCTTCGGCGGGCACCCCGCACTCATAGGCGGAATCCTTGATCTTTGACCCCTTGGCGCGCTGGCCAAAAAAATGGCTGGCGCCGATGACGCCACCCGTGATCGCCGCCGCGAGCACGACTTGGATCAAGAACGGTAAGTAAGCGAAGGAGGAGGTCATGTCGCGAGAGGAGAACACACTTGGGCGAAGCGCTGAAGCGGTCGCAAGCGGGAAGTTGGACTACTCGACGGGAATGATTCGCACCGTCTTGGTCTTGGTTGATCCGACGCCCAACGTCTCGGCAAATTCCAAGGTCCGAATCTCCTCGTTGACCGGTTCAAAACCCGACTTCTTGCGGTGGAAATTGATCCGGTCGCGGGCCAGCGCATCCAACATAACCGGGTCGGTGCTCAACCACAGAATCGGCTCGGACACGGTGTAGAGCGAGTTGAAGAAAGGCCCGCCGATGAATTGGTAATGCTGGAGGCTCGCCAGCGTGAACATCCACGTTTCCCGCAATTCCGGGATGGCGCTCATCTCGGCCACGGCGGCCGGCGCGTTGGCCGGAGAACGGAAAAAGCGCGCGGTGTTCGACGCGTTCCAGAGCGTCGCATTCACGAGCGCCCCGTTGATACCCAACGTGGGGTGATCGGTGTAAACCGGAAGATTGATCCAGAAGTCCGATTCCAAAAACAGCGGGGTCGCGAGAAAGCTTTTGCGATCTTCATCCCGGCTCGAGGTGTTCGGCACCCCCTTGGTCTGCTGCTCCGCAAAAATGGGGTCGAAACGTTGCGGCAACGGCGAGTCGTAGAACCACAGCGGGTCGTAGTAGCGACCGGACTCCAGCACAAACACCGGATTGCCGGCGAACGGGGTATGTCCGGAAACGAGCGAGGGCAGGTAACCCGTCATCCGGAGGCGCAGCGCGTTGAGCCCCACCAAAAAGATTTCCTCGTTCGCAAATCCGCGCTGCCGCAGCGCCGCGATGACCGCCTTGACCAGCGGCACGGGCGTCGCGAGGCCGGGACCCGAATCGGCGTAGATCTTAAGGCCCACCTTGCGTTTCTTTCCGGGCACCAGCTTGCGGCCGCTGGCCTGCTCAAATGCCGCAATCATCTTGGCGACATGCGTTTCATAAGCCGACTCCTCGAACGACGGCAGGCGTGCTTCCCACACCGTAGCCTGAACCTCAGGGGCTTTGGGCGCTAAAACAGGGCCCGACGATGGAGCGGAAGCGGGAGCGGCGTTGACGTGAGCACAAGAAAATACGGCCAGGGCAAGGAGGGCAGTGGTAAGCAGGCGCATGCGTTTGGTTTGTCGTCTCAAAAAGCGCGAAGTTTCCTTCAAGATGAAACTTTGCGCCGCAGGGTCCGAGCCGCAATGCGATTCGTGGAGTCCGATTGTGAAGAACCGTGCGTTGACACCCCCGGAGCGCCGCGACGAGTTTGGGTCGGACCTCGTTGGGTCACGCGAGCGGCGGTTCCAGCGCCTGCCATCGATTCATGCCCGTCATCAAGCCCAGTTGCATTCGCGACCTCAAGCTGCGCATCAACCTCGCAGACGTCGTCTCGCGTGTCGTTACGCTAAGGAAAGCGGGCGGGAGCCGCCTTAAAGGCCTGTGTCCCTTCCATAACGAGAAGTCGCCGTCGTTCCATCTCGATTCCGACAAAGGTTACTACAAGTGCTTCGGGTGCGGCAAAGCGGGCGACGCCATCACGTTTGTCCGAGAAACCGAGCAGCTAAACTTTTCCGAGGCCATTGAAGCGCTCGGCAAACGCTTTGGCATCGTCATCGAATACGAAGAAGGCTCCGGCGGTCCCACTACCGCGGAACGGTCGTTGCGCCAGGAGCTGTTCGATCTGCATGACGTCGCTGCCGATCACTTTTATCAGGCCTTCAAAGCGAAGGACGCGACCGGCGATTTTTTCCAGAAGTACTGGCTCGAAAAGCGCCGCTTTCCCATGGAAGTCGCGGACGACTTTAAAATTGGCGCAGCGGACGCCCAAGGCAGTGGCCTCGCCGCCGTCCTCTTGCGCCGCAAGTTTTCGGAAGAGGCGCTGCGGCGCTGCGGCCTGTTTTTCATCTACGACGATGCGGCGATTACCTTGGGCGCACTGCGGCCCCGGTTCCGCGGGCGATTGATGATTCCCATCCGCGATCATCAGGGGCGAGTCGTCGCCTTTACGGCGCGCCAAAGCGACCTCACCCCCGCCGACGATCCGGCGCGCGAAGCCAAATACGTCAACTCGCCGGAGACGCCCATTTTCACGAAGGGCAATCTGCTATTCAACCTCGACCGCGCGCGCACGGCCGTCGGACCCGGACATCCGTTCGTCGTGGTCGAAGGTCAACTCGACGCGATTCGCTGTTGGAGCGTGGGCCTCAAAACCGCCATTGCACCTCAAGGCACCTCGATTACGGAGAGCCAACTGGTGTTGCTGCGTCGCTACGAAGCGCAGGTGGAGTGCTTCTTTGATAGCGATGCTGCGGGGCAAAAAGCCGCCCTCCGTTTCCTACCGTTGGCCCTGAAAGCAGGTCTGGAGGTTCGCTTCCTTACCTTGTCGGGAGCGGAAAAACTCGATCCTGACCTGCTATTCCTCGAACGCGGGCTCGCGGGTTACGAGGATGTGCGGCGGGAAGCGCGTTCGGCGATGGCGTTCGCGTGCCACGCCACGTTACCGGATCCGTCCCAGGCGTCCGCTGAGCTGAAGTCGCGGGCGGCGCAGGCCATCTTCGAAATCATAACCACGGCGGAAAGCGAAGTCACCCGCTCCGCCTTCGTCGCCGAAACCGCCACCCACCTCCGACTGGGCGAGCTTGCCGCGCAGAAGGATTTCCAGGCGTTTGTCGCCCGGCAGAGCCGGCAAGCCGCCGCCCGTCCGGCCGCAGCGGCAAACGAGGACGGTTCGCCACCCAGCGCGGTCAGTTCCGCACCCAACAGCAGTACGAAAACGGCGCTCGTGCATACGCCTGAACGGGATCTGTTGATGCTTTGCCTCCATTTCGAGGTGATCGGCAAACCCCTCAGCCATGCGCTGCCCCATGATTGGATCGATCGTGGGCACTTGGCCGGAGCGCTGTTGAATCGGTTCCTGAGCGAGTTCGAGCAGGACGCGTGGCCCGGAGCCGCCCATCTCGATGGTTTGCTGGAGAATGCCGAGGAGCGCGCCCTGATTGCGACCCTCCTTTTTGAGACTCTGGCCATTGAGGATCCGACGAAGGTAGCCCAAGAGGGTTTGCGCCAGCTCCGGACCCGCGCGCTGGAGCCTCGGCTGAGGCAAATAGAACTTGCTTTGGCCAACCCCCATGCGGACAGTGATTATGACCCAATTTCTCTGTTGAAAGAACGCGACAAACTCCAACGCCAGCTCCGCACTCCGCTTGTATTAGCAGCGGCGGTTTGACCATTTCGCCTGTTCGCGTTCGCTCGGTCGCCTCTCTCCTCTCTCATGTCGCGCAAGTCCAAGTCCGTATCCGGCGATTCCGCCCAATCTGAAGCTGTCGAGGCCGCCCTCGCCAAGGCCACTCCTGCCGCCGAGGGCGGTGTTGCAGGTGCGGAAAATATGCCAGCCGGCGGGATCAACGATAAGATCCGCCACCTCATCCGGCTCTCCAAGGAACAGGGCTACCTCACGTTCGACGACATCAACGAAGCGCTGCCGGAGTCGGTCGAGAATCAGGAGGAGATCGATAACGTTCTCTCGATCCTGCAGAACCTCGAAATCGAGATTCTCGAGCCTGACCAGGTCGAGGACTACAAACAGCGCCAGGAAGAGGCGGAAGAAGAGGAGTCCCGCACGTCGCAGAACGACATTCTGGACGACCCGGTCCGCATGTACCTCAAGCAGATGGGCCAAGTCCCGCTGCTGACGCGCGAGCAGGAAGTTGAAATTTCAAAACGGATCGAAACCGCCGAACTAAAGGCGCAGGAAGCGTTGTTCCAGGCGGCCGCGATCGGGGCCCACATCGGCACGCTCGGTCGCAAGCTGATCAACCGCGAAGAGCGCTTTGATCGCGTGGTCATCGACAAGAAAATCGAGTCGCGCGAAGTCTACTTCAAGGGACTGGAAAAGCTCGTCGAAAACACGACGGACTCGGAAGCGAATGTGGCGGATGCTTGGGACGAATATCTCAAGGCCAAGACCGACGCCGACAAAAAGAAGATCCTGGCCAAGTTTCGGAAGCGCGAAAATGTCCTGCGTTCGTACTTCGCAAAGTTCTATTTCAAGCTGAAGGTTTACGAGGAATATCTCGAGCAGCTCCGTCCCACGATGGAGGAAATCGAGTCGCTGAACGCCCAACTCGAACGGGCCAAGCATCCCAAGTCAAAGAAGGATGCCGCGATTGATACCAAACAGATCGTTGCGAGCCTCAAGCAGATCGAAGCTCAGCAACGCATCGAGCCCGATGAGCTGCTGAAGGTGGTCGCACAGACGATGGTGCATGTCCGGGAAGCGCATAAAGCGAAGACCGAGATGGTTGAGGCCAATCTTCGTTTGGTGATCTCGATTGCCAAGAAATACACGAACCGCGGACTCTCTTTCCTCGATCTGATCCAGGAAGGAAACATGGGCCTGATGAAAGCCGTGGAAAAATTCGAGTACCGCCGCGGGTACAAGTTCTCCACCTACGCCACATGGTGGATCCGTCAGGCCATCACCCGCTCCATCGCCGATCAGGCCCGCACCATCCGCATTCCGGTGCACATGATCGAGACCTTGAACAAGGTCATGCAGGTGCAGAAGCAGCTCCTGCAGGAATACGGTCACGAGCCCACGCCCGAGGAAGTCGCGGACGAGATGAACCTGCCCGTCGAGCGCGTGCAGCAAATCATGAAGATGGCGCAGCAGCCGATCTCGTTGCAGTCGCCCGTGGGCGATGGCGACGACACCAGCTTCGGCGACTTCATCGAGGACAAATCGGCCGAGAATCCGTACGACATGACCGCCTACTCGCTGCTGCGAGAGAAGATCATCGACGTGTTGGACACCCTCACCGAACGCGAACGCCGCGTGTTGTCCCTGCGCTTCGGACTCGTCGATGGTTACAGCCGCACGCTCGAGGAAGTCGGCAAACAATTCAAGGTCACCCGCGAACGTATTCGTCAGATCGAAGCGAAAGCACTGCGGAAAATGCGCCATCCGACGCGTATTCGTCAGCTGCACGGTTTCTTCGACGCCGAGCAGATCGACAACGCACAGAACCTGCTCAAAGTCGCCGCCACCACTCGCGCTCCCGGAGCACCCGCGGTAGGCGGTGCGCCCATCCCCACCGGTGCCCCGCTCGGGCCCGGCAGCCTTCCCGGCGGCCTCGGCTTCCCGATGCCGAAGTTGTGACATTCGCGGCCGCAGCCGCCCGTCTGATGAAAAACACCGCCGCCGCGTTTTCGCTGCTGGCGGTGTTTTTGTGTAACGCGTGCCAACAGGTGCCTTCGCCGCCAACCCCGGAGACTCCACCGCCTCCCAACGTCGCCGGGTCGGAACTGTTGACCCCGAGCCCCCGCCTCATCGTGGGTCGAGTCATCGCCGTCGATGGCGAACGCGGTTTCGCCACCGTCGAGCTGCTCCGCGACGCACCCGCGGTCTGCGCCACACCGGAGACTGAATTGTATGCCCGGACGACCCAACTCCAGGCGACCGCAGTCCTGCAAACGTCCCGGTTTTTGCGCGGACGAACGCTCGGTACGATCATCCTCTCCGGCCAGCCCCATCCCGGTGACGAGGTAGTCTGGCAAACTCCCTGAGTCGGACCCATGCGATTGAGAGGGAGCGGCTTGTTTCCAACCCGCGAACTCTAAAAAACGCAGTTGAGCCACTGATTTTCACTGATGACCACGGATGCAAACAGAGTTGCGCAATGAACGCCGTTCACCCGGTAAGTGACGGGAAAGTTCTATCCCATCGATCTGGATCTATTTGATCCGTGTTTCTTGGTGCTCATCAATGGTTACTTCTTCTGGAGAATTTAGGTTCAATGGCTTCGAGGGGATTTGTCCTGCGGTTGCCGGGTAGAGGGCGCCGCAAGACGACGGAAATCGGCCCGGACAGCAACCCCAGCGCGGCTGTGACCGTCCGGAAAGGCGCTTTCCAGCTTTACAGGTAGGGAACCCGGTTTACGTTGCCTCGTTATGGCGACTCCCTACCTCCCCATCGCGGTCTTCGGCCTCGGTCCTACCGAGCTGATCGTCATCCTCGTGATTCTCCTCGTGCTGTTCGGTGGCGCGAAGTTGCCTGGCTTGGCCAAAGGCCTGGGCCAGTCCATCAAGGAATTCAAGAAGGCCACCAAGGAAGAGGAAGCCGCCGCGGCGGCTCCGGCACCTGCTCCGGCGGCTCTTGAAACCAAGAAGGCGGAGCCGATCCAGGTTCGGGAAGTGAAGTAATTCAGGACTCGTTGCCCTGAGCTCAACCAGCGCGCCCTTCGGCGCGCTTTTTTATTGCCCGCACGTCAGGCAGCTGGCGCGGGCCTCATACCAATCGCCGGTGATTTTTGCAAAACCATCGCGGATAGCGCGGATGAAGCGGATGCCCAAGGTAGTCGTGGGTTCAAGTCCAGATGGAGCGTTTGGATAGGATGATTTATCTTAAAACACGCAGTTGAACCACTGATTTTCGCTGATGACCACTGATGCAAACCGAGTTGCGCGATGGAGGCAGTTCACCCGGTAAGTGAAGGGAAAGTTCTATCCCACCGATCTGGATCTATCTGATCAGTGTTTATTAGTGCTCATCAGTGGTTACTTCTTCTGCGGAATTTAGGTTTATACCAATTGCCCGTAATTTTTAGACTGTCATTGCGAGAAGCGAAGCGACGAAGCAATCGAGCTGGATCACTACTGCTCTCTTCGCGCACCTCGTGATGACAATCGTCTACACGGGCGATTGGTTTCACATGTGCGGTTGGCATCATACGCTGGAATTCGGATCGAGCGCCACCGCCTCGTTTTCCTGTATCCACTCTTTGAATTCGGCGATCTGAACCGGCGTACCCAGAACCAGAACTTCATCTCCGGCGCGAAGCATCTCCCCGGCGCTCGGATTCAAGATCCGCAATCCGCCGCGGTGCACGCCCGCGATCTGAACGCCATGCACCCGCGCGGGTGCCAGTTGTTCCAGCGTCCGTCCGGCGGCCCGGCTCCACCGCGGAAGCGTCACTGCTTCCATCCGGACCTCTTCAAAAACGGAATCCGCCCCCGCCGCGCCCGAGACGGCACCAAGAAATTTCTGCCCGGCCGTCACTTGCTGGGCCGTTCCCATCAGCAGCACTTTGTCGCGGGGATACAGGACCGCATCCGGAGTCGGCAAGGGGATCATGAAGCCCTGCCGCTCGATGCCGACGACCGAACATCCGAACCGGGCCCGGAGATCCAATTCGGCAATGCGCTTACCCTGCACATCCGCCAGATCGGGCAGCGTGCAGTCGATCATGCGGAGGTTCCATTCGGCGTGCGGCTGCAGCCATGGCGCCGTGGTCGCACTCATCCGCCGTTCGTCGGGATCGATGACCGAAAGAATCTCCACCTCCATCTCGCTGTGCCAGTAAATGAGTTTGCGGCGCAGCACCAGCACGGCCACCACCGCGACCCCGAATCCCACCCAGAGCACCCAGAGGGTATCAATCCCAATTGGCAGAATCGCGAGGAGCCACCCGCCCATCACCACCGCGAAGCCCATCTTCAGCGCCGTTTCCAACAAGGGACGAAACCGTTTGGCCCCGTCGTTGCCGCGCGTCGAAAATCCCGCGTAAAGCAAGGCCATCGCCGAGAGATTTCGCCAGATCGCCACCAGTGGCGCGAGGATCACCAGCGCGAGCCCAATCCAGGAAGCCAGCTGAAAGGTCTGGCGGGACAACCGCCCCGGTCCCACCCAGCTTTCCGCGAGGGAAAAAAGCTGGCCCGAAAACACCACGATTCCGGTTACGAACAAGGTGCCGACGGCCACCTGCACAATCCGGCGACGACTCAGCTGCCAGAGTAGATTGCGCGAGCGCCGCCCCCGCATCCGGTCGAGCCAGCTGTGATACCACTGCAACCAGTCGCTCATCCAGACCGGCTGCAGCCCCGCGATGCTGCCCGCGATCTTCTCGGAGCGCCGCATGATGAACGGAGCGATCAAGGTCGTGAGCAACGACACGCCGACTGCCATGGGATAAAACCGCGGCGGGACCACGGCCGCGGCGATGCCCATCTGGGCGATGATGAAAGAAAACTCACCAATCGGCGTGACCGTGAGCCCCGTCCGCAAGGCATCACGCAACGGCGTTCCCATCAACGCCAGCCCCGTCGCGGTGGCGACAGGTCGGGCGACCAAGGCGAACGCCGCGAGCCCACTCACCAGCAGAATCTCGTCCCAAATGTCCCGGGCGTCGATCTGCATGCCAATTGCCACAAAAAAAACGGCGCTAAAAACGTCTCGGATACCGGTAAAGGTCCGCTCCACCTGATGTCGGTGCGGGGTCTCGGCCACAATCGTTCCGAGCAGGAACGCTCCCAACGCCAGCGAATAGCCCGCCGACTGGGCAATCACCGCCAGCCCAAAAAGCAGTCCCGCAATCCCAAGCGTCTGGAGCTCTTCATCCGCCGCGATACTCATCCGCTTCAGTAGCCACGGCACGAGCAACAATCCCGCAATCCCCGCCAGCACCACGAAGGCCCCCAGCATCACCAACGTCTCCGGCACCCGCGCGCCTTCTCCGCGTCCGATCTGCACAATCGAATTCAGGATCGTCAGCATCACGACCGCCACAATGTCCTCGATCACCGTGATGCCCATGGCGAGCTGGCCGGAGCGCTCGTGATTCGTGCCGGTCTCGTGCAGAATCTTGCTGATGATCGCGGACGAGGAAACCATGAGCATCGCCGCGAGAAACAATCCTTCCTGCGGACTCCAACCCAGCGACAACGCCAGGACTCGCGACAGGTTGTACATCACGATCGCGCCGACAAAGGTCGCGAACATCAACGACAGTCCCAACCGCCTCATCCGCCTTAAACTTAGCTGCAGGCCGATGGAAAACATCAGGAACACCAGCCCCATCTGCGCCAGTGTATCCACCCTTTGGATGTCGCTGACGAGCGTCAGAGTGTGAGGTCCCGCCACCATGCCAGCGACCAGAAAACCGATGATAATCGAAAGCCCAACCCGCTGACACAACCACCCTACCACGGCCGCCAGTCCGAGAATGATCGCGAGATCCTGGATGAAGTGGAAACCGTTCATACCGTTGCGCCCTCGAAGACGCGCCCAACCTCGCAACGCGTCAAGCCCGTGGAACCCGCAGTTTGCCTGCCTTCGCGCCTGCCCCCGGGCCGCACCCGGCAAAGATTTTTCGAGGGCAGCCGCGGTCTCTTACCACCCGCTGTCCGTCGGGGCGCATCTGCCGGTTGGCGGTTCCGGCTCCGGCGCGGAGCGGAGTCCGCGCCCTACCTTTTTCAAAGGTCACGATAGGTAGGGCGGCGAGTCCCTTCGCCGCCTTTTTCAAAGGTCACGATAGGTAGGGCGGCGAGTCCCTTCGCCGCCTTTTTCAAAGGTCACGATGGGTAGGGCGGCGAGTCCCTTCGCCGCCGCGGTGGCCGCCACCGCCAACCGGCAGATGCACCCTGTCCGTCGCGGGACGCATTTACCGCGTTGACACCTTATCGCCCCGGCGATTCGATTCCATTGGCGGCCACGCCGCCCCTTTTCCCGCTTCTCGCACTCGCATATGGCGAACATTTTTGGCTACTTCTCGAACGACATCGGCATCGACCTAGGCACGGCAAACACGCTCGTTTACGTCAAAGACAAGGGAATCGTTCTGCGCGAGCCCTCGGTGGTGGCCCTCGATACCACGTCCCGTAAAGTTCGCGCGGTGGGCGAAGAGGCGAAACGCATGCTCGGTCGTACTCCTGGCAACATCACCGCCATCCGACCAATGAAAGACGGCGTGATCGCCGATTTCGATGTGACCGAGGCGATGCTGCGTTATTTCATTCGCAAGGTTTCCAGCAGCGCTTTTCGCGCGCCGCCCCGCGTGGTGATCGCAATTCCGTCGGGCATCACCGAAGTTGAAAAACGCGCCGTGAAAGAATCGGCCATGCACGCCGGTGCTCGCGATGTCATCACCATTCCCGAACCGATGGCAGCTGCCATCGGCGTGGGCTTGCCCATCGATGAACCGGCCGCAAACATGATCGTGGACATCGGCGGCGGCACGACCGAAATCGCGATCATTTCCCTCAACGGCATCGTCTTCTCCAAGTCGATTCGCGTCGCGGGTGACGAGCTGGATAGCGCGATCATCAACTACATGAAGCGCGCGTACAATCTCCTCATCGGTGAGCGCACCGCGGAGGAGATCAAGGTGCGCGTGGGATCGGCCTACCCGCTGGACGACGAGCTCACGATGGAGGTCAAAGGCCGTGATTCCGTCGCCGGTCTGCCGAAAACGATTCACATCACGTCACAGGAAATCCGCGAAGCTCTTGCCGATACGATTGCGGCGATCGTTGATGCGGTCCGGGTGACGCTCGAACGCTGCCCTCCGGAACTCTCCGCCGACTTGGTCGACCGTGGCTTCGTCATGGCTGGCGGTGGCGCCCTGATCCGCGGCATCGACCGCTTGCTGAGCGAAAAAACCGGCCTGCCGGTCACGGTGAGCGAAGATCCTCTTTCAGCCGTCGCGAATGGCACCGGCGCGGTGTTGAACGACCTATCCTGGTTGATGCAGAACGCCTGAGGCCGAGCTTCAGCGCGAGTTGCTGCGTGACGAGGAACAGGGTTGTAACCAACCCGGTTTCGACTGGCCGGAGTTTTTTCTCGTCACTTTGATCCCATCCGTCGTCACTGCACCTCTCCGTGCGCTTCAAACGCTTTGATCAGGCCAAACCAATGGTGACACTCGTGATTGTCGTCATCGCCTGGCTGCTGATTCCAACCGCGGTCAAGACGTTTACCCGGGCGAGTTTCTTCGAACTTACCGCCCCCGTTACGCTCACGGCCTCGCGGGTGCGCGATCTGCAGGACTTCTGGTCGCTGCGGATGCATTCGACCAACGAGCTGATCGAAGCCGGCCGCGACCTCGCCCGGCTGAACGCCTCGTATTCGTTCGCGGTGCAGCAGAACAATGAACTGCAAGCCGAGATTTCGCGCCTGGAGAGCCTGCTCCGCGTTCCGTCGTTTCCTGAATTCCGCTACGAGCACGCCCGCGTCGCCCGCCGTGACTTCTCTGGCTGGTGGCAGCGGATCGTGATTCGCAAGGGCAAGAATTTCGGCATTCCCCTCAACGCACCCGTCGTCTTCACCGGCGGCGTGGTCGGCCGCGTCACCGAGGTACATGCCACCACCGCCGTGGTCGAACTCATCAGCAGCCCCAATGTGCGGCTCGCCGGAGTCGTCGAGGGCGACTCCCGCCCCCTGAGTTTTGAAGGTGGTATCAATGCCACTTTTGCTCCCCCCACCGGCATCGCGGAGTTCGTCCCGCTGGATGTCGTCGTCAGCGCCGCCATCACGCCCCGTCTGGTCACGTCCGGTTTCGGCGGCGTTTTTCCGCCGGGCCTGACGTTGGGCACTCTCATTCGCGCCGATCTGGGCAGCGATGGTCTTTTCAAATCCGGAATCGTGAAACTCGATGAACGGCTCGGCTCGCTCACCGAAGTCACCGTGCTCGTCCCGCTTGCGGCCACGGCAGCGCCGCCGGCGTCGAAGTCGGCGCACTAGTCGTCGGCCCACCCTGTTCACCTTCGCGGTTCATCCCATGCGCCGGATTTTCGCCCTGTCTCTTACGTTGCTGATCTTGTGGGCCGTCCTTGCGGAATTGAATCACGCGCTCTCGGAACTCCGGGTCTACGTGTTCGCCGGATCTCTCTTCGTCAGCTTCGCCGCGGTGACCCAGCCTTGGCGGATCGGCCTCACCACGGCATTGATCGGCGGGTTGATTTGCGATGCCAATTCGCCCGTGCGATTCGGCACCCACGTGTTGCTGTTCGCCGTCGCCCACGTCACGCTGGCGAATATCCGTGATCGCGTGCCACGCGATGATGCGATCGCGGCCACGGTACTCACGCTTCTCACCAACCTTGCCCTCTTCCTGGTGTTCTCTTTCACCCAGATCCATAGCTCTCCGGCTGCCCCGAACATCTGGCCGCGTCTCCTGATGGATCTGCTCTGTTCACAAATTTTCGTCGCCGGTGTGACGCCGTGGTTCTTCGCCCTCCAAACCCAGGCCGTGGCCATGGCTCAACCGTGGCGCGGAGAAACCGCCTGATTCGCCGGTCACGTCATGGGCAAAAAGGACACGAATCTCGCCGAGCAGTCCGGCCATCTATTCGAAGCACACACGAGCTACGATCCACGGATCACGTTTTTCTATGTGCTGCTCGCGGCCACGCTGCTCACTCTCGCCGGCGGCCTCGGTTATCAACAGTTGATCAAGGTCGGCGAACACAACGACCGCGAACGCCAGCAGAACCAGCGGCGGGTGTTATTTCCTGGTCCCCGCGGAAACATCTACGATCGCAATGGCAAGACGCTCGTCAGCAATAGTCACCGGTTTGCCGTCCTCCTGCACCTTGACGAATTAAAGGACGAGCTGCGCCGCGAGCAGATCCGGATCCAACGCAACTACGTCGCGGCCGGCGAAAAGAAGAACACACTTTCACTCAGTCAGCTGCGTGAGATCTCCCGCGTCAGCCTGGTCCAGCGCTATCTCGATCAGGTCAACGCCATCATCGAACGGGACGAGAAGGTCGAGGATCGCGCGCTCATGCGGCATTTCGATCGACAACTACTGCTGCCGTACACCCTGATCGACAACCTCACGACCACTGAATACGCGCGTCTCATCGAACGTCTCCCGGTGCGTTCGCCCTTGGAAGTCTACGCCTCAAATGTGCGCAGCTATCACTTCGGTTCCGCCGCGGCCCACACGCTCGGCTATGTTCGCCCGGAAGCGGACATCGAAGCCGAAGGCTTTCCGGGCGAAGGCCTGACGACCTTCAAAATGCGCGGTACCAGCGGACGCGACGGGCTCGAAAAATGGTTCGACTCGGTTCTACAGGGCGAAGCCGGCGGCCGCATTTATCGCGTCGATCCGACGGGTTTCAAAATCAATCCGCCGTTGCAAGTGCGCGCGCCGAAACAGGGCCGACATTTGATCACGTCGCTCGACATCGACATTCAACTCGCGGCAGAGGCCGCGATCGCAGAAACGGAAATGGCCGGCTCCGCCGTGGCGATCGATGTGCAAACCGGCGAGGTCCTCGCCTTGGTGAGCAAGCCGGATTACGATCTGAATTCGTTTTCTCCCCGCATCTCGACGGCGGCTTGGGCCGATGCGGTCGAACGACGCGCCCTGTTTCCTCGCGCGATGATGGGCGCGTATCCGCCCGGCTCGACTTTCAAGATTCTCACCGCCATCGCCGGCCTGAGAAGTGGGGTGACAACTCCTGATGGCACGGCGTATTGCGGCGGGCGCCTCATGGTGGGCAGCCGCTCGTTTCCGTGTCACGACGCTCATGTCCACGGCGACATCGGACTCACGACGGCGATCGAGAAGAGCTGCAATATTTTCTTTTACCGGCAGGGATTGGAGATGGGACCCGAAGCGCTCGCGCGGGAAGCGCGTCGTTTCCATTTGGATACACCAACGGGCATCGAGTTGCCGGGAGAAACGCGGCGCATGGTGGTGCCCGATCCGGAATGGAAGCGGCGGGAACGGCAGTCCGAAGGATCATGGACCGGCGGCGACACCGCCAACACCGCCATCGGGCAGGGATTTGTCCTCGTCAGCCCGCTGCAGATGGCCTGCTTCATGGCGTCGCTCGCCCGCGGTGAAGTGTGGACACAGCCGACGCTGATCCACGACGCCAATCGACCCCGGCAGCGGACGGAATCAATCGGGCTCACCCCAGCTCAGCAACAAGCACTGATTGCGGGCATGGAGGCTGTGACTGTCACCGGCACCGCGCGCAGCGTTTTCAACAACGCCCGAGTGCTGGCGCCGCTGGGCATCCGACTCGCAGCCAAAACGGGCACTGCCCAGGTTCGAACGGAAAAGGGCACCCTGAACATCGCCTGGATGGTCGGGTTTGCCCCCGTCGATAATCCGCAGATCGCGTTTGCCATCGCGATCGAGGGCGACACCCCCGGCGAGGAAACCGGCGGTGGACGTTACGCCGGGCCGGTTGGCCACGCGTTGCTGCGAGCATGGCTGGATAAAAAGACGAATCGGCCAGCCACTCAGGTCTTATTCAAGACGGAGTAACTCGCCGCCGCCGCGCCTCCCGCCGAACCTGGCGCGCCCGGCGAAACGTCGCATCCGGATCGCCCCAGCTCGCAGCCGGGCCGAAGCGCAAGCGTTGCAATTGCGCCACGGTATCCGGACTGGCTCCACTTGCCGCGTTCCCCCGCAGCCGCTCCAGCCAGCGTCCCGCCTCGCGCCGGATTGGATCTTCGGGCGAAACGCCGCGCGTCCGCCGCCACGAGCGCCACCCTTTTCGAGCGAGGATCCAGCCCAGCACTCCAGCCAAAACCGCCGCCGCCAGCCCACCGACGAGCAGCGTGACCCGCTTCACGTTCCAAGGTCCCGCGAGCCAATCTTCCAACGCGCGCAACCCATGCTGAACGATTTCCCGCAAACGCCGGCTCGACGTCTGGGTGGCTTCCTTCATCGCTTTCAGCGTCTCGAGCTGGGACGCGTGATCGAAGCTGACAATCCGCCGGTACCAAAACACCCGCAGGCTATCGAGCCGCGCTTTCCAACTCCGATCGAGCCGCGAGGCCATCGCCTGAGCTCCGGTATCCGCATTGCTTGTACCCGGGGCCCGCGGCGATTCGAGCGGATCGGCGCGGAGCCACGCTCCCGCGCTCACATCGAAAATTTCCGCCCACGCGTGAGCGTCCGCGTTGCGGATCGTGAAGTTGTTGGAATAGCCGTTCCACGTCCCACCGCGAAACCCGGTCACAACTCGCGCGGGAAATCCCGCACTGCGCGCCAGCAGAACAAACGAGCCCGCGAACAATTCGCAGTGACCTTGCGCCCGTGAATTCAACCAACGCACCAACGGATCGCCCTCCCCCGACGGCACCGACGGTGCGAGCGAATAACGGTGATTGCGGCGCAGCCACTCGTTGGTCCGTCGCGTAAACTCCGCGGCCGGCAGCTCACGTCCCTCGGAGATTTCACCCGTGATGGTCCTTAAGACTTGCACGTCCGCTTCGGGCAGGCTCAACCGCGACTGCAGCGCCGGGAAAGACTCCGCCACCGGCGTGCGTCCATTCCACCGCTGGGCAAACGCCGGATCAGGCAGCACGCCCGAGAGATCGAAGCCTTCAACCCGATACGCCGTCATCGTCGTCGGCTCGTCGCGCAACGCCACAATCCCCAGGCTGACCGCCTGCCGGACATTCTGCTGCTCCCGAAAACGCATCTCTACAAAACGTCCGAGTAGCGGCAGGTAGCGGCTCACGCCGGACTCGAGATAAAAGGTCCAATACACCGGTTCGGGATCAATGAGTCGATGACCCCCGCGGACCGAACCATGCACGCGCTCGGGGCCAAACTCCTGGCTTCTCAATCCGGGAGACAATTTGAACGTGCCGTTGATGTATTCGTCGAGCACGACCATTCGCCAGTACGGCGACTCCGGGATGCGCGACTGATCGGAAACATCCACGCTCAAAGCGAGACTGTTGTCCTCCTGGATTTCCGTGACATCGCCGAATCGAATGCTGTCGTTGAATCCCGACTTCGCCTTCTTCGTGATGAGGCGATCGAGAAACAGGGTGTTCTCGAGCTGGAAGCGGGGAATCGCCAGAAACAGCAAGGCGGATACGCCGATCACACCGGCAAAGAGCACCGCCCCGAGCGTAACCACCCGCCAGTCCGCCACGCCTCGCAAGCGACGCAGCAGTTCCGCCCACTTCACGTGCAATGCCCACGACGGCGCGATGCCCGGCGGCAGCGCCTTCGGGGTCCGATCCCCTGCCGCAGCCTCGGTCAACGTGATCACCAACAGCAACGCGAGCGCGCTCGCGGTGTAAACCAACAGATGCAAAGCAAACGCCAGCGAGACGGTGAGAACCCCCGCTATGATGATCAGGAACAACCCGAGCACGACAATCTGAAGGTCGTCTCGACGTTGTCGATACGTCATGCCCCGGTAGAGCAACAGGAGGATGTCGAGCCGCACCATCGCCGGCAGGATCTCCGCGCGCAGCCAGACGTCGCTGACGCAAAACGCCACGATCACCGGGAACGCCAGCGTGTGCACGTAACCCGGCACGCGCGCCACCCACTCCGGGCGCATCATCATCACGATCGTTACAAACGCGGTCAGCCCCATCAGTGACCACGCGTCGACGTCCATGTAGAGGACGGTGCCAACGCCCAGCAGCGTCAGGATCCCGCCCAACAGCCACTTCACCTGGTAGAGTTCATCGAGCGTGAGCTGCGGCCGCCGCACGTCACTCCTCGCCGGGCCCGTTCCTCCCGGCCGCGCCTTTTCTGGTCCCAGCTTCATGCGGCAGCAGCTTTCTGGTTGCCGATGTAAGCCGCCACCCCGCGCGGACCGTCAGGACCAAAGGTGATAACATTGTGCTTGGAAGCTCCACCCACTCCCCTCCCCACCGCGGCACCCGGCGAGGGCGTGACTACAGCCAGCTGATCCAGGAACAACTCCAAGTCATGCAACCGCCGAATCGACTGCGGCGGTGCGGCATCAATTGCGACGCTCAGCAATCGACCTCCGCGAAAAAGATCTTCGGCCATCGTCGCCACCAGCGAAATCAGGAGTTCAAATTGCTCCGGCCGAACCCACACCTCCGCCTGGGTCCACAGCCAGAGGGAATACCCTTCGGCGGTCTCAGCCGCGAATTGGCGCACCAACAACGTCTGCGTTCGGGCACTCGCCTTCCAGTGAATGAGCCGATGCGAATCGCCCACCGCGTAGCGCCGGAGCGCCATCAGGTCGCCCCCACTCCCCGCTCGCGCAACCCGCTCTCCGCCGGGTAATCGTCGCGGCGCCGCCAGGGCGTAACGCTGGTACTCCACGGGCGCCGGCCAGACAATCGCGTCAACCGCGAGGTCCGTACCGAGATCCTTACGCAGAAACCCAAAGGGAAACAGCGAGCCGACCCGCTCCAATTCAACTCGCCATTCGCCTCGACGCAGGGGTTTCGTCACCCATTCGATTCGGGTGGTACCGCCCGGATCAAGGCGCCCCACCAGGGGAACGCTGGCCCGCAGCTCCGTTTCTGCACCTTGCGCCAGGGCCGCGCGAACTTCGGCGCCACTGGCGCTCACGGTCGACTCCGCCTTCTGCGCCGTGGCGCTGGTCGGCCGCGCCACCAAGTCGAACCAAAGGCCGTACGTCGGCAGAAACAACTTCGGATTCCAAAGCTCGAGCGCGATCACAGTGTCGTGCCCCACCCGCAGCGGCGGCGCCAGCTGCAGCCGCCACTGGAGCTTGCGCAAATTCAGCCACGATAAAACCCCGCTCAAGATCAGGCAGGCGAGCAGCAGTGACAGCGTGATGAAAAGGATGTTGCTGGACGAATTGTAGGCGGCCGTTCCGATCCCGAAGGACAGCCCCACGAGCACCAACCCGGGCAACGTGGGCAGGAACCGATCTCCATGATTTGGATACACCACGGACCAGATGAAGCGGCTCCACGTAAAAGGCGCACGCGGAGCGCGTACCCCTGGCCCCGACCAGCCTGGCTCCGATGCGGCCTTCATCACGGGGTGCGCTTTGACCAACTGCCTCTGAACTCGTCCCGCGCGACGTTCACGCGGGCAACGGTATCGACGAAACAATGCGCTTCAGCGCGGCCGTAACCGCGCGTCGCTCCTCGAGTGCGTCACTCGTCTGTCGCGCCAGCGCCAAGCGGTGGGTGAAGACGGGCCCCACCAACGCGACGACGTCCTCGGGCAGCACAAAGTCGCGCCCATAAACCAGGGCGCGCGCCTGGGCGGCTGCCCGCAAGGCCAGGCCGCCCCGCACACTTACCCCCGCCCGAAATTCCACCTCGGTCCGGGTCGCCACCACGATCCGTAAGATAAAATCGAGCACGCTGTTCTCCACGAACACCTGCTGGCCCACCGCCTGCAACGCCAGCACCTCCGTGCGCGTGACAACAGGATTCAGCGCAATCGCATCGTAACCGCCCCGCGCCGTCCGCAGGATCTCGAGTTCGTCGTCAGGTTCTGGATACCCCATGCGCAACCGCATGAGAAAGCGGTCCATCTGGCTCTCCGGCAACGGAAACGTTCCTTCGTAATCCACGGGGTTTTGCGTCGCAAAGACCATGAAGGGCGACCCCACCGCGTGAGATTCACCATCGATCGTGACGCGCGCACGTTCCATGACTTCGAGCAAGGCCGACTG
>Ga0163150_10004439_pt1 | contig 18761 bp, 16 predicted proteins | sample OliLakLV19P2IB_FD_148628 | JGI IMG/M metagenome (GOLD analysis project Ga0163150, IMG submission 148628) | Freshwater microbial mat bacterial communities from Lake Vanda, McMurdo Dry Valleys, Antarctica - Oligotrophic Lake LV.19.P2.IB | ecosystem: Environmental > Aquatic > Freshwater > Lake >...
CGGCATGGGCGGCGGCATGGGCGGCATGGGTGGTGGTGGAATGGGCGGTGGTGCATTCTGCATCCAGGACGCTGCTCCGACTGTCGAAACATCGGTTCCATCCGGCAAATCCCGTTCTGCAACCGGCACCAACTGGAATGAGTACTTTTCAGAAAACGAGATCGATCCGGCTGTCGTGCGGGATCTGGTCCGGGACCTGATGGAATCGCGCCGGGCAGGGGAAGTTGCCGGGCTGATTCAGGCGGCTTTGCGGAATAACCAGTCCCAACCCTGGATGTTCGAAGCACTGGCTCTGGCCATGCAGGTGAACGGCGATTCGATTGAAGATGTCGAACGGGCTGTGATGTCTGCCACAGATTTCAGCAACAGTCTGGCCGACTCACTGATTGCAGCAAACTACCTGGCCAACAACTCGATGGAACTTCGGGCGTTGCAACTGTTGAAAGATATTTCTGCCGCAAACGAATCCTCACCGGAGCCGTATGTCATCGGACTTCGCGCTGCGACCCGGATTTCGGATCTGGATGGACTGCGCTGGGCAACTACCGGGATTTTGTCCCAGGCCTGGCCGAATCACCCATCCGTGTTTGATCAGGCACTTCTGGCGGCTGCTGAAGTCCAGGAGAAACTGGAAGCGGCTGGGCGCATGGATGAACTCACCAAATTCCGCAGCGACCTGGACAATGCGTTACACAGGGACGTGATTGTTGAAGTGGCCTGGACCGGCGACGCTGACCTTGACTTGCTGGTCGAAGAACCAGGCGGAACCATTTGCTCACGCCAGATTCCGCGTTCGCTGGCCGGTGGAATTCTGATGGGTGATGCCTGGTCGAAAAAGTCATCGAACAGCGGAATTACCCGTGAATACTATGTGCTGCCGCGTGGATTTTCTGGCGACTACCGGGCCGTTGTTCGCCGGGTTTCCGGCAAAACCACCGGTGACCGTGCGACGGTTACGGTCTATGGACACTACAATTCTGACAAGCAGGCCAGCGATACCCGGCAGTTGACCGTGGATGAAAAGGGAACTCTGGTCCTTTTCAGCCTGGCTGACGGACGGCGGGTGAAGTCGATCGAGAAACAGAAGCTGGAACGGATCACCGGAGAGCAGTTGGTTGCCAACCGGGCCCTGTTGGCCCAGCAGTTGGCAACACCAGTTTCCGGTTCGCTGTTGTCGGACTACATCAGTTCGCGGAATGGCAGTTCCGGAGCGGGGCTGGCCGATGGCCGGCAGCAAACACCCGGTGCGTTTCCTGGTGGAATGCGGATTCCGGGTGCTGTAGGTTATCAGCCCGTAATCACACAGATTCCGGAAGGAACCTTTATGACGGTCAACCATGCAACCACTTCTGACCGGTTGTACGTTTTGATCAGCGTTTCGCCGAACTTCAGCCAGGTCTCTTCGGTGTCCACCTTTAACATCGCCGGGAACGCCCAAAACGCAACTGGTCTTGGCGGCGGCGGCGGCGGTGGTGGCCTCGGCGGCATCGGCGGAGGTGGTGGTGGTGGCCTCGGCGGCGGTGGCACATTCTAAAGTCTGCCGGCTACAGAGCCAGAAATGATTACAACCGGGACCTTGCGTTACTTGACGCGAGGTCTTTTTTATTGCCGGCCCGGATGAATGCGCAATTCAGTTTCGGAAATCGTAAATTCCAGCCCGCTTCCTTTCAGGCAGGTTTCCAGCAGTTCATCAGCGGAAACCTTGTCGACATTGATTTCCACGATCGCATCCAGCTTGGCCTTCTCCGTTTCGGAATAGACCAGGCGGACCTGCAAAAGTTGTGCTACTGTGGCGGCGATGCTTCCGCGACTTGCTTTTACATGCAGGCTCAAAACTTCGCGGGATCCGGGATGGTTGGCTACTCCAGGATGGGGCGCCGACTGGGCAAGTTCGCGGATCGCTGCGAAAACCGGTTCTGGCTTTCCGGCAATAACATCGATTCCGTCCCGTTTGTCCAGGGCAATTCCGTCGATTGCCTGGACCCGGGACAAATCGGCCCGTGCCGAAACGTCCCTGGGTATCCGGAATTCGACAGTATCCGGTTGAATCGCCGGGAGAATGGAAAGGTCTCCGTTTTCGGAAACGGTAATTTCAAGTTTAAAACCGGCAACAAGAATGGAAACGATCTCGGGGATTTTTGTGTGAGGAAGATCGATAGGAGCCCAGAAATCGTGGGGGATCAGCTCCAGTCCCCGGACCGGGATTCCGCAGTCCTTGCAAATACCTGAGATCAGGGCCTGTGGTTCGAACGGCAATTCACTTCGAACCGGAATTCTCCGTTGCAGGGCTTTTTGCATGAGTGGATTCAGGCCGGGATGGTTCGATGCATTTTCGAGGTTCCGCAGGCGTTGCTGGATCGTTGCGATCGTTTCAGGGGGAGCGAGGTAATACAGGGTGTCCAGGCGAATAACCCCAGCACCTGACTGTTCGGCAATGTTCCACAGGAATTGTTCAAAGGAAACATTCTGTAGGGCAAGCGAAATCTTTTGACCTGGATCCAGCCGGCGATCAACCAGGACTGCAATTCCTGTGTTGCGGCTGGCCATCTGCAACTCGGTTCGAAGCTCCGCTTCCATCCACGTCATGGAGAAAGTGGGTGACGTGGAGGCTTTGACAAGTTTCTCACCGGCCAGCCATTGGGTAGGCCGGTTCTGCTGGCAGCCGATAGCATGGCCCTGGCAGGCAAGCAGTGCCAACGCGATCGTCAGGTTCAAAGTCCAGCCCGGCATTCCTGATTCACCCAAACGTCACAAGTGCTACATCTTTCCAAATCGGGCCAGCACCGGGCACTGAAACGGCGTGGTGGAGACTGGCAGTTCATTGAGTAATTGAGTGGTTCCAATTAAACTCGACAAGCAGATACTTGTCACCTTGATTCCGGTCACTTTTCGGAAATCGTCGCCATGTCGCTGGACGACATCAAAAATTTGCAGCTGGGCAGGCATTATTGCAGGTTTCTGGCAACAGAAAATTCTGCAGGTTTTGTCGAGAGTGTATGTGAAGACTACACGATCGCCACGCTTGAAAAACTTGTCCATCAGGGGAATTCCACCATTCGCCGTGCTGCGGCACTGGCGTTGGGTTTTTGTGGAGAGTTCGAGTGCAACGAATCGCTGGGGCGTGCGCTGCGTGATTCTGATCGTGGTGTCCGCCTGTTGGCGGATCACGGTATTCGGCAGCTGTGGTTTCGGGCAGGGTCACCGATGTACCGGCCGGCAATTGTTCGCAGTGCCTGGTTGAACCGTTGCGGAAAACATGAGGAAGCCCTGGAACTGGCGCACTGGCTGATTACTGCTGACCCGGATCTCGCCGAGGCCTGGAACCAGCAGGCAAACGCCCAGTCCGGTCTGGACGATCACGAATCGTCGATCCAGTCGCGTAAGGAAGTGCTGTACCTGAACCGGTATCATTTCCCTGCTGCGTCCTGCATGGCCACCAGCTACCTTCAGCAGGACGAGGTGATCCTGTCGTTGGAATCATTCCGGTTAGCGCTGGATATCAATCCCGATCTTGACAACGTACGATCACAGATTGGTCGTCTGGAACGAATTGTCGGCGGTTAATGCGGATTTTCCGAAACCGCTTCCGGTCGCATTTTCCACGTCGGGGGTTGGGATGTTTTTCCGTTTTTGGGCTGTACTGTTCATTGGAAGTCTTGTGTCATTGAATCTGCAACGTGCCGCTGCCCAGGACGTGGCGGACCAATCGCCGGTTACCCTTGATGCCGGCGTTGCGTCTGCCTGGGCAAAGCTTGTGTTGAAAGGAATTGACCAGGAATATCCGAACAAGCCGTCGGTAGTATTGAGTGGTCCCGATTCCGTGGTTGCACCGCGGGCTATGTTCCCGGCATTTTATGGCTGCTTCGACTGGCACAGCAGCGTTCATGGACATTGGGTTCTGGTGCGGCTGTTGAGAATGCATCCGGATCTTCCTGAGGCTGCGGAAATCCGTGCGGGGCTGAACGAACATTTTTCGGCGGTTAATTTGCAGGGTGAAGCGGATTTTTTTTCACGGGACGAGCACAAAAGTTTCGAGCGGATGTATGGCTGGGCCTGGTTCCTGAGGCTGGTCATCGAGCTGGAGCAGAGTGATGACCCGGATTTCAAAAAGTGGCGTGTGAACATGCGCCCCCTGGAAGACGTTTTGGCCGGAAGAATCATGGCCTATTTGCCGTTGCTTGAGTTTCCGGTTCGAACGGGGGAACATCCCGATACCGGATTTGCGCTGGGGCAGATATTGGATTATGCCCGTCAAAGAAACCTGGATGAACTTGAAAAACTGGCCGTCGAGCGCGCCTGCCGGTACTATCTCGCGGACGAATCCTATCCGGTGAATTATGAACCATCCGGCCAGGACTTTTTCTCTTCCTGCTGGAATGAGGCCGACCTGATGCGGCGGGTCCTTGGTCCGGAAGAGTACCGGCAGTGGTTCCGGAAATTTTTGCCCCATTTGGACCGGCAGCTCGTTGACGGAACGATTCGGCCGGTTCCTGTGTCGGATGTGACCGATGGCAAATTGGTTCATCTGGCCGGGCTGAATCTTCACCGTGCATGGTGTTTGCGATCAGTCGGGCTGTCGCTACCCGAGGGCGACCCGTTGCGACAGGCGTTATTGGCCAGTGCCGGGGAGCACCTGGCAGCGGGTCTGAAATATGTGAACAGCGGTCACTATGAAGGGGACCACTGGTTGGCCACTTTTGCGCTATATGCCAGCACGATGCCGGGCCGCTGATTTCGTGACCGGCCGTTGGGGCTTGCTGGCATGGCGGGAAACCGGGTTGCCGGATAGGCTTTCTTTGATTGGGCAATGAGATGTCCGGGCGTAAATCGCCGGTTTCAAAGCATGTGCAGCCCAGCAGTTTCGGCCCAGTTGGCCAGCTCAGACAACGGAACCGTTGGCCGGTTCCCAAGGACAGAATTGAGGAAGTGATGAAATCAAGTTTGAAAACGACGGCTGTTTTTCTGGTTGCGATTTGTTTGATGGCAGGAGCACTGGCTGTAGCCCAGCAGGATCAGGCCGCACAAACGGTTGGCCAACCCCCAAGGGTTGAAGCGGCGGGGCAGGAATCGCTGGAAGGCCAGGCTAGTTTTATCATGGGCTACGATCTGATCTCGCAATACAAATCTGTCGGCGTCGCATTGGATGTGGAATCGCTGATTCGGGGCATCCGGATGGCGGCGGAAGGAAAGGAAATGCCGATGAGCGACGAGGCCTGTCAGGCCGTTGTGGTGGCGTTCAACCAGCAGATCGAAACGAAGCGTACAGCCGTTTCCCGTATGGAGATGGACAAAAACCTTGCGGCTGGCCGTGAATTCCAACAGCAGTATCTGGCAAAAAACAACGTGCCGGCGCTGGAAAGTGGTGTGATTCACCGGGTCGTGCAGGCGGGCACCGGACCCACGCCAGCCAAAGAAAACATTGTGAAAATCCACTATACCGGCAAGCTGATTGACGGTACGGTTTTTGATTCATCGGTGGGAGGTGATCCTGCCGAGTTTCCGGTGTCAGGAGTAATCCGGGGCATGACCGAATGTTTGTTGCGCATGAAGGTGGGGGAGAAATGCGAGATGGTTCTGCCTGCGGAGACGGCCTATGGGCCTGATGGACCTCCATCGATCGGACCAGGCCAGACTCTTGTGTTTGAGGTCGAATTGTTGGGGATCGTAAAATAGTTTTCGTGTTGGGGATTCCCGGCGAAAAAACTAACGGCTTTCAATCGTCCCCAACATGCTTTTTTTGGCGCACCACCAACCCTTGGCGATACCGGATTTCGATATCGCCAGGTGGCGGTTGTGCAATCAGCGGAATGAAATAGACTGCGCGTACCTGACAGTCTGCGGCTGTGGCCGAGTTTCGTGTTTTGTTCAAAGACCATGAGCAACAGCCTTTCCTCTCCCAAACGACCGGATATCCGTTTTGAGCGAATCGGCATTGTCTTTGCCGGTGGTCCGGCACCGGCGGCCAATGCGGTGATTTCGGCTGCTGCAGTTTCTTTTTTGAGGGCTGGCGTTCAGGTTGTCGGCGTCCGGCACGGCTATTCCTCGCTGATGGAATACTCGACGGAAAACCCGCTGATTGAAGGACGCGACTATATCCACCTGACCCACAAGGTGTTGGCCCGAACGCGAAATTCCCAGGGAATCATGATCGGGACGTCTCGGGCCAACCCGGGCAAGTTTGTCGAACGTCCGGAGGATCTCGCCGACGAAACAAAAAGTGGACTGTTGAAAAACGTCTATGACGGACTGCGCAGCATCAACGTGGATGCCCTGATTTCCATCGGCGGGGACGATACGTTGAAAACAGCGAACAAGCTCAAGCTGTACCAGCAGCGATCGGCGCACCGGGGCAAGGTGATTCCCGTCGTTCATTTACCCAAAACCATCGATAACGACTATCACGGCATCGATTTTACGTTTGGTTTCTTTACGGCGGTCGATTTCCTCGCCCAGGAATTGCGGAACCTGATCTACGACGCCGAAGTGACCCGCAGTTATTTTATCGCCGAGACGATGGGTCGCAGCGCCGGGTGGCTCGCGTATGGGGCTGCCATTGCTGGTGAAAGCAGCCTGGTGATCAGTGTCGAGGACATCGAAGGGGATTACCGGAACGAGGAAGTCACCACGTTGCCGGATGGAACGCAGAAGCATCGCGACGTGATGGTGCTGGACAAAGTGGTCGAGCGAATCGTCAAAACCATGATCGCCCGGGAACGGGAAGGGAAAGAATACGGCGTGATCGTGCTGGCCGAAGGGCTGGCCGAATTCCTGCCGTCCCGTTATCTCGAGGGCGTGCGCAGGGATGATCACGGACATATTTCCATTTCCGAAGTCAATCTCTGCGATATTTTCAGTGCCCATGTTTCGGCCCATTTCGAAAAACGGATGGGCAAACGCCGCCGGATCAAGGGGCTGCAACTGGGTTACGAATCACGTTGTGCCAAGCCGCATGCGTTTGACGTGATGCTTGGGAGCCAGCTGGGAGTCGGCGCTTTTCGTGCATTGGCCGAGCGTGACTTGAACGGAGTGATGGTTTCTGTCTCTGGCCAGCTGGACCTGCACTACGAACCTTTCGAAAAACTGATCGATCCCAAAACGCTGGTGACGGTGGTACGTTTTATCAAGTCAGGCAGCGATTTTCACAGACTGGCCCGGTTTCTGGAAACTCAGGTAACCGACTAACTGCAGTCCCAAATGGGTTGCAAGGTTTGTGACAGGGTTCAAATTTTGCTGCCGGCGTAAATGTCCACCAGGAAGAATTCGGCGGGATGTTTTCCGGGGTTGAAAATGGAGTGGTCGACGTCGGCCCGATATTGTGCCGAATCACCTTTATGGAGCGTTTGCGTAAACTCGCCACTGGTAATCTCCAGCGTTCCCTTGCGAAGCGTGATGAACTCGCGGGTGCCGTCAAAATGAGCGGCGCTGCCTAACCGTTTTCCAGGATGAAGTTCCACTTCGTAAAACTCCACGTCTTTCTCCAGATTTAACGGGCTGAGAGTCCGGATCCGGCAAAGATCGTCGTCACGGAAAACAGATGCCGGATCGTCGCCGCGAATGACTTCGACACCGCGGGGTGCAAACGCACCTGCGACGAGGTCAGAAAGTGTCAGCTCAAAAGCCAGCGCGATGCGAAAGGTGACTGCGAGGGTTGGATTGGCCTGGCCCCGTTCCACCTGACTGAGCATGCTCCGGCTGACCCCGCTGAGCGATGCCAGGTCGTCGAGGGTCCATCCGCGCTCTCGCCGCAGCTGGCGAATTCGTCCGCAGACATGATGATGAAGCGACTCGATGTCAGTCGAGTCTGCCTGGGCCAGTTTTTGCCGACGCGTGGATTCCATGAATCGTTCTGGTTGGCTTGCGTTCGTCAGTATATTGAATATCATTCCAGTATAGCAGATTCAGCGGGAATTGTTCCAGTCGCATGGCAGCTGGCCGGAATTAGTGGACAATAGCCCGTTCATTCCCCGGGGTGCGGCGTCCCGAGTCCTGTCAGAACAACCTGGTTTTGAAAGCAAAATGGAAGCAATATTACCTTCGACCATGCCCGCGTTGAGAAAGCTCAAGGACGCGCCGGGGCTGGATTATTGTCCTTCAATCGAAATTCCCAGGATCGGCCCCCGGGATGTCCTGGTTCGCGTTACGCATGCAGGTGTTTGCGGGACCGACCGTCACATCTTCGAATGGGATGCGTGGAGCCGAAGCCGGGTCAAGCTGGGGATTACAACTGGCCACGAGTTTTGTGGGGTCGTGACCGACGTCGGTTCGGCTGTGACACGGGTCCAGCCTGGCCAGCGGGTAAGCGCCGAGGGGCATATTGGCTGTGGTATATGCGAACAGTGCCGGACCGGTAACGCCCATATTTGCGTTTCGGTGGAGATTCTTGGTATCGACTGCAACGGCTGCTTTGCCACGTACGTTTCTGTGCCAGAGCAGAATATTTGGCCTGTGCATCCAGGCATTCGGAACGAGATCGCGGCCGTGTTTGATCCTTTGGGCAATGCAGTTCACACCGTAATGGCTGCCGGGGTCAGTGGCAAAACTGTTTTGATAACGGGTGTCGGGATTATTGGATTGATGGCGGTGACCGTTGCCAAAGCGGCGGGTGCCAGCCGGATTCTGGTCACCGATGTGAATCCGTCGCGTTTGAAACTGGCTATGGAATTGGGGGCCGATGAAGCGTTTCCGGCCGACAAACCCTGGGTGGAAGCGGTTCGCAAGGCAACCGGGGGAACCGGGGTACATGTAGTACTGGAAATGAGCGGCAATTCCCGTGCTTTACGGGATGGTTTTGCAGCCTTGCGAAACGGCGGCACGGCAGCATTGCTGGGAATTCCCGGAGATGAGGTATCCATCGACCTGGCCAACCACATTATTTTCAAGGGTGCCACAGTTTTGGGTATCAACGGACGGAAGATGTATGAGACCTGGTACCAGATGGAAAACCTGCTTTTGTCCGGGCAACTGAATCTGGATCCGATCGTGACCCACACGATTGAGATGGCCGATTACCATTCTGCATTTCATATGATGCAGTCGGGCGAGGCGATCAAGGTCGTCCTGAAAATGCCCACCGATTGAACGCCAGTGGTTGGACATTCGGGAAGAGCCGGCAATTTCAGCAGAAAGGTATTCGATGCCGAACGACCAGTTTACACGTCGCTGTGATGAAGCCATTGGCCAGCTGCGCGAGAATGGCCAACTCAAACCGTTTTACAACCTGCAGTCGCCGATGCGTCCGGTGGTCCGGATCGAAGGGCATGGTGAGGTGCTGGTGCTGTGTTCCAACAATTATCTGGGATTGGCCGACCATCCGGCGGTGATTGAAGCGGGAATACAAGGGCTGAAGGATTACGGCGCAGGCACAGCGTCGGTCCGGTTTATCTGCGGTACCCTGGACTGTCACCGGCGAATTGAGGAGACGATTGCCAAATTCGTCGGGACGGAAGCATCATTGACCTGGGTCAGTTGCTGGAATGCCAATGAAGCGTTGTTTCCGACGCTGGTTGGTCCCGAGGATGCAATTTTGTCGGATGGGCTGAATCACGCCAGCATCATTGATGGAATGCGATTGATGTCCAGGACGGTAACAAAAAAAGTTTACCGACACAGCGATTTGGAGCAGCTGGAAACCCAGCTTCGCGAATGCAGCAGCAACCCCTGCCGCTGGGTAGTGACCGACGGCGTGTTCAGTATGGAAGGGGACGTGGCCCGGCTTCCTGAGCTGGTCGAACTTTGCGAGCGATACGATGCCATGCTGGTCGTGGATGATTCCCACGGCATCGGGGTACTTGGCAAAACCGGACGCGGAACACCCGAACATTTCGGATTGCTCGGCAAGATTGACGTGCTGACGGGGACGTTGGGCAAGGCTCTGGGTGGCGCTGCGGGAGGTTATGTGGCAACCTCGGCCCGGGCGATCGAAGTGCTGGAGCAGCGGGCGAGGCCCAGCCTTTTCTCGAATGCACTTCCGGCGACCGTTGCCTGTAGTGCCCGAAAAGCCATCGAAGTGGTGCAGCAGGATCCGTCCATCGTGACCCGCTTGCACAACAACGTAGCGAATTTGCGGAAAGGCCTGTCCGGATTGGGATTTGATCTGACCGACAGCCCGACTGCAATTATTCCGATTATGATCGGCGACGAAGCCGAGGCGATCCGGAAATCGAAAAAGCTGTTCGATTTGGGTGTGATGGTTATCGGATTCGGATTTCCGGTGGTGCCGAAGGGAGAAGCCCGGTTGCGGGTTCAAGTATCTGCTGCATTGACCGATGAGCATTTAGACAGAGTCCTGGCGGCATTTGCGAAACTGTAAGGGGAGGCCCCATGATTGATTTGCGAAGTGATACCGTTACCCGACCCTCAGCCGGAATGCGGGCCGCAATGGCTGCAGCCGAAGTCGATGATGACGTCATCGACGTCGATCCGACGGTCCGGAAACTGGAAGAGCGGATCGCCGGGTTGCTGGGGAAAGAAGCCGCGATGTATATGCCGTCGGGCACGATGACCAATCAGGTGGCCGTCCGGCTTCATTGCCGGCCTGGGGATGAATTGATCTGCGAAGAAGGTTGCCATATCTACAATTATGAGCAAGGGGCGGTGGCCCAGCTCAGCGGAGTTGCGACGCGGACCGTTGTTGGGGACCGCAGCGTCATGGACCTTGCGGAACTGGAGGGTTACGTCCGGCCGGACAACGAGCATGCCGCCCGAACCAGACTTGTCTGCCTCGAGAATACGGCCAATCGCGGTGGCGGGGTGATTATTCCGGTCGAGAACGTGGAGAGCATTTGTACCTGGGCCAGGAAGCGGTCTTTGGCAACCCATCTGGATGGCGCGCGACTGATGAACGCTGTCGTGGAAAGTGGAATTCCGGCCAGTCGCTGGGCGGCCGGATTTGACACGGTCAGCATCTGCTTCAGCAAAGGCCTGGGGGCGCCGGTCGGCAGTGCTCTGGCTGGTTCGCGGGACATGTTGCCGATGATGCGGCGACACCGGAAACTTTTTGGTGGTGCCATGCGGCAGTCGGGGATCATCGCGGCGGGCGCGTTATACGCGCTGGAAAACAACGTGGAGCGGCTGGCAGAAGATCATTCCAACGCACGGCAGCTGGCAGAAATCATCGGCCAGTCACCGTTACTTTGTCTGGAGCCGGAGTCGGTTGACACCAATATTGTCATTTTCCGGCTGGACTGGCCGGGCGCGGATGCAGCGGCGTTTTGCCGTTCGGCCAAAGAGCAGGGTGTCTGGATGCTTCCCTTTAGCCGGGTTCACGTTCGCGCCGTTACGCATCTGCACATTTCCGGGAGTGATGCAGGCAAGGCCGGTCAGATTATCGCCGAAATCGCGGGGCAACAGGCAGCCCCTGCGGTCGCTGGTTCGACCGGCGGACTCGCAAAGAAATGAAAATGATCCTGTTGTGCTATCCGGCAGATGAGGCGGATTTGAAGCTGGTATCCGCAGCCGCTCCGGACCATGAAATCGTGGTTGGATCGCAGGATTCGGTTTCACCGGCGTTGCAAAACGCAGAGATTTTTTGCGGGCACATCAAGTCCGCAGTTGACTGGCAGGCCGTCACTGCAAAAGGAAATCTGAAATGGATTCAGTCTTCGGCGGCAGGCCTGGACCATTGCCTGGTTCCGGCGATCCTCAACAGTGACGTAGCCGTCTCCGGCGCATCGGGACTGTTTGCCGATCAGGTTGCCGCGCAGGCGATGGCGCTGGTTTACGGACTGTTGCGTGGATTGCCGGTATTTTTCCGGAACCAGTTGGCCAAGGTGTTTGAGAGAATTTCGCTGGACGACATCCGGACCCGGGATGTGGCAGTGCTTGGGTGCGGTGGCAACGGCCAGCGAATTGCCCGGCTCCTGGCCGGCGAATGCCGAAAACTCGTGGCGACCGACCTGTTTCCGTCGTCAGTGGATCACCAGGGTCGTTACAGTGTTGTCCATGCCGACGAGACGGATCAGGTGCTGAAAGAATCCGACATCGTGATTTGCACTCTTCCGCTGGATGCATCGACCACCGGGTTTCTGGATGAACGCCGGCTAAATCTGATTCGTCCGGGTGGGTATCTGATCAACGTGGGGCGCGGAAAACTGGTCGATGAAGTGGCGCTGGTCAGTTTGCTGCAATCGGCCAGGTTGCGCGGGGCGGGGCTGGACGTTTTCGCCACGGAACCATTGCCGGAATCGAGTCCACTTTGGGAAATGCCCAATGTGATTTTGACGCCTCACGTTGGTGCACAGTCTCCGACGCGTAATCGGGACGTCACTTTGTTGTTTTGCGAGAACCTCCGGCGATTCAACAACCGGCTGCCCCTGATCAATCTGGTGGACAAGGGCTTGGGAATGCCCCGACCGGAGAATCGTTTGGAAACAGCCTGGCGATCGGCCGATTGGGCAACAGGCCGGGCAATTCCGTAAAATGCTTGCATGGTTTTCATTGAAACGGTCTTTTTCGACACAGGTCGGTAGCGCAGAAGCCGAATGCCATCGACTATAATCCAGACAGGACGTCAGGGATGACTTTCCTCGCCCGATGGGAAATCGGGCAGTTTATTGCAAAGATCTTTGCCAGGCCGGTTGGCAACTGTCGCGACCACCGGAATTGCCTGTCGGAAATCCCGAACGTTTCACCCAGTTTTCGAATCAGGTTTTGAATGGCGGTCGTGTGAAGATGGATGATCCACTAACTACGTCATTGGGTGAACGGATGTCGCCCACGGAAACTGCTGACGGTGAGTTTCTGCAGAACCATTGCCAGGAATTGCTGAAGCGGTATACCGGGCTGATCGCTCAGCAGCGGATGTCGTGGACGACCCACCTGCGATTAATCCGGAAGCTGGGAGAAGGTGGCCAGGGAATCGTGTTTCTGACGGAGCGTCGGGGCGCGGACGGTTTTACCTTGCCGGTTGCCCTCAAGATTTTTTCTGCGGAACGGTACCGGACGCCGGAAGACTACGACGAGGACATGTTGCGAATGAGCGCGGTCGCGTCGCAGGTGGCCCAGATCCAGCACGACAGCCTGCTACAGATTCAGAACTTTCTGGACCGGGACCGGGTCCGGATGATGGTCATGGAATGGGTGGAGGGATACGACCTGAGGCGGCTTCTTTCGATGCGGATGTTTGCGCTGGCGAAGGAGCGATTCAGCCAAAAACGGTGGAATCATATCAACCAGGTTTTGATGACCAATGGCCCGGAACAGCCCCGGTTTCAGCCTGGTGTTGCCGTTTCCATAGTCAGAAATTGCCTTGAAGGATTGGCCGCGCTGCACCGGAACAGCATCGTGCATGCCGATATTAAACCGGCCAACGTAATGATCAAACGTACCGGCCAAGCCAAGATCATCGACCTCGGAAGTGCTTTTGAATTGGGAAACCGGCCGGTCCGGCGGGCCTGTACTCCGGCATACGCGTCGATCGAAGTATTGACTGGCGAATTCTGTACACCCAGGTCGGACCTGGCCAGTCTGGGGTACCTGCTTGTCGAACTGCTTTCCGGCAAGTCCCTGTTCAGTTCCCAACAGGACCTCGGCAGCATTATCGACGGCAAACGGCAGATCCTGCGGAACCTGCCGGACCAGTTACCGGATTCGGTGTTGCGAAACGAATTGTTGATGGCCTTTATTCAGGGACTGGTTCACCCGGACCCGGCCCGGCGATATGTGTCGGCCGACGATGCGGTGACGGCCGAAATTGGAGCATCAGCGTTTTTGAGGCAGCTGGTCAAAGGGGACATGGCAAGCGAATACGATAACGACTTGCGGATCTGGGTCGATGAGTTGCTGGAACTGGACAGTGACCACAGCCTGCCCACCTGACTGGACCGATAGCGACAGGGAACTGTACTGCTGTGCAGCAGACCGGGCTCTAATGTCGATCGGCCTCAGGCCCATTCCATTCCGGTTGTCTTGCGAACTCTTTCTTCAAAATTACCCAATAGACCACCCACGACGTCCCACTTCATGCTGCGGCGGATTTCGATATCACCCTGCTGGTTGACCCGGACGATCGACAAATCGGAGATTCCGGCAGATTTGAAATCCTTGTCATGAAGTTCACCGTCGTTCAGGATGTCGGCCAGTGTGGCACCGGTCATTTCAATAAACTTCATTGCGGGGATTCCAGCCTTGGTAGGGGCATCATGGGTAAACTGGCAAACCGCATCCTGCCTGGCAGGCCAATACGTTTGCCGACATGGGGCATTTTGCCGGAACAGGTCCGGATCAGGCAAGGTCACCTGCCAACGGATGACCCTGGTCAGGTCATATCAACAGGATGAGTCGTTCTGCGAAGTTCTTCTTCCCTGGCCGCTGTTCCGGTTTCAAGTTCGAAACTGGTTTCCAGCAGCTGATGGTCCTGCTGGCCGGCCAATATTTCCAGCAAAGAAGACAATTGCGAAATTTTTTCGGACTGACGGTTCAACCGGTCAGCGATCCAGACAAACACGTCAGCTTCACGAATTCGCAATTCGGAACGCAAGGTTGGAAGGTCAACCTGGCCACTCACCAGACGATCCACGATGGAGTCACGGAACTTCATCGAGTAGCGGCTGTTTCGAAGGCTTCGCCGAACCAGCGAAAAGTCGCTGACAATATAGTTTCCGTCGATTTCAAAGACTTTTTTCTTTTCCAGTGCGCCGGAATGGTCCTGGCCGGAAGAACCAAGAAAAAACCGCTCGGAATAACAGTCGATACAAACCCAGCGACCGATCCCCAATCGCGGAAACAGCTGCAAAGTCAAAAAATGGAACAGGCGCACCACACCCGATGAATGATGCGAATGCAGCGTTTCCTGGTCACATTTTTTGCAGTGACCCGTACGTATAATCGGTCTGCCGTGTAACATGTCCCAATCCAAAAGCTCACCATGCCGGTTCCCAGTATAACCGGAGTTTTCCGGAACCAGAATCATTGATCCTGTGGCTTGTCCGGCATTTCGGCCCGACAATTGCCTCAAATTGCCCATTGTTTCAGCCAAGTACCGGAAACGGCACTTGATTCCCTCCATCGATGCCCAAAAAACACAGTGAAATGCCAGAAACTGGCTGCGAATTACAATCTGAAATCCTGCCTCCCAACGTTTTGATTGAGGTATTGGAGGGTGAAGAAAACCTCCGGATTGATTCATTATTGTCGGCACGTTTGGAAGGGGTCAGCCGCTCACGGATCAATGCAGCGATTCGTCGGGGGCTGGTCACGGTCGATGGCAATAGGGTTAAGCCTTCCGAACGGTTCGGTATTGGGGTAAACATCTCGGTGCAAGTCCCGGCTCCCCCGCCAGCCGGACCGGTTCCCGAAGACATTCCACTCGAGGTCCTGTACGAGGACGAGGTGATCGTGGTGATCAACAAGCCGGCGGGGATGGTCGTGCATCCGGCCAAAGGGCATTGGGCGGGCACGCTGACCGCCGCGTTGGCGTTTCACTTTCATCGACTCAGCTCGACTGGTGGCACCCATCGGCCGGGTATCGTCCATCGTCTGGACCGGGACACATCAGGTGCGATCATCATTGCCAAAACGGATCAAGCCCACTCTGCCCTGACCCACCAGTTTCAAGACCGGACCGTGGAAAAGGAATACCTTGCGATTGTCAGTCCTCCGCCTGGTCGTGATCGCGACCAGATTGAATCGTCGATCGGCGTTCATCCCTGGCAACGGGAAAAGATGTCCATCCGGGACGATCATCAGTCCAGCCGTGCTGCATCGACCTTTTATGAAGTCCGTCAACGGATGGGTAGATTTGCAGTCGTGGCGGTTTTTCCCAAAACTGGCCGGACCCACCAGATTCGTGTGCACCTCGCATCGATTGGTTCGCCTGTCGTTGCGGACAAAAATTACAGTGGGCGCGGATGGATATTGCTGTCGGAATTGACCGGAAATACCCAGGACGACGAACGTGTTCTGGAGCGACAGGCCCTGCATGCGATCCGGCTGAAACTGCGCCATCCCGGCAATGGCCAGTGGCTGGAATTTCACGCACCGGTTCCAGCCGACATGCAAAAGACAATGCAACTTATGGAACAGCATTGCCCGAAGTAGTCTGCCCGGCCTGAACTTCAATGGCCTTCAATACCATCGAAGCGACATCATCCGGGACCGTTTCCGAAAGCTTTTTCCATCCCGGTGCCGAATTGATTTCCAGCACGTAGGGATTGCCGTCTGTGTCATGGACAAGGTCAATGCCGGCAACGACGGCCCCCACGGAAGCGCAGGCCAGCCTGGCGATTTCCCGTTCCTGTTCGGTCAGCTGATGGGGGAATGTCCGGGCACCGCGACCAGCGTTGACCCGCCAGTCGGCGGGATTTGACCGGCGCATGGCAACCATCTCCTGGCCCGCGACAAAAATCCGGATATCCTGGTTTCCATGATCGATCACTTCCTGGAGGTAAATCGTCTGCCCGGCGTTCTCCAGCAAATGAAATGCTCGCAGGGCGAGATCCAGGTTGTCCAGCAGAACCAGCCCGCGACCTTCGCTGCCAAATACCGGCTTCAGGATCGCACGGTTTCCAAACGATTCGAACAGTCTCTGCGCGGTTGTCGTGTTTTGGCAAACTGCCGTCCGGGGAATGGGCACTCCGGTACGTCTGGCCAGGCACAGTGCAAGGTACTTGTCGACGCAAGCCTCAATCGCCCTGGCTGGATTGACAACGGCCACTCCACACCGTGCCAGTTCGGCCAGGGTGTCCATTCGAAAAACGATTTGCTCCAGAGACCCCGCAGGAATGGTACGGACAAATGCTGCATCCAGAGTTCCAAGCCGGAAGCCATTGCAAACGGTTTCCGATGACTCGCTGCACAATTCAGCTGACAGATTTCCAATCTCAAAAAACCGGAGTTCGTGCCCCGATCCTGCCGCGCGGACCAGATCCTGCGAATGCCAGCTGTGTTCGTCTCCAAATATGCCGAGTTTCAAACTGGTTCGTCCTGCATTGCAAACGGCCCTGGTTGGTTTTTCATTGCGGAATTCTGGCTAATTGCCGGTTTTAAGGCCAAAGGAATCCCGGAGCACATCGTTGCGGCGGCCGCCTGCCCGCACAGTTCGGCCGGATTGCAGATTGTGAATCGTAATTTCGGCGGGGCTGAACAGCATCCGGTCGATTGCGTAAAAGTCCCGGTTGTAATGCTCGAAAATCTCCCGAAAGGGGCGACCGTAATCGGCCGAGCTGTTGCCGGGAATCCGGAGCAGAATCCGGTCAATCTCTTCCTGGTCGCAGTCCACGCAAAGCCATACCCGACCGCCATACAAAATCGCGTCGTTCGTCCAGCCGATGGCCTCCAGGTCATTCCGGCCCACAGGCGGAAGCGGTGCAGTTCCAATCCCGGAGACCACCGAGCGAAGGTCAAAATCCAGCTCGAACAGCTTGTGCATCGTCGTCTCGATGCTGCGGGCCACGATTTGGATTGTGCCGGCCAGACTGGCTGTTCGGGCCACGCAGATTCGAAGTTTTTCCGGTACCGTTTTGCACTCGGCGGCAATCATACGGATCGCCCCATCGTCCGGCAGTTTGGCGGTTTCAAGGATCAGCCAGGCTTCGTCGTTGTGTTCACAGGCAACCGGGTATCGCTCAAACAGTTCCTCTTTCTGCCGGAGGATTCGCGCTGGACCTGACCCCATCGCAAACCAGTCACCCGATGAGACTGGCCAACCGGCGTACTGGGCCGCCATGCAGGAAAGAAAGGGATGATCGGTCCGAACCAGAATCTCCGGCAAGCCCAATACCGAATCCGGCTGCAGGATGATGTTGACCGATCCAAGATCCGCCATGCACAGCGATGCCAATAGACAACCACCTTCGATGGTCCCCGGTGAATGGGTGCCAAAATCGAAAACTTCTGCTCCGGAATAGCCAGCGATGGAGGCAATTCCCAACGCATCAAATTCCGGCTGTCGATGCCGGTGCAGGGCGGAACATCGATCGTTTAGACCTGGTTGGAAAACATTGCTCATGAACAACCGGCGAATTGTGTGTCCAGGGAGTTGGAGTGAATTGCGGAGGTTAACCTGGCACAAAACAGGCGGGTAGTGCAATTACCCAACAAAAAAACCCCGCCTTGAAGGGCGGGGTCTTGTTTCGAATTCGCCAAACGCCTTGAGCGTCAGGCATTTACCATCCAATCGATGGTGGGTTCTTTTGCAAAAAGTCCCGTGGGCCACGTGTTGTGTAATACGGATAGGCCACGGTTGGAGCATATCCTGCCTGGGGAGTTACTCCGGCACCCATATAGTCGGTATGTGGAATCTGTCCGCCGTAGGGATGTTGACCTTGAATTCCCATGCCGGAAACTGCTCCACGCAGCTGTCCAACAGGACCGCCATTTGCACCGTGTCTACCACCGCCGAAAGCATTTTTCAGGCGACAGCCCAGGCATAGCCGTCCGTTGTTGCCACATCCAAACTGGCCGCAACCACCACCGACCAGGCCACCACCGGCTTGCCCAACCATTCCACCGCCATTTCCGCGACCAGCGGCGAGGGAAAATCCATTGTCGGTATAAATAGGTTCTCCGGATATGGCACCGGAGCCGCCACCAAACTGACTTCGACCGGACAGCAGGCCGCCTGATCCCTTTCCACCTGATCCCATTCCACCTGATCCCATAACACCGGATCCCATTCTGCCGGAGCCCATTCTGCCGGAGCCCATGCCACCGGCACCCATTCCACCGGAACCCATTCCATCGGAACCCATGCCACCGACACCCATTCCACCGGCACCCATTCCACCGGCACCCATTCCACCGGAACCCATTCCACCGGAACCCAT
>Ga0163150_10004441_pt1 | contig 18749 bp, 19 predicted proteins | sample OliLakLV19P2IB_FD_148628 | JGI IMG/M metagenome (GOLD analysis project Ga0163150, IMG submission 148628) | Freshwater microbial mat bacterial communities from Lake Vanda, McMurdo Dry Valleys, Antarctica - Oligotrophic Lake LV.19.P2.IB | ecosystem: Environmental > Aquatic > Freshwater > Lake >...
GTTCAGAACCAGGACCCGGGTGCGGCTCATTCTTCCTCCAAGGCCTTTGCCTTAAGCACCTCCTCGCGGAGCAGATCCCACAGCTGAACGCGCAGCGCCATGTATTCCGGCGATTTGCGGAAATCGCCCGTTCGATCGAAACTGGCGATGGGAATGTCGGCCTTGATCCTGCCGGGCCGCGCTGTAAAAACGATTACGCGGGTTGCAAGGAAAATTGATTCATCAATGTCGTGTGTAACCAGCAGTGCAGTCTTGCGTGCCCGACGCCATATTGATTGCAGCTCTTCCTGCAGAAGCTCTCGAGTTTGGGAATCCAGCGCGCCAAACGGCTCGTCCATCAACATGATCTGCGGATCGAGCGCGAACAGGCGCGCTAGCGCGACCCGCTGCTTCATGCCGCCACTCAGCTGGCCCGGATACAAATCTGCGAAGCGCGCTAAATGCACGAGATCGAGATAACTGCGCGCGCGGTCCATACGTTCAATTTTTCCGATCCCCTTCATCTCAAGCGGCCAAGCGATGTTCTCGATTGCGGTCAGCCACGGGAAAAGAGACAAATCTTGAAACATCATCCCTCGGTCCGGACCAGGTGGTCCAATCGGACGCCCAGCAAGCCGAATTTCACCGCGCGTCACTGGCTCGAAACCCCCGATAATGTGCAGGAACGTGCTCTTGCCACACCCGGATGGACCGACGATGGAGACAAACTCGTGTTCATCGACGGACAGCGAAAGCTTATCGATCGCAGTGATGCTGCGATCCTCGTCCGTAAAGATTTTGTCGAGTTGATTGACCTCTAAAAGCGGCATTGAATGCCCTAGCCATATCTGCGGATGGTTGATCGAGGAACACGATACAATTTATTACTTATCGCAGGGCTCGAAACGCGAAGATGCGGGAGATTGAAGGTTTGCGCTCAGGGTATCTGGGCGACGTCCGGCAATCACGTTCGCGGTCGCCGCTTTGTCGAATTTTCTTGTCAGCTTAGCATTGCGTGACCCTACGCGGCTTGGCGATATGTTGCCCGGTCAACATTGTATTGTGATCCGCCCGCCGGACGTGGCTCGGCCGTTAGACCGGATAACATAAGACTCCTCCAATACGGATTCACGCTTCGCTTGCGACCCATAGAAGGATGATCAATACCGATAGTACTGAAAGGAATAAGCTTTGCATATCAGGGAACGTTAAAACGCGCGAGCACTTTGAGGATGTCGTGTGAATCCGCTTCCCAAGACGAGGTTAGAAAAAAGGGCACTGCCCCGACAGTGCTGACACCGCTCTAACATTGTATTTTCGGGCGGACCACATCTTTCACGACAGTTGCCGTGCATCACTTACAACAGTAGGTGCAATGGGCTTGCGATGTGGACGGTGGAGGCATGATCATCGTTAAAGACGATTCGCACGAGAGCCGCGCTAGTTCTGACTCGATTTCACGGACAAAGTGATTCGCAACTTCGGCACGCGCTTACGCATCGACTGCAATTTTAGGCGTCGATCTGCTACTCATCGCACTCTCGAAGAACTTCGAGCCCTGCTTTCCCGCTTTGGACGGACTTTATGGATCGCTCGTGCAGCTTCGCGTAGTCGTTCGGCGCTCTCGATTTCAAGTTGGGCCACACGTGCCACTTCTTCATAAACCGCAATCCTTGCCGCGCGTAGTCGTTTCAGAGCTACCTTCGACAACGACGCGTGGCGCTTTTCAAATGCTTCGTTGGCTCTTCCGCGAAACTCAACGACTTGCGCGAGAAGCTGCGTCCTTAGCTTCTGGTGGCGCCGCACATGACGGTCGACCATGCCCTCAACAACATCGAACGCCAACTCATCGATATAGGCGAGGCGAAAGCGGAAGGGATCCTGCCGCGGAAGATATTTAATCGGTTCAACCTGCCATCGTTTCAACTCCCGCCGGCCCGCTGGCGTGAGTCCATAAACCGTCGCCTCCCGACGCTTACCATTCTTTCGGCTTCGCGCGGACACCAAGCCATCGTCCAGCAATTGGTGTAACGCTGTATATATCTGACTATGCGTCGCCGACCAAAGTGGCGCCACCAGAGCACCGCTGCGATAGGCTAAGCCATAGCCGGAATCAGGTTGCATTTTTAAAATCGTGAGGATTGCGTGGCGAGTAGACATGCTTGTGCCTGGATTTGCTTTTTTCGGACGTTAAATTCGAAAAATCTATGTAGTGCTGACCGTGTAATGCACCTCTTCATTCCCAGACAACCCCTTCAAGCTCCATATTCATGTCACCGAATGCGAGTGCAATCTTGACTCGAAAATATGGTATGTCTATCAGACATATAAGAACGGCGGATAAGCCGCGCTCGTCTGTATTATGTAGCAGCTGGATCGGTCGATTGGACGCGAGAGGAATGGGTGCTCATGCAAAAATCTTCTGGCAGATCTATTACCCGCCGCACGGCGCTCCGGCTCGGCGCCGCGGGAGGAGCCGCTCTCGTCGGGGCGCCGGTGGTTCTATCACGCTCAGCCCTCGGGCAGGGTACGGAAGCGGAGCTCGTGTTCGCTAGCAACGGCGGTGCCTACCAGCGCGTGATTGAAAGCGAAATCTTCCCCGAATTCGCGAAACAGACCGGTGTTAGAAAACTTACATTCGTCGCAGGGCAACCTGCCGACAATTTGGCGAAGTTGCGCGTTCAAAAGGGAAAGCCCGTCATCGACGCGATTTGGCTCGCCGGTGCGGTGACCTACCAAGCAGCCGACGAGGGGCTGCTCGACGAGATTGACGAGGCGAAGATTCCGAACCTCAAACTTCTTCCCCCAGAGCTGCGGGCGGATAAATTTGCTGTTCCCGCTGGCATCTCCACGATGGGTGTACTTTACAACAAAGAAATTTTTGCGCAGCGAAGTTTCGCCGCTCCCACATCCTGGTGGGATCTATGGGACGCCAAATACAAGGGCCGCGTGGCGACGTTTTCGTCTAACAGCACCGGACAGATCGCAATGCTGACCATTATGGCAAAGGCGCTGACCGGCGATTGGAAAAACCTCGACGCCGCATTTGCCAAGATGCGAGAGCTCAAGCCAAACGTGGTCGATTTTTTTACGTCGGTTGGCGGGTTAGATAGAGCCATTCAACAGCGCGAAGTGTGGATAAGCCTGCATGCGGTGCAGGGGGTGATTCAGCACGTGCGGGGCGGGGCGCCGATTGGCTTCGTTCATCCGAAAGAAGGCGTGCCGGGCTACACAGCCAGCGCCGGCATCGTGAAGGGCGCGCCGCACCCCAATGCCGCGCGTGCTTGGGTGAACTATCTGCTTTCGGCCGACGCTCAGAGCCGGCTTGCGGCCGTCATGGGCTACTCGCCAGTTCATCCGGATGCAAAGGTACCCGCGATGTATACCGAGCTTTATCCGGACGTGCGCAACGTATTCCTCCCCGATTGGCGATACCTGACCTCCCAATTGCCCTCGATCGTCGAGCGCTGGAACCGTGTCGTTGAGCGCTGAGTGCGCGCCCGGCTTTTTCTCAATTGTTGGGTTTGATTCTTGGGAATTTCCCTCGTTCTCGAGAACGTGGAAGTCTCATATGGCGCAACGACGGCGCTGCGTGCCCTCTCCCTGGCTGTTAAGCCGGGTGAATTTTTCTGCCTGCTCGGGCCGTCCGGCTGTGGCAAATCGACTCTTCTCAACGTCGTGGCCGGTTTCATGCCATTGCGCGGCGGCCGTGTACTGCTCGGGGACGAAGACGTCACGCGCCTGCCGCCGCAGAAGCGTCGCGTTGGCATGGTATTTCAAAGCTACGCACTTTATCCACATCTCACGGTCGAACAGAATGTCGGCTATGGGTTGAAGGTCCAGGGCCGTCCCGTCGACGAGCTTACTAAGCGCGTGGCGGAGATGCTGGCGCTGGTACGACTCGGCGGCAAAGAGCGACGCTATCCACGTCAGCTTTCCGGTGGCGAGCAGCAGCGGGTGGCTATCGCCCGCGCGCTTGCAATCGAGCCCCGTATGCTGCTGCTTGATGAACCGCTGTCAAATCTCGATGCCAAGCTGCGCGATGAGATGCGCACCGAGTTGAAACGCATCCAACGTGCGGCCGGCGTAACAACCGTCTTCGTTACTCACGATCAGGCGGAAGCGCTTGGTATGGGCGACCGCGTCGCAGTGATGAACGCCGGCCGGGTCGAGCAGGTCGGTACGCCGCGAGACATCTATCGGATGCCGCGCACGCCTTTCGTCGCGAGCTTCATCGGACGTTCCAACGTGCTCCGCGGCACCGCGACCTCGCTCAGCGGCTCTACCGGAATAGCAATTGGCGAGCGCACTTTTGCTGCTTCGCTCGCCACAGGGGAGAACGAGCAGGTGGCGATGTTCCTACGGCCGGAAGAGCTTTGGGTCGCGCGCGAGCGGCGCGACGGCAATTGTATCTCCGGGACGGTGATAGACGCGGTCTATGGCGGTTCGCTTATTACTTATCGCGTGCGCACCGAAATCGGCGACTTGGAGATATGCCAGTTCGGCCACGGCGATGCAGCCGCGCACGCCGGCGACGCGGTTTTCGTGGGCTGGGCGGCAGACGCGGGATACCTCATGCCAGTACCAACCGATGGCTGACGCCACCGCGACATTGCACGGCAGCGGCGCATGGCGGCGGTACGCCGGTGTGGGCTTGGTCATGACACCCGCTGTGGTGACGTCGCTATGCTTCCTGATCGTTCCAATGGTAGCGATCCTCATCAACAGCCTTACGGTTTCCCGAGCGGGCGTCACGTCGTTCTCGCTGGCGAATTACTTGAGCGTTCTGAGCGACGGCTTTTATTGGGAGGTTCTTCTTCGCACTGTCCGTATCAGTCTCATCACAACGCTGGTCACCCTACTTCTTAGCTATCCGACTGCGCTCTACCTTTATTTTTCCGAAAGCCGTTGGCGGCGCGTGATGTTGTTCGTTGTGATCTCACCACTGTTCTTGAGCGTCATCGTGCGTACTTATGGCTGGGTAGTGCTGCTCGGCAGCAACGGCGCCGTCAATGCCTTGCTTCCCGAAGGTCACAAACTGCAGTTGTTGCGGACCGAGGGCGCCGTGGTGCTCGGCCTCACCCACATCTATATGCCGTTTATGGTCCTGGCCCTCAACACCGCCCTGGTGAAAGTCGACCGCAAGTTGCTCGCCGCTGCCGCCAGCCTCGGCGCGTCCAATTTCCGCATGTTCAGAGACATCCTTTGGCCGCTCAGCATTCCCGGCGTACTCTCGGGCTGCATGATCGTTTTCGCGATATCGATGACCGCGTTCAGTACTCCGGTGCTGCTCGGCGGCGCAGCCAACAAGACGATGCCCTATCTCATCTACCAGCAGAATTTAATGCTGGCGGATTGGCACATGGGCAGCGCGCTGGCCTTCGTGCTCCTAGCCGCCACCTTGGCTGGGGTGGCATTTTTCCGCCACCTCGCGGAGCGCGGCGGCCGTCGGGCCGTGCTCTGATGCAAGGATCAGCCGGTTGGCACTTGGTTCGGCGCCTCTTCGCCGTGTGCTTCGCACTGTTCATGCTGCTGCCGATCGGCATCGTCATGGTCGCGTCGTTCACCGCTGAGGGATATGTTCGCTTCCCGCCCCGGGAATACGGACTTCGTTGGTACATCGAGGCGGTGAACGACGCGACCTTCACGGGCGCCCTGCTCTACAGCGTCGAGATCGCGTTTGTCGTGGCCGTACTCGCTGGCGCTCTGGGCGTCTCAAGTGCCCTCGTGCTTCACCGCTACGAATTTCGGGGGCGGCGGGTGATCGAAGGCCTCATCATGATGCCGCTGGCATTGCCGCACATCGTGGTCGCGATTGCGCTTCTCCAGCTGTTTTCGCTCGTTGCAGTGCCGGTAGCACCATACGGGCTGGTTGCGGGCCACGTCCTGGTCACGACACCTTTCGTGGTGCGCCTCGCTATAACAAGCCTCGCAGACTTCAATCGCCAGCTCGAACTATCGAGCTACAGCCTGGGCGCGTCGCCGTGTCAGACCTTCCGCTACATCACGTTGCCCCTGATTGCGCCGGGTGTGGCCGCCGGACTGGTGTTCGCGTTTCTGCTTTCGTTCGACGAGGTCACGATCTCCATCTTCCTTGCACTGCCAGGGCAGACGCCGTTACCAGCGGAAATCTTCAACTACGCGTCCCAGGGCGACGATCCCATCATAACTGCTGTGAGCGGACTCATGGTTATCTTCGCAGTGGTACTGGTTCTCGTCGTCGAATGGCTGTTCGGCGTCTTGCGCCTGATGACCCACGAACAGCCGAAGTAATCCGAGAGTCTTTCTGAAATCGTATTTGAAACGGAGCCGTCGATGTTGGACCGGAAATTTGCCTCCCTGACCGAGGTGAGATTGAAGCGACCCCCGATGCAAAGTTTGGTCGAGGCCGTCTATGCACCGGGGCTGGAACGTGAGACTGAAGGCGGCGCGTTTGCGGCGCACCTTTGGGTCGATCTAGCACACGTCACTATGCTCGCCGAGGAGGGGCTAATCAGCACTGCCGCGGCGAAGCCGTTGCTCGAATCCCTACAGTTTCTGCGCGATCAAGGTCCCGGAATCCTGCCGATCGATCCGGTCCTCGGTAGCCTCCAGCTTCAAATCGAGCGTTTCATAGCCGGACGTGCGGGACCAATGGTTGCCGGGATGCTGCAGCTCGCGCGCAGCCGCATCGACCAAAGTGCGACCGTCGTGAGAATTGGTATGCGCGACGCCCAGCTTGCGGCCATCGAGCAGGTCCGAAGCTTTCAAGAGGTACTGCGCACCAAGGCCACAGACTGGGCCGATGTCATCATGCCCGGCTATACCCATCTCCAACATTCTCAGCCCTGGGTTCTTGGCCATTACCTCCTTAGCCATCACGATTCACTTGGCCGCGACATCGAGCGACTATTCGAGGTCTATACGCGAACGAACCTGAGCTGCCTCGGCACCGCGGCGATGTCGGGCACGAGCTGGCCGGTGAACCGGCGTCGCACCGCCGCGCTCCTTGGTTGCCCAGGAATCGTCTACAATTCGCAAGACGCCGCCAATTTCGAAATGGAGTTCCCGGCCGAAACGGCATCGGCGCTTTCGCTCCTCATGTCTGGGCTGGGGCGATTCGCTTCCGAGCTTTACATCTGGATGTCATGGGAGTTTGGCATGGTGGAGCTCGACGATGGGCTTTGCGGCACCAGCAGCATCATGCCGCAGAAGAAGAACCCTTACGCCGTCGAGCGCGTGCGCGCCCTGGCCGGCGAAGCGATTGGCTGGATGGCAATGGAGCTCGGCGTCGCGCGTATGCCCGGCACGTCAGACTGCGATCAATTCTTTGCCACCGGCCACCACTCATACTATTTCCGCGCGGTGCAACAGGCATTGTGGCTGATGGAAGATTCGCTGTTGACGTTAAAGATCAATCGGGAGCGGATGCTCGAGCGTGCGGGCATCAATTGGTCCACGGCGAACGACTTGGCGGACCAGATCGTACGCAGCACCGATCTCGACTTTCGGGCGGCGCATCACGTGGCGGCGGCGGTCGTGCGGCAATCCCTCGAGCAAGGCAAGCTGCCGGCGCATGTGCGGTCGGCAGATGTCGATGCCGCAGCCCAGGAGGTGCACGGCTACCCGCTGAACCTGGGTGACGATCTCGTGCGTGACAGCCTCGATCCCGTGCGCTTCGTCGCAACCCGGACGAGCGAGGGCGGCGTGTGTCCTGCTGAGGTACGCAAACTGATCGATCGTGCCGCCGCAACGTCGGCGAAAGTCGCGGCGCGGATCGCGGACGAGCGCGCCCGCCTGACGGCAGCGCGGCGCGAGCTCGACTCCGCCATGAACCGGATTACCGCCGCATGATCTACCGTTCCGAATCGCGCGATGTGCGCATGCTATTGAGCGGCGACACCATGCTGTCGCGTCGGCTTTCACCCTTTCAAGAGCCCGGTTATTTGGCCTTGGTCGATCTCGTCCGCGCGGCTGACGTTTCCTTCACCAATCTCGAATCGGCAGTGCGCGACCATCACGAGGGTTATCCCGTGTTCCAGCAGGGGACGCCGATGACAACGCCGCCAGCGCTCCTCGAAGACCTACGCTGGATGGGATTCGATATCCTGTCGATGGCAAACAACCACGCCACCGACTATGGCGTCGGCGGCATACTCGCCAGCATCGCGCATTTGCGCCGGGCCGGCTTTCCGTTCGCCGGCATCGGCGCAAACCTCGCGGAAGCGCGGGCGCCGGCCTATGTCGACGTGGCCGCGGGGCGCGTAGGCCTCGTCGCCGGCAATGCATTCTTCGCGCCGGGCACGCAGGCCGGCGAACAGCGCCGGGATTCCGCCGGACGGCCGGGCATCAATCCGATCGGGTTCAAATCGCGTTACACAGTCGATGAAAACTGCTTTCTTGCGTTGCGCCATCTCAGCGACGAACTTGGCTTCAATCAAGATCGCGCTCGTCATCGAAAGCTATTCTTCAGCGAAAGTGAGATGCCGAAGGATGACGAGAGCCGGATCGGCTTTCTGGGGCACGATTTCGAATGCGGGCGAGGCTTCACGATCTCTACGCGGGCGGATCCGGCGGACAAGGAGGGCATTCTCCGCGCGGTGCGCGAGGCTCGACGACAAGCAGATTGGGTCATTTTCTCTTTTCACTATCACGAAATGGGAGACGCGGGCCGACGCGAAGCGCAGCGGATGACGGACCTTGCCGAACCCGCGGTCTTCGTCGTCGATCTGGCCCGCGCCGCGGTGGAGGCAGGCGCTGACGTGGTCGTCGGCCACGGCCCTCATCTCACGCTTGGCATTGAAATTTATCGCGGGCGCCCGATTTTCTATAGCCTTGGCAATTTCGCGTTGCAAAACGATTCTATCGAAGTCGTACCTGCGGAATCCTATCGCCGCTTTGACCTGGGAGCCGACGCCACCCCGGCCGACTTCCTCGACGCTAGAACCGGCAACGATACGCGCGGCTTTCCGGCATCGCGTGAATATTGGGAAAGCGTGGTTGCAAAGGTCGAATTCAAAAGTGGAGCGCTCTCGGCGGCGTCGCTTGTGCCGATAGATCTCGGTTTCGGTCGACGCCGGCCGGAGCGCGGTCGTCCCGTAAAGGCGACCGGCGACGCCGCGAACAACGCCATCGCTCGCATCGCGCGACTCTCCGAACGGTACGGAACGCGGATTGACGGTTCGGGTCAAATTTTGCTTACTTCCAATACTTTGGCGGCGGGCGCGATCACTGAGCGTTCAGGGTGTGGCGGATTGATATGACAGCAGAGGCGAAGCGGCACGTTATCGTCATCGGCGCGTCGCGTGGAATCGGTCTCGGCCTCGTAGAGGAGTATTTACGGCGCGGATGGAACGTCACCGCCACCTCGCGGGATTTAGCGCGGGCGCCTCGCTTGGGAGCGCTGGCCGAAGCCGAGCCGGCTCGGCTGTTCCTCGAAACGGTCGACATTGCCGAACCCGATCAGATCGAGGCTCTTGCGCATCGGGTCTCCCGTAATTCTTTTGACGTGGTCATCGTGAATGCCGGCATTATGGGCCCGGCCGAGCAAGACGCGGATTGCGTTTCCGCGGCGGCAGCCGGCCTTCTTTTCTACACGAATGCGATTGCGCCCATTCATGTCGCGAAACGGCTGGCGCACCTGGTGAAGTCCGATGCTGGCGTCATCGCCTTCATGAGCTCGCGGACGGGAAGCGTGGCAGCGGAGAGCAACGGAACAAAACCGCTTTATCGCGCCAGCAAAGCGGCACTTAACTCCTTAACGCGCAGCTTCGTCGCCGACCTCAAGGACAAGGCGATCACGGTACTCTCCATGCATCCGGGCTGGGTCCGCACCGACATGGGCGGATCAAACGCCACCCTCGACGTGGCCGCGAGTGCCAAGGGATTAGCCGACGTGATAGTCGCACGCACCGGGACGAAGGGTCATGCCTTTGTGGACTATGCCGGAAACGAAATAGCCTGGTAGTACGCCGCCTGACAGCACAGGCCCGGCTTCTTACCGAACTGGGCTGGGACGCTGATGAAGCGATCCTGGCCGGCCGTAAGGTGAGGCCGGAACGATCGAAACGGCAGCACAGGAGGCTTTCGTTCAATCAACCGCGGAAATCGCGGATGTTCAGCCGGCGCGCACCCCCGACGCGGTTCGAGATCGCGCAATTGGCGCCCTCCTCAGTCTGGCCATCGGTGACGCTCTCGGTACCACGCTAGGATTCGCCACACGTGACAGTAAACCGCCGGTCCGAAGCATCGTGGGCAGCGGCCCCTTCCGGCTTGCGCATGGTAATGGATCGACGATACGGCCATGGCGCTGGTGCTGGCGGAATCGATGATCGCGCGCGACGGCGTCGATGAAGCCGATCTCATGCCACGCTTCATCGCCTGGCATGAGAAGGGTGACTACTCCTGCACTGGAACATGCTTCGACATTGGCGTGACCACTCGCCAGGCCCTGGCGCGCTATAAGAAGACCGGCAATACCATCGCCGGTTCGACTCATGCCCACACGGCCGGCAATGACTCCCTCATGCGTTTGGCGCCTGTCGCAATTCGCTATTGGAATGAGTCGCGTAAAGCTATCGACGCCGCCAAACGCCAGAACGTCAGGACCCACGGCGCCGCCGAAACCCTCGACGCATGTGCGGCCTATGCGCAATTGCTGTGCAAGGCCATCTCCGGCCAGACCAAGTCAGAGTTACTGAACCCGTCCCTGAACGCGAAAACGCCTGCCCTTCGCGCCATACTGCAAGGCGATTGGAAGAAAAAGACCCGCTCCGAGATCCAATCGTCGGGCTACGTCATTCACAGCCTGGAAGCTGCCCTGTGGTGCGTCGGGCGCGCGACGGATTTTCGGAGCGCAGTCGTTCTCGCGGCAAACCTTGGCGATGATGCCGATACGGTGGCGGCCATCACTGGCCAGCTCGCCGGTGCCCTCTGGGGCGTAAGCGGCATTCCACGCGAATGGTTGAGCATTGCCTGGCACGAGCGATTGGAATCGGCCGCCGCGGCGTTGTTCGAGGCCAGCCGACCGTCTTAGCGCCTCAACGCCGAGCAGACCTGCTGCCATCTACCCGCAAATCCCGCGCGCTTTCCGAGCAATGGAATGCTCAGGAATGCCGCAACAAAGCAACGTAATGATCCGCCTAATAGCTTGAACGGGCGGCCCAGTAGAGCGAATGGACACCCGCGGCACCCGAACTGGTAGCCCCGAGGAGAAATAAGCCATGTCCAAACCAACCCCTGTCAAAGCCAAGAAATCCAGTCGAAGTGCACCGACCAAGCGCAAGCCGGAGGTGCCCACGGTCCGTGAGAGCAGCAAGCAGACGAAGCTTATCGCGATGCTGAAAGGCCCTGCCGGCGCCACCATCGATCAAATGGCAAAAGCCTTCGGCTGGCAAAAGCATACCGTACGGGGCGTCATGTCGGGCGTCCTCAAGAAGAAACTCGACCTTAAGATCGTTTCGACGGATGCCGAGGACGGTCGTGTCTACCGCATCGCGTAATCGACGACTCGCCCACGATCGAAAAACCCCGTCGTTGGTTGGCCAACTCTACGGGGAGATCACTGCTTTGATGCGGGCCGTGACGTTCCCCGCCTCCGACCGTCGATGAACCAGCTTTGTGATAAACTGATCCAAGTAACGTCGCGCCTCGTTCACGCGACGTCGACCGATCCGGGGGATATTTCGGACAAGCTGACCATCTTGTGCAGCCGGCTGCGTGAAATCCTTCATCCCGCCGATGGCGGCGAGTTGACTACCTATCTCCTCGTTGAGTCGATTCGGGAGGATTTTCGTCTCGGCGCCGATGGTACCAGGCCTTCAGCCTCCTCCATCAAAGTTCATGCCAGCTAAAAGCCGTTCAAAGGCCCTTCAATCAAAGGGGTCCGATGAGAATGTCGAAGTTCTGATTGCATCGATAGCGACGATGACGCTCAACGAACTGCGTGCGGAATGGCATCGCCGACACGCTTCAGAGCCTCCCGTCAAGTCAAGCGCCGATATGCTCCGACGGTTTCTGGCTTGGCATATTCAGGTAGAGGCGTATGGCGGCCTCTCCGCGGTGAGCAAGCGGCGCATTTGGTCGCTGGAACAGGCGCTTTCCCGAGATCCCGATCACGCCGTGATCTTGAGTCCGCACTTCAAGCCGGGAACTGTGCTCGTTCGGGAGTGGAAGGGCGTCCATCACCGCGTCGAAGCCTTGGAGTCCGGCTTTGTCTACAACGGAAAGCATTTTACCAGTCTCACAAAAATCGCACGCGCGATCACGCGAACCCATTGGTCGGGGCCCGCCTTCTTCGGTCTTCGTCGACGCGATGACGCCAAAGGCAAGTCATGACCAAAATCAAGAACTCGTTGCGATGCGCGATCTACACTCGAAAATCCACGGAAGAAGGTCTCGATCAGGCCTTCAATTCCCTTCAAGCTCAGCGGGAGGCTTGCGAGGCCTACATTAAGAGTCAGGCGCATGAAGGGTGGACGCTGGTCAAGACGGTCTTCGACGACGGCGGTTATTCGGGCGGCAGCATGGACCGCCCTGCCCTAAAGTTGCTGCTCGAAGGAGTCCGGCTCGGCCAAATCAATGTCATCGTCGTATATAAGGTCGACCGCCTTACGCGGTCGCTGGCGGATTTTGCCAAAATCGTCGAGATCCTCGACGAGGCGTCCGCGTCCTTCGTGTCAATCACGCAATCATTCAATACGACCACGTCGATGGGCCGCCTGACGCTCAACGTGCTGCTCTCGTTTGCGCAGTTCGAACGGGAAGTTACGGGCGAGCGCATACGCGACAAGATCGCGGCTTCGAAGCGAAAGGGATTGTGGATGGGTGGGAATCCGCCCCTCGGCTATGACGTCCTAAACCGTCAGCTCGTTATCAATGAGCCCGAGGCTGAACAGATCCGGTATATTTTTCGGCAATATCTTGAGACCGGCTCGGCACTGGATGTGGTCGACGAACTCGTGGCTAAAGGCGTTCGCAGCAAAACGTGGACGTCGATGTCAGGTAGAAAGATCGGTGGTCACCGAATCGTCTTGGGCGCAATCTATCATATTCTCCGGAACCACGCCTACGTCGGTCAAATCGCACACAAGGGAAATATCTACGCAGGCGAGCATTCGCCCATCATCGATCGAGATACCTGGGCCCGTACCCAGTCGAAGCTGGACGAAAACCGGGTGCAGACGGTTGGCACGATCCAAACGCGAAGCCAGGCGCCGCTCGCGGCATTGCTGTACGATGACCGGGGCAATTTGATGGGCTCAAGTTACACGACAAAGTCGGGCGGGCGTCGCTATCCCTACTATGTCAGCCGGGCCCTCACCGAACGTCGGACAGACGAGGCCGGTTCAATACCGCGTGTCCCGGCCCACGCCGTCGAGCGCCTCGTGGTCGACCAACTCTTAGCGCATGTGAAGGATGCAAAAACCTTGTCTCGCCAGATTGCGAACGATGGCTTGGTAGCGACGATACGGCAGCACATCGTCCGCATTACGCTACATGCACGTTCTGTCGAGATCATTAGGCGACACCTTGAGAAACCCGATAGCGCCAATAATACCATCGAGGAGACGCACACAATCAATGTTCCTATCCGAATGAAGTTCCGCGGTGGCGAGAGGACGATCATTTCGGCGGACGACAAGGACAGTGCGCCGCGTCCCAATCCGGGACTCGTTCGGAGCATCGTGCGCGCCGGGCAATGGCGAAAGTTGATGGAGGCGGGTGCGGCACGATCCGTCGAAGAGATTGCGCGACAGAACAAATGCACAAAGAGTTACGCGCGATTCATGCTGGAGATATCGTTCCTCGCGCCCGCCATTGTCGAACGCGTGCTGTCGGCCCAGCAGCCCCGAACCCTGACGGTGCGACGCCTGTTCGAACAGGGCATTCCGCTATCGTGGCGAGAGCAACGACGGACGTTCGACACTTAGGGGTTCGCTCGCGGATCTCGTAAAAATCGGCGTACTGAGGCGGGGCCCACGTCAAGAGCGAAAGCCATGTGGCGAGAAGAGCGCGTAACGAACACACTAGTGCGTAGCCAGATCACTTATCCGCCCAAGTAACGTGGCAGCCAAAGTGCGATAGAAGGGAATGCTATGACGAGCATCAGGCCAATCAATTGCAGGATCACATAAGGCACAATACCACGATAGATATGCCCCAGCGTGACACCGGGCGGCGCTACACCTCGGAGGTAGAATAGCGTTCCACCGAAAGGTGGCGTCAAGAAGGAGGTTTGCAGGTTGATCGCCAGCAGTAGCGCGAACCAATAGATGAGGTCAGCCTTCGTCACGTGGTCGCCGAAATCTAGCAATTTGACGATGGGTGTGAAGACGGGGAGGACGATCAAGACGATTTCTACCCAGTCGAAAAAGAAGCCCAACACGAATACGATCCCCATCACGAGGAGGAGGACGCCCCACGCGCCAAAGCCGGCGGTATTGACCATCTCCGTGACGACATGGTCGCCACCCAAGGATCGGAAAACATAGGAAAACGCGGTGGCGCCGATGAAAACGAAGAACACCATTGCATTTGTGATGGCACTGCGCACGAGCATGTCGTGCACGCCGCCGAACGTTAAGCGCCCATTGAGCAGTGCAAGAACGAAGGCGCCGCTCACGCCGACCGCAGCCGCTTCCGTGGCTGTCGCCCAACCAGCCAGAATTGACCCAAGCACTAGCCCGATCAATGCGCTAACAGGCACGAGGCCTTTGAGAATCATGACGATCATCGCGCCAGCACTCTTTGGCCCGATGTCTCGGGGCAAGGGCGGCGCGCGCTCAGGCCGAAGAGCTCCGTAGACCACGACGTAGATCAAATAGAGGGCTGCCAGCAGCAGGCCCGGCAGCATTGCGCCAACGAAGAGCGTGCTGGCGGACAGAGCCAGCAGATCCGCCATAAAAACAAGCATGATGCTCGGCGGAATTAAAATTCCCAATGTTCCCGCCGCGCCGATTGTCCCGGTTGCGAGTTCAGGACTGTAACCGCGCCGCAGCATGGCCGGCAGCGCTAAGGACGACAGCATCACCACCGATGCACCGACGATCCCCGTTGTCGCCGCGAGAATCGTTCCCATCAGCACGACGGAAACAGCGAGGGCAGCTGGCACGCGCCGAAACAATATCTGGAGGCAGTTCAGGAGATCCTCTGCGATGCCACTCCGCTCGAGTATCGTGCCCATGAGAATGAACATGGGCACTGCCGTGAGAACTACATTTTCTGCTACTCCGCCCCAAACACGGCCGATGATCGCGAAAAACTCGATCGGTTGGAAGACGCCAAACGCCCAGCCCAGATAACCGAACCACAACGCCACGCCGCCCAATACGGCCGCGACGGGCAAGCCCGTGAACAGGAACACGCCCATCGCGACGAACATGAAGAGCGGCAGTAGATCCACCCAGCTCAAGCGGACCCGCCGTGGCCATCGCGCGGCCGCTGCAGGGTGATCAGCTCGTAGTCGAGATGTCGGGGGCCAAACAGGAAGACGATCTTACGAAGGATCACCGCCACGCAGGCGAGTGCCATCAGGACGACCATCACCAGCAGCGCCGATTTGATAATCCAGCGCTGGCCCAAACCCGTAAAAGCCGACGATCCTTCATTCTGGACATACGACATCGAGACGAAGGTCCAGCTATAGTAAAGCAGGAGCGCGAGGTAAGGCAGCGTGAAGAGAAGATTTCCGATCAGTTCCATCCATGCTTTTTTTCGAGCTGGCCATTTCTCGCGCAGCAAATCGACGCGCACATGTGCGTTGCGGATGTAAGCGAGGCCAAAACAGGTTGTGAACAGGATGGTGTGGAAGTGCCATTCCCATTCCTGAAGTTCGGTTGAGCCAACATTGAAGAAACGCCGGCCGATGACATCGAAAATAGTTACGAACATGAGGGGGATCGCCGCCCAGGCGCCGATTTGACCAGCGAGGGAGACAAATCGCATTAAGCCATTGCTGATCGCGATCAGGCGGCTCATGAGGCGCCGCTAGAGGACTTCGAACACTTCGTACACGGAGCCAAAGATTTTCGGGTGCCCCCGGCCAACTGTCACTATGTTGTTGAGCCAGTTGTACCGACTGTTCGAGGCGCATTCGAAAACGCACGATGTGCGGTAGTAGAAATCGCCCTTCTCCAAATCCCCCTCGCGGCGAAGCAGCCGCGCCATCTCGGCCGGCGGCGCGTGCCACCGGCCGGTGTAGCCGAAGGAGATCAGAACTTTGTCGTCGGTCTCCAGCACGGCGCGCACGTCAATATTGAAAACGTTGTCCCGTCGGATAAGCGCCCAGTCGGCACCCGCCGGCAGAACTTTGCCGGACAATCGCTCGCCGGTGAACTTACCGCCCGCAATCGAGACGATGCGCCGGCGGCCGTAGGGCGTTTCGCCGAGTTCCAATGGTGGTGAGACGCCATCTAGCTCGACACGAATCAAGTGGCGAAGTTTCGGCTCCATCCTGCGTTCACCTGAGGTAGCCGATTGAGTTCCATGCTCCGAATTTTTTACGAAAAATCTGAAGTGATTCCCAAGTACGCCGAAAGCCCGGATCTTTGGCGGATTCCGAAGTTGCGACTTCCAACCAGGCCTTTTCCATCGCGCTCAGAATTTCCGGCGACCATGTATGGATGGTGACGCCCTTCGCTTTCAGCCGCTCAATCGGCTCGATCTGGCCGGCATCGCCCTGAACCATCGTGTACATCACGTTGTCACCGCAGGCGGTCTCGATCATCAGGCGCTGGACCGGCGTGAGTGCCTCCCATTTCTTGACGTTGACGATCAGCTCCAGGAACGACGTTTGCTGGTGCCAGCCCGGGAAATAGTAGTGCTTGGCGAATTGGTGGAAGCCGAGTTGCTCATCCACTGCCGGCATCGCGATCTCGCCGCCGTCGATCAAACCGCGCTCCAGCGCCGCGGCGGTCTCGCCCGTCGGAATGATTTGCGTCGAGGCGCCGAGCTTTGCCATCACGAGCGCACCGAGCCCGAAGAAGCGCAGTTTCATGCCCTTGAAGTCCGCGACGCTCTTGATCTCGCGCTTGAACCATCCGGAAGCCTCGGCCGGCAAGATCGCGCATGGAAAGGCCTTCACGCCGAACGGCCTGTAGAGGTCGTCCCATATCTGCTGGCCGCCGCCGAATTTGAGCCAGGCATAGTATTCGACTGGTCCCGGTCCAAAGGGTACCGAATTGAAGAACGCCGCGGCGGGAATTTTTCCAACCCAGTACCCTGACCCCGACCAGCCGGCATCGACGGCGCCGCTCGCAACCGCGTCGAAAATCTGAAACGGTGGCACCAGCGCACCTGGTTCGAAAAGCTGGATCCGAATATTCCCGCGGGAGATCTCCTCGATGTTCTTCTCGAAGCGCTTTCCACCGCTGCCGATCAGAACCAGGTTGCTGGGAACGATGCTCGCCATCTTCCAGCGGACGGGCTTGTCCTCCGCCTTGGCTGCATGAAGCCCAAATCCGAGAGACGCGGCGAACGCGCAGGCGACGAGAACCAGCCGTACCATCATGCCCTCCGTGAAAATGAGTCGATCAGTCCTTGAGGTAGCCTATGTCGCTCCATAGCGCGTAGCGGACACGAAACGCCTTCAACGATTCCCAAGCCCTCTTGAAATCGGCGTTCTTGGCCGATTGCTCCTCGACCACTTCTTCCCAGTGCTTCTTGAAGGTCGCCAATTGCTCGTTGGACCAGCGGTGGATCGTCACGCCACGCTTCTTGAACTCCTCAATCGCCGGCACCTGCGAAACGTTCGCCACCGTAATCGACCAGGTGATGTTCTCGTTGCAGGCAAGCTCGATCAGCCGCTTTTGCCGCTCGCTGAGCGCATCCCATTTCGGCTTGTGCATCATCAGTTCGAGGGACGAAGCCTGCTGGTGCCATCCGGGAAAGTAGACGTGCTTCGCAAGATTCGGGAATCCGACTTGTAGATCGAGCGTTGCGATCGAATTTTCCAAGCCGTCAATGAGGCCACGTTCAAGGGCCTGCGCGGTGTCGGCCGTCGCCAAGAGTTGGGTAGAGGCGCCGAGCTTGGTCATCACCAGCGCACCAAGGCCGAAGTAGCGGAGCTTCATCCCCTTGAATTCGTCGAGAGATTTCAGCTCCTTCTTGACCCACAGGGACGGCTCAGGTGGTGCCATCAGGCACGGCAGTGCCTTGAGATTGTGTTTGGCATAGATCTCATCCCAGATTTGTTGACCGCCGCCAACACGGATCCAGGCTAAATACTCGTCCATTCCCGGGCCGAATGGAATTGAGTTGAAAAATGCCGCCGCTGGAACCTTACCAGCCCAGTAGCCGGAACCCGCATATCCGGCATCGACGGAGCCACTGGAGACGGCGTCGAATATTTGCAAGGCCGGAACGAGCGCGCCGGGATCGAAGTGTTTGATCTGGATCGTGCCGCCCGAAATGAGATCGATCGTCTTTTCCAGACGAACGCTCCCTTCACCGAAATGCGCCAAATTGCCGGGAACGACGCTGGCCATTTTCCAGCGTATAGGGCGATCTTGCGCGGCGACGGTAGTCGCCGATCCGACGGAGAAAACGCCCGCCACGATCGCTACGGCGATCCAATGCGTCCGCATGCCGTCCTCCCTTATTGCGAGCGCCAGCTATTCCGGTGCTCTTTCTTTGTGCGTCATTAGGGCCAGCATAGCGTGCGGTTGGTCAATGGCCCTTGTATGCATGGCGGTCATGATTTTGCCCCTTTTTTCATAGTTTAGCGTCACATAGACGACCCATGTATACTTGCGCCTGGAAACGGGCGACCCATGGTCTACGAGCTCCGAATC
>Ga0163150_10004442_pt1 | contig 18747 bp, 20 predicted proteins | sample OliLakLV19P2IB_FD_148628 | JGI IMG/M metagenome (GOLD analysis project Ga0163150, IMG submission 148628) | Freshwater microbial mat bacterial communities from Lake Vanda, McMurdo Dry Valleys, Antarctica - Oligotrophic Lake LV.19.P2.IB | ecosystem: Environmental > Aquatic > Freshwater > Lake >...
GGTGGCTACGGCCAGGGCGCAGCCGGGTACGGTCCCGGCATGATGGGTGGCTACGGCCAGGGCGCAGCCGGGTACGGTCCCGGCATGATGGGTGGCTACGGCGGCTCCGGGATGGGCCCGGGAATGATGGGCGGATACGGCGGATATGGCATGGGGCCGGGGATGATGGGTGGCTACGGCGGATATGGCATGGGGCCGGGGATGATGGGTGGCGTTGGCGGCAACGGCATGGGGCCAGCGATGATGTACGGCTATGGCGGCGACATCCTGGGTGGCCTCAATTTCACCGACGATCAGCGCGAAAAGATCACCAAGATCCAGGAAGGGTTGTCCACCAAGCACTGGGACCTGATGGGCAAGACACAGGAGCAGCAGTTCCAGATACGCGGATTGCTCGCCTCCGGCAAGGCCGATGATGCGGCCATCGGCAAGGCATACAAGAATTTGGAGAAACTCCGGCAGCAGATGTGGGCCTCGGGAGCCGACGCTCAGAAGCAGATGGACGCCGTGCTCACCAAGTCGCAGCGCGAACAGCTGCAGCGGTCGTGGGGTCGCGACGCCAAGTAATTCTGGTCGCGCGGTGCTGCGCCGACGGTTTGGGATAGCCTGACCTAGCCGGGCAGGCAGTGCGCGTCGCCGACCTGGGGGTGCCTCGACATAACGGCGCCAGAAGCCCGGTATTAGTTGAAGCCCCGTAGTTGGCGCCAGGTTTGAGCGCATCGCATGCCGAAGGCCAGCAGAGGAACAAGGGTCGTAACAGCAGCCACCAAGCCTTGGCCCAGGAAGCGGTCGCCCCTCCTGTCGGCACGCTCGTGAACGCCACAGGTGCGCGGGGTCCGCGGAACGGGGGTCCTCCCTTCAGCACCAACTGGCTTCGTCGGCGCCGGGTGTCCGCAAGAGTTCTTGAATATTCGCCTCCAGTAAGCGGAACCCGATGTTTCCGTAAAGCTTCTGGCGCCCCTCGTCAAGCACGAAGCTCGGGCTGCCTTCGATCCGCAACTTTTCCGCATCCTGGTAGTCCGCGGCCAAGCGGGCGAATGCGCGGCCGCTGTGAATGGACTCTTCGATAGCGCAAATATCGACGCCAAGGGCCTCGGCTATCTCGCATTGGACCTCCCAGCAAGCAATGTCCCGATTGTCGCGGAAGAACGCACAGCGGAAATTCCACATCACTTGATCGAAAAGGCCCGGCGCAGATTGACTTCCTGGCGATGCGGAATCGGCATGCAACTGCTGGACTGCTTTCATGAATAAATGCGCGCTGGCCGAAGTCAAAGGGCGCGTCTTCAACCAGATCTCGGGGTGCACCTCAATATGGGGAAAACTCTCCGCTACCTGCCGCAAATGCGAGTTGAACCCCGCATATCCGCCTTTATCCTTCCAGGCCGAGGCGATCTTCCCTGCCGTATCGGCGAAGACGGAACAGAACCGATGTTCCATTCGAACGGCGTCCCCAAAGGTGTCTTTGACGGCATCGATGCGAGCTTGCGAGACATAAGCCCATATGCACAATACGTCCGAAAAGTAAGTAATTCCGACCACGCTCACCTTACCGTCATCGAGTTGGTTGAATCACGAGGTTCACGGTGTGCATAGAGTGGCGCCAACCAATCCGACAGCTCGATAACGGGCTGTTCTGCACTCTAAAGTGCGACCGCCGAGAGCGGGCATCAAAAAAGCCCCGATCAGAGCCATTCAGCGCCATTTGAAGCGAAACTGGCGCTGGCAGCGCTCAATTGCGGCGGCACCAGTTCCATTGTTCGACACTATCTGTTCACTTGCCCTTCTGCTTGACGAACCACATCACGACACCGGCAACCACGATGACAAGCAGGATCGGCACCAATATCCCGCCGTATCCACCCATCCCGCCGTATCCATCCATCCAGCCGCCGCCATTCATCATGCCTCCGCTCTGCGCCAACGCAACGCTGGCAGACACTAGGGGCACCGTACCAACAACCATAGCAAGTAAAGCTTTCATGATCTCCTCCTAATGAACGATGAAGCAGACGAATCACGTTGGAAATGCGACGTGAGAAGATGACGCGCCAACCACGGCGCGCCGCGAGCACCCGTTGCAACGATCAGACAGCCCGCCAGCGCATGTACGTCATCGGCTAACTTGCAATGAAGCAACGCGTAGCCGATTGCGCGCATACCGTCGGACCTCCGCAGCCGCATCCGACCCGTGGCAGCTTGCCAATAGACGCGCCAATATCGTTGAGTCTTGCGTGGACTACTGAGATTGTCGGTGCGCCGTCGCACATAGGTCAACTGCTTGGTTCCGCACATGTTGGTTCCGCACACCGCTCCACCATTGGGCGCCAGCCGGCCGTTCCTTCCTGACTGACCCTGCCCTGGTTTCACGTACATCAGAATTTTGGTAGTTTTCTGATGAACGGAGGGCGAGATGGGAAAGAAGGAAGTGGTTCCGAATCGGCGGTACACGGATGAGTTCAAGAGCGAGGCGGTCAGGCTGGCGATGTCGATCGGTGGCAATACGGCGGCAAAGCGACTGGGGATTCCGCAGTCAACCATGACGAACTGGGTTCGGCAAAGTCGAGATGGAGCCTCGGCTCCGGCCACGGGTTCAGCGATAGCGGTAAAGCGCCCGGTCTCGGAGGTGGAAGCCGAGAATGCGCGGCTGCGGCGTGAGCTGGCCAGTGCCAAGCTTGATCTGGAAATCGTAATAAAAGCGGCGGCGTATTTCGCGAAGGAGTCGCGGTGAGGTACGCCTGGATCGAGCAGCATCGCGACGACTATGCGGTCAGCCGGATGTGTCGATTGCTGGTAGTGTCGCGCACCGGCTATTTGCAATGGCGACGGCGTCCGCCGAGCCCCCGGGCGCAGGCGAATGCGCGGCTGGATGCGCAGGTGGCGGCGATGCACGCGGCGAGCAAAGGCAGCTACGGGCGTCCTCGGATCGTGCGCGGACTGCGCGAGCAGGGTGTGCGGGTGGGCCCGGAGCGGGTCCGCCGCAGCCTGCAGCGGCAAGTGTTGCGGCCGGTCTACAAGCGCCCCTACCGGGTGACGACGGACTCCAACACCGCCTGCCGGTGGCGCCCAACGTCCTTGCGCGCCGGTTCGAGGGTTGGGAAATCAATCGTGCCTGGGTCGCCGACATCACCTATCTCAGCACGGTCGAGGGCTGGTTGTATCTCGCGGTGATCATGGATCTGGCCAGCCGGCGGATCGTCGGGTGGTCGATGAGCCATCGGCTGCACGCCGACCTCGTCTGCCACGCGCTGAAGGCAGCCTATTGGCGGCGCAAACCGGCGCCGGGATTGATCATGCATTCCGACCGCGGGTGCCAGTACGCGAGCGGCAGCCACCGGCGGTTGATCGCCGATTTCCGCATGCTGCAATCGATGAGCCGCCGGGTCAACTGCTGGGATAATGCACCGATGGAGAGCTTCTTCAAGACCCTGAAGGTCGAGCGCGTCCATCAACTCCGATACGAAACCCGAGCCCAGGCCCGACTCGACATTGTTGAATGGATCGAAGGCTTCTACAATCATCGGCGCTTGCATTCGTCGATCGGATATCAGACTTCGGCGCGGGCGGAATCCAGCCTCATGGCTGCGTAGCCTGGTGTACGTCAAATCGAGGCAAGGTCAGACCGGTTCGCGACCTTGTCTTGCGCTTTGGGACGCCTGCCCCGTCAAGTGAAGCTGTTCACTCGGTTGAGGCGACAACTACCTTGACGCGCGCCGGGGGCGGCATGTCGCAATTGACGCGTATCCGGATGCGATACACGTTTCATGTAGGGCAGCGCGATTTGCCCGGCTGGCCTGCCTTGTCACTCGGGACGCCCGCGCACCCAAACATCCATCATCCGCTCCACGCGCAAACCGGCGCTCGGATTCCGCCACCCGGCGCAAGAAGCGAGTGCGAATCGAACGCCAAAATGACGTTCAGATTACATATTTGTAATGCTGCGTCCAGCCAATGGAACGCTGATATATTGATTTGCGCTCGGTGAAGTTGACATCCAGCGTGATCGGATGGTGCGGGTCAACGTAGCAGACCACTGATGGACCATTGGCGTCGGTTCTTGCCTTCCGGAGCCAGTTTGTGGATGGCTTGGGCGTCCACGTTCGACATGGTGTCGTGCGCCACTGACGGTCCCTTCCGCCCTCCTCGTGCCTACTCGGTCTGAGGCAACAACTGGACGCAAGTCGGCCGAGTTCCAAAGCTCTGCGAATTGCGCGCACCGCGTGCGCGAAGTCCATATGCGCGGGTAACGCTCCAGCATGGGCGCCCTCCGGCGCCCCACACGGTTCAAAAAGAGGAGTTCACCATGCTCTTGTCACGCTTTGCCATGGGCGCCATCGTTGCCACCTCAGTTGCAATGGCGCACGCCCAACCCGCGGCGCCGCCGGCAAGTAGCGGCTCGGCGATGAAACTGAAGTACGAGTCGGCATTCAGCGACTACCTGCCGTTCACTGATTTCCAGGTTCTTTCCTGGAAACAGGCCAATGACGACGCTGCGGCGATTGGTGGGCACATGGGACAGATGAAGAGCTCCATGCCGGCGATGGCTCGGAAGCCGGCGCCTGAAACGGCACCACCGCCCAAAACACCGATTGTGACGAAGGCGAAGCCATGAGCGAAGTAGCTATCCGCCGCCTGCGATCAGCAGGCATGGCGCTCGCGCTCCTTGCCCTTGCAGGTTGTGCCTCCCTGTCTCCGGATGGCGGCGTCGGGAAGGTGCAAGATCTCGCGCGAGCGCATTGGCGGTGATATCACGCTTCCCCACAAGGAAGCCGACCCGACCGCGATCGCAACCACTACCCGCACTCTGCTCTCCAAGTCACTCAACGTGGAGGACGCAATCCAGGTCGCGCTGCTGAACAATGCGGGCTTGAAGGCTAGCCGTAGCGGGCTGGGTATCAGCGAGGCCGACCTGGTGCAAGCGGGACGCCTGCCAAACCCTGGAGTCGCTTTCAGCAACAAGCGTAGCAGCGAAGTGACCAGGATCGATCGAACGACAGTGGTAAGCATCATGTCGCTGCTGACAATGCCCTTGACGCAGGAGATCGCCGGGCGCCAGTATGAGGCGACGCAGTTCCAAGTCGCCTCGGAAGTCGTGCAAGTCGTCGGCGAGACGCGAAGGGCCTACTTCGCGGCAATAGCCGCGCAGGAGTCGGTGAAGTATTTTGAGCAGGTGAAGAGTGCCGCGGAAGCGGCCGCGGAGCTCGCCGCGCGCATGGCTCGGGTCGGAAACTTCGGCAAATTGGAGCGAATGCGCGAGCAGGTGTTCTATGCCGATGCCACCAGTCAATTGGCCAGGGCCAAGCTTGCGGCAAACGTCGAGCGAGAGCGCCTGACGCGGCTCCTGGGCGTGTCCGGAGAGGACCTTGACTTACCGCCTGCCAGAGCGGTTAACCTGCCTGCAGCGGCCGTTGAGCCGATCGACGCCGAGCGTACCGCGCTGGAGCGCCGTCTCGACGTCGCGATGGCCAAGCGAAGTACCGAAGCCATGGCCGCCAACCTCGGGCTGACCAAGGCGACTCGGTTCATCGACGTCATCGAAGTTGGATACACGAACGAGAGCGCCACCGGTGAATCGCGCCAGAACGGCTACGAGATCGGTATCGAGATTCCGTTGTTCGACTGGGGAGACGCCAAGATCGCGCGCGCCGAAGCAACCTACATGCAAAGCGTGCATCGCTTGCGAAGCATTGCGCTCCAGGCGCAGTCCGAAGTCCGAACCAGCTATCAAACCTATCGCACGACCTACGATATCGCGCGGCACTATCGCGACGAGGTGGTGCCGTTGCGCAAGCGGATCGCCGATGAAAATGTGTTGCGTTACAACGGCATGTTGATCGGCGTATTCGAACTCCTGGCCGATGCGCGCGAACAGATTGCCAGCGTCAACGCCTACATCGACGCGCTGCGCGACTTCTGGATTGCCGAGACCGACCTGCAGCTCGCTCTTTCCGGCACGTCCATCGGGGGCGGATCGGGAGCGCCTGCCGCCACCGTTACAACACTTGGGCTGTGGCGTTCGCGGCTTCGACAATGCTCGCAGCACTGCCCCAGGCCGCGTTCGCTCACGAAGGTCCAGCCAAACCCGCTACTGCGAAGGCGGCGATCTCGCCCCACGTGCATACGTTCGGGGTCGAGGGCGATCCCAAGCTGGCCAGCCGCACGATAGCGATCACCATGGACGACAAGATGCGATACTCGCAGACGCTTATTCGCGTCAAGGAAGGCGAGGTCGTGACCATTGTCGCGACCAACAAAAGGCAAACTTCTCCATGAGTTCGTGATCGGAAGCCAGGAGGAGTTGCGGATACATGGGGAGCTGATGCTCAAGCACCCCGGAATGGAACACGACGCACCGTACATCGCCCATGTCAAGCCGGGCAAGACCGAGCGCATCACCTGGAAATTCAGCAAAGCCGGCACTTTCGAGTTCGCCTGCCTGGTTGCAGGGCACTACGAGAAAGGGATGAAGGGGACGATCGAGGTCGCGGCGAATCAGTAGGCTCTGACGGTCTTGCGCCTGATCGGTCGGCCTTTCGGGAGTAGCGCTTTTCCCACGGGAAGGGACTGCTGCCCTAGATTTTGACCGAACGCAATCGAAGGGCGTTGCCCACCACCGAGACGGACGACAGGCTCATGGCCGCGGCCGCGAAGATTGGCGAGACCAGAATGCCGAAGAAGGGATAGAGAACACCCGCCGCCACCGGCACGCCGGCGGCGTTGTAGACCAGGGCGAAGAACAGGTTCTGTTTGATGTTCCGCATAGTCGCGCGAGAGAGCCGCCTGGCCCGGACGATGCCGTTGAGGTCGCCCTTGACCAGGGTGAAGCCCGCGCTCTCGATCGCAACATCGGCGCCTGTGCCCATGGCGATCCCGACGTCGGCCTGCGCCAGCGCAGGCGCGTCATTGACGCCATCGCCCGCCATGGCGACCTTGCGGCCTTCGGCCTGCAACTCCTTGATGATGCGCGCCTTGTCCTCTGGCAATACGTCGGCGCGGATCTCGTCGATCCCGAGCTTCGCGGCCACCGCCTTTGCCGTCCGCTCGTTGTCGCCAGTCGCCATGACGATTCGGAAGCCTTGCTCGTGCAGCGCCTTCAGCGCGTCAGCGGTCGTCTCCTTGACCGGATCTGCGACTGACACGAGGCCGGCGATTTCAGACCCGACGATCACGAACATCACCGTTTCGCCCTCGTCGCGCCGGGCATTGGCGGTCTCGGCGAGTTTGCCACCGTCGAGTCCGAGATCGGCGAGAAGCTTGGCGTTGCCAAGCGCCACCGCCTTGCCGTCGACGACGCCTCTCACCCCCTTGCCGGTGATTGCCTCGAACTCATCGGCCTTTGCCAGGGCGACGCCGCGCTCTTCGGCCCCGGTCACGATCGCTTCGGCGAGTGGATGCTCGGAGCCCCGCTCCAGGCTCGCGGCGAGGCGCAGTACTTCGTCCTCTTCATACCCGGGTTGAGGCAGGACGGCGACGAGCTTCGGCCTGCCGACGGTGAGCGTCCCGGTCTTGTCGACAATCAGCGTGTCGACTTTGGCGAAACGTTCCAACGCCTCGGCATTCTTGATCAGTACGCCCGCCTGAGCGCCCCGCCCCGTCGCCGTCATGATCGACATTGGAGTCGCGAGACCAAGCGCACACGGGCACGCGATGATCAGAACGGCAACCGCCGAAACCAGTGCGTACGAAAGCGCCGGTGCCGGACCCCAGATGGCCCAGACGACAAAGGCGATGACCGCGATACCGATGACTGCGGGTACAAAGGTGCCGGCCACGGAATCGGCAAGCTTCTGGATGGGCGCACGGCTGCGCTGCGCGTTCGCGACCATCTCGACAATCTGGCTCAGCATGGTGTCGGCGCCGACTCGCTCGACCTCGATCACGAGACTGCCCGTGCCGTTGATCGTGGCTCCGGTGACCTTGTCACCCTTTACTTTCTCGACCGGAATCGGCTCGCCGGAGATCATCGATTCGTCGATCGACGATCGTCCATCGACCACGACCCCGTCGACGGGTACCTTGTCGCCCGGGCGCACGCGCAACCGGTCGCCAACCTTGACATCCTCCAAGGGGATCTCCTCCTCGCGGCCATCCGCACGGACGACGCGGGCGGTCTTGGCCGCGAGATCGAGCAACGCCCGGATTGCCGAGCCGGTGCGTTCTCTTGCGCCAAGTTCCATGACTTGGCCGAGCAGCACCAGCACGACAATCACGGCACCCGCTTCGAAGTAAACCCCGACATGGCCCTCGGCATCGCGGAATCCATCCGGGAATATCTCAGGCACGAGCACAGCGATGACGCTGAAGAGATAGGCAGCGCCTACGCCGATGGCGATGAGGGTAAACATGTTCAGACTGCGATTGATCACCGACTTGGCTCCGCGCACAAAAAACGGCCAGCCGGCCCAAAGAATGACCGGTGTCCCCAAGGCGAGTTCGATCCAAAGTGTTGTGCGCTCGCCGAGGATGTCACGGACGAATCCCAGTCCGATTAGCGGGCCCATTGTCAGCACAAGAAGCGGAACCGTCAGGACGGTACCGATCCAAAAACGGCGCTTGAAGTCGACAAACTCGGGGTTCGGTCCCTCATCGGCGGCCGGAACGCCCATCGGCTCCAGTGCCATGCCGCAGATCGGACAATCGCCCGGTTCATTGCGCACGATCTGCGGATGCATCGGACAGGTGTACTTGGTGGTAGTAGCGGCTATTCGAGGCCTTTCAGGTTCGAGCGCCATGCCGCATTTGGGACAACTACCCGGTCCAGGCTGTCGGACCTCCGGATGCATCGGGCAGGTGTAGCTCGCGGCCGCCGATGGAGCGGCCGGGTCACCCTCGGCATGCGCACTGTGCTCGTGCGCGTTTCCGGATCGCGGCTTCTTCGTGTAATCGTCTGGATTGGCCTGGAACTTGGCGGCACAGCGCGTTGAGCAGAAGTAATACGTCGTGCCGTCATGATCCCGCGTGGCTGCGGCGGAGCTTTCATCTACTGTCATCCCACATACCGGGTCGATCGCCATGTTGTCCTTCCTGGTCAAGTTCGTTTCTACTGCCGCGCAATAGCCCGCACATTGCGTACGGGTATCACCCGTACTCGCTGCCGCAGCGACACCAGACGCAAGTACATGCTACCGCGAGAATGCCGGGATCATCGATCCGGGCAAGACGGGCCTCCTCCGCTTCAGTCTCGACTCGCATACGCCATCACGTTGTTGGTCGATTGCCGTCACCGGAACCGGCAGCGGATATCTCCGACATGTCGACGAGCGGGGCATGTCCCTCTTGTGCTCCTACGTGGCTTTGGCGCGAGGGCTCGCTGTGCTCCTGCGCTCCGTGCCCGTGCGAGCCGTGCATGAATATGTGCATCAGGGGACACGCTGCCAGCAGCAGCCACGGAAGGTATGGGAGGACATGCGCCCAATGGTCGGAAATCAGGAACAACCCACCGACCAGGCTGAATCCGACCAGAGCCATATTCGTTCTGACTCTCCACGATTCGCTGCTGCGTTGCGCGTCCTCTTTCATGGCGCTTCCCCTTTGAACCAAGTCTCGCCTTGGTGGTTGTACGTGGTTAGGATGAAATGGATTCATTGGTTGAACCTTTCACGGCCATACTCAGCACGGCGATCAAAACTCTGCTCATCAACGTCTCCTTGTGATGCAAAGCAGCAGAATGAATCGTGGCCATTTGGCGCGCCCGGGCACGCTTGCTTTCAAACGCGGGCGATTGGCAGAAGCCCTTGAGTCATGCGCGCGCAGCGCGCCCGACAAAGTAGTTGTAGAGCGATGCCCAAACGAGGGCGAAGTACCAGCCATAGCCGTAGCTCTCGGCGAGTCCGATAAAGTAGCTCCGCCAGCTTATCCATTCGAAGCCGGGCAGCAGGGAGCGCCAGGACTCGAAAATCGCATGCGCTGGAAATGCCAGATCGAACACGACACACAGCGTAAACGTGATGGAAAGGAACAGGCTTGCGGTATGGCCCAGTGCAACAAGCGAAATTCCGGTCTTCATCGTTGCTCCTATGGCGCTGGCGGCGCGCAGAAGCCCTTCGCAGGCACGCCGAGCGCAGAATTGAACTTGCTGGAGAGGTTTTGAAAGGCTACGAGCGCCGTAAGTTCGACCATCTCGTCGTCACCATAAGAACGCCGCAGTCTGGCGAACAACTCGTCATCGACACTCTTTCGGGAGTCCGTCATCGCGTCGGCGTATGCCAGAGTCGCTCTCTCCCGCTCATTGAACTCCGGCGAGGTCTCATAACTGGCGAGCGACGCCAACTTGGTGTGCAATACGTGCCGCTCCAACGCGACGGCCGAATTCAGGTCGACACAAAAATCGCACCAGTTGATCTGCGAAATCCGTACCTGCACCAGCGAGCGCAGGCCAGGCTCAATCGGCGAGTCTTTGCGGTCAAGCCATCGATAGAGCACGGTGAACAACACGAAGGCCCGCGGGATACGGCCCCATAGTCGCGTGGGTTCGAGCTCCTGACCATACTTCCGGCGCTGCGCCAGGAATAGCAGTCGCACGTACCAGGGGTAAGCCCTGTTCGGCGGCCCGGCAATTCGCGGTTGGTTGCGCGATTGTCGGCCACTGCCTGTAGCATTTGGCGCATTCATTTTGGAGGGCAGGACGCTGATCTCGTTCAAGGCGCCACCTTCGCCGGCACGGCAAACGTTTCGGGAGCCATCTGGAACTTGTCAAGGCAGGTGCGTGAGCAGCAACAGCGAGAGCAACCCATCCATGAAATCGACTTCTTGCCAATGTCGCGCCTACGGTTGCGGCGTGCCAACCCTTGTCGCCAACCCCCAATTCGAACTCCCTATCCGACTGAGTATGGCGACCGCCAGGCCACACCAAGCTGACACCTGGATTACTTCTCGGTAATGATTTCGTCCGGGTGCTGCGGTTCGGGGCCTTGCGCTACATTGGTCCAAGGACCCGTGAAGAAAATGCAGGCCAGGTAATTTGGCAGCCAGCCCCTCGGGCAACGGGGGTTTCGGTTTGGAAAGCGACCGGCGCCTTACGGTCAAAGATTGCACATTCGTAATGTCCTGCATGATTTGCGATCTATTGATGGACAATGTGTTCTTGTGGACGCGCATCGCGGAGAGCGCCGATGAAGATTCTGATCATTGAAGACGAGCAGAAAACAGGCGACTATCTCAAGCAGGGACTGTCCGAGGCCGGTTATGTTGTTGATCTTGTGCGTAATGGCATTGATGGCAGGCACACGGCCCTGACCGAGGAATATGACCTGGTTGTGCTCGACGTGATGTTGCCCGGCATGGACGGCTGGCAGGTGATGAAAGCCATTCGAGCTCAAGGCAAGGACTTGCCCGTACTGTTTCTCACCGCGCGCGATCAAGTTGACGAGCGAGTGAAGGGTCTGGAATTGGGTGCCGACGACTACCTCGTCAAGCCGTTCGCTTTCTCCGAATTGCTGGCACGTATCCGAACGCTGCTGCGTCGCGGAAAAGCCATCGAGGCGGTCGTGCTCTCGGCGGCGGATCTGGAGCTGGACCTGCTGCGGCGCCGGGTGACGCGCGCGCACAAGCAGGTTGACCTCACGGCGAAGGAATTTGCCCTGCTGGAACTACTCCTGCGACGACAGGGTGAAGTTTTGTCACGCTCCCTGATCGCCTCTCAGGTGTGGGACATGAATTTCGACAGCGACACCAATGCAATCGACGTTGCGGTCCGGCGTCTGCGCGCCAAGATTGACGACGATTTCGAGCCCAAGCTCATCCGAACCGTCCGCGGGATGGGCTACGTTCTCGAGGACCGGGAACGCACCTGATGCGAACTGCGTCGATCACCCTACGACTGACGCTGTTCTTTGCGGCGATATCGACCGCGGTCCTGCTTACCGTGGGTTACCTGGTCGTGAATGCAGTGCAGGCTCACTTTCTTGAGCTCGATATGGTCGAACTAAACGGCAAGCTTGAACTTGTCCGCCATGTCCTGGCAAAGGCAACCTTGCAGCGCGACCTTGACACGATTCCGCAAGCGCTTGACGACGCATTGGTTGGGCATCCGGGGCTCTCTATCGTTGTCCTGGGACCAGACGGTCGGGTTCTTTTCGCCTCATCGGATACCGTGTTCTCATCGGCGATGCTGGACAGTACCCACCGTAAAGAGCACTCCGTAGTATCGATCTGGGAGAGCGGTGGTCATGCTTTTCGAGACATTGTCGCGTCAGCGCGCACGGGAATCGCCGGGACGACCCCATTCACTGTTGCCGTCACGATCAACATCGACCACCAACGCGTGTTTTTGAAGGCCATACGCGACGAACTCTGGCTAGCAATTGTCGTTGGTGTACTGCTGACAGTGCTGCTCGGGTGGATCGCCGCCCGCCGGGGCTTGGCGCCGGTCCGTCACATGGCCGCGTTGGCTCAGCGAATTTCGGCGACACAACTGAATGATCGCCTGGCGCCAGCCAGCTTTCCGGCGGAGTTGCGCGGATTGGCGGAGGCGTTCAACGACATGCTCGCGCGGCTTGAGGAATCGTTTCGACGACTTTCGGAATTTTCGTCTGATCTGGCCCATGAAATGCGTACGCCGGTCAGTAATCTGGTGACGCAAACCGAGGTTGCGCTTTCCCGCGCACGTTCCGACGACGAGTACCGCGACGTACTCCATTCCAGCCTCGAGGAATACGGTCGGCTGGCGCGCATGATCTCCGACATGCTCTTCCTCGCGAAAGCCGACAATGAAATGATCGTGCCCCGGGCCGAAACGGTGGAGCTGGCGGCCGAGACGCGGCAATTGCTCGACTTCTACGGCGCGTTGGCCGAGGAACAGAATGTCTCCCTGACGCTGACCGGTGAGTGCAGCATCCAGGGCGAAGCGCTGATGATCCGCCGTGCGATCAGCAATCTTCTATCCAACGCGATCCGGCATACCCCTGCCGGCGGCACCGTAGGTGTCGCGATTGCAGTGGATAGCTCAGGGACGGCGCAACTTGCCGTCGAGAATTTCGGCGAGCCGATTCCAGCCGAGCATCTGCCGCGTCTGTTTGATCGATTCTATCGGGTCGACCCTTCTCGAAAGACGTCGAGCGACGGTGCCGGGCTCGGTTTGGCGATCACAAAATCAATTGTCAAAGCACACGGCGGGGAAATGACCGTGACGTCCAGCGGACGAATTACCCGATTCGTAGCCACTTTTCGCAACCAGCAGATCAAGGAAAAGTTCGAGGCTCCCGCGTCGCCGTTGAAATAGCGCATACACGGATTCTTGTTTGCGGCGACAACCCCATACACTGCGCGCCCGAGATCACTGCGGGGGTTGCTCATCCTTAGCGATGGCCGCATTGGAAGCTTTGACAAGCTGCCGCCACTGGCCGAAACGCGGAATAAACATGGGCACTCGCCGCTGATATGCGCGGTATTCCTCCCCGAACTGTTTGACCATGCGTTTCTCCTCACTGCGCGCGAGCAAACCGTAGACCAATACGATGATTGGAAACAAGCCCACGGAGAACAGCGTCGGCCAATGCACGACACCCTCGCCGAAGAGTCCAATAAACAGTCCGGTGTATTGCGGATGCCTTACCAGACTATATAAGCCGGTTATTGCGAGCCGCTTCTGCTGATGCGCGCGATACAGTTCGCGCCAACCTTGAATAAAAAGCCCAATACCGACAAACAGCAGTCCATAGCCCAGCACCATCGAAATCATCATACCCAGCTCGCCCATGCCTAGCAGAGACGACCATAAATTGGCGTTGAGATCGACTGGATTGTTTCGATCCAATCCGAAAAAACGAGCCAGCAGGTAAATGGTGAGCGGAAAGCCGTACATCTCGGCGTAAAGCGCGATGATGAATGCTTGAACGACCCCGGCGCTTGCCCATTCGCGCCACGTTTTCGGGGCGAGGTAGCGATAAATCAACCAGGACGCAATCACGATCATGATTGCGGCGAGCCCCCAAACACCGGAATGTGCAATACCATCCTGAGTCATGAAGTGTCTTTCATTTACGCGTTTTGACATTTTTCAATTGCTGACAACAATCGAAAAGAGTAACAAGAATCGCAGCCGCTAAAACGTTTGCGCAAGCAACTCTGATTCACCGCTTTTCGACGGCGACCGTCATGGTTGCCCGGCGATTGCTACCAAACACATGATCCCAAAACGAAGAACTTACGCCGTAACACTCTGAGTGTTCGACGTTGCCGTGATGCAGCGCATGCCAGCGTTTCCGCCTTCTTAACCAGATATTGTCGCTGTGCCAATGATGGATGGCATGGTGGGTGCTCGTGTAGGCAAGATATCCGATCAGCATGCCGACTGTCAGAGCGCAGCTGCGCAACAGCCCTCCTAACACCAGTGCAGGTAGGAAAACCAGTAGGGCAAACAGCATCGCGCTCATGATCGTTGGGGTGAAGATCAAAGCCATTGGTCGCTGATGGTGCAGCAAATGCCAGCGGCGAAACGGCTGCAAGCCGTGCAGCACAAAGCGATGCAAGGCGTACTCGAGGCCCGTCCAGCTCGCGAACCCAGCTAATGCGAGCGCCAAAATTGCTGACCACTGCTCACTGGAGCCCGTAACCATCAGAAAGGATGTCAGGAGCAGAATAGCGCTGCCATACAGCGCGAAGTCGACTTGGTATGCCAACTTGCTATGTTCAAGCGTGAAAAGCCTCATCTATTTTCCTGTTCTATATCCTGTCATTGCCCCTGATTTGGGCCGGCACTCCATTTTCCATTCAGGACGGACGCTCTGCCGTTGGTCGATTCCGCATTTCACGGGTACATGTGCCGGCGCGTCAAAGGAATCATCGTGCTGCCCGCTGCGCGCTTGCTTGCCAGCACCTGGTAGACGCCGATCTCACCGGACTCAAATTCGAGGGCGCAAGCGGCCATGTACAGACGCCAGATACGGTAGGTCGATTCGCTGACGTGCTCCAGCGCGCGTTTTCGATTCTGTTCCAGCCGCGAAACCCAGTGCCGAAGCGTCAGCGCGTAGTGCGGACGCAGGGATTCCACGTCGGCGATTTCAAAGTCCGCACGTTCCATCACACGTTGCACGTTGCTGATGGTGTCGAGCTGTCCGTCAGGGAAGACATAACGGTTGATGAATTCGGTGGACAGTGTCTTGTTCCAACCTTCGGTGAAATTGGTGATGCCGTGGTTGAGAAACAGGCCCCCCGGCTTCAGCAGCCGCTGCACCGTGGCAAAGTACACCGGCAGGTTCTTCAGGCCGACGTGTTCGAACATCCCCACACTGGCCACCTTGTCGTAGATTGCTTCACCCTTGAGGTCGCGGTAGTCGTTCAACTCGACCGTCACGCGATCCTGCAGCCCCGCTTCATCGATACGTTGCTGTGCTCTCGTGAACTGGTGCCGGCTGAGCGTGACTCCGTGGGCGTGAACGCCATAGTGCTGAGCGGCATGGATGATCAGTGCGCCCCAGCCGCAACCAATGTCGAGCAGGCGCTCGCCGGGCTTGAGCAGCAACTTGCGACAAACGTGTTCTAGCTTTGCCTGCTGTGCCTGCGCAAGGTTGACTGCGGGCGACTCGAAGTAAGCGCAGGAATATACCATTGCCTCGTCCAGCCACAAGGCGTAGAACTCGTTCGATACGTCGTAGTGGAACGCAATCGCGTCAAGGTTCTCGGTTTTTGAATGCGCCTTGACACCGCGTCCGTGCAATGTCGTGCGGTCGCTGGCGGTGTTTGGCGCTTCTCCTGCGGATGAGGGCAGCCGCAGGGCAGCAAGCAAGGTGCTCAGAAGGTCGCGCAAAGAAAGCTGGATCGAGTGCAGATGATCCTTAAGGCTGAGCGCGGCGAAGAAGTCGCCTTCGACGTCGATGTCACCCCGAAAGTACGCTTCAGCGAGGCGCAGCGGATCGCGCCCAAGAACTATGGATCGAACCACTCCCGGGCTGCGGCATACGAGGGTGAATTGAGAGGGAGCGTCGTCATGCGCGGCGTTTCCGAGTTTCAGGTTCGTGCCGTTCCAAAGGCGCATCGTGACACTGCCGTTGAAGCCGCGAAACAGGTGCTTCAGCAGATCGGATGCCTGCTTAATCTCGGGATTCAAGAGACTCATTGGCGGAAATATGGCACCCTCACGATCTGGGGTGCTGGTTGTATCTCGCAGCGGCTGTAATGCCAATCCGACTGGTTGTAGTTGCTCCGTCACGCTGGTGCTCCCGCAGGGGCCGCGACGGCGGCCGCTGGTTCGGTTTTTGGCTTTGCGCTCTTGTGGCCGGCTAGCTTGGTCCGTCTCAGCTTCAGTGCATTGATCGCCTCCAAGGCGGAGGTGCCCGACATCGACAGCGCCGCGATCTCGGGCGACAGCATGAAGTGATAGAGCAACCCTGAGGTGAGCCGGTAGGCGATCACGGGACTGCCCACCCGCCACCACAGCACGAGTTCCTCGGCCACAGGTTGTTGGGCGACGTGCGAAGTCTGCCGCACGGACTTGGGCTGAATATCCGGGTGCGGTGATCACTCATTCGATTTGTATCGACGTCACTCGAACGGCGCCGGTCTGCACGGCCGCGATGCCCGGGCGCAGGCTGAAATCAGCATGGCTGAGACCATCAAGTTTGCGAGGCGCGCGCTGCACTTTACCAATACAGCCGATGCAGACTATGCCGTGGATATCGAAACTAGAGGTTTGCATGAGATTGGGTCGCCTCGGCTCTCTTGAACAAGTTACGCAGAGAAACTATGTCGGTCTGTGCGCCAGCGCACATGAAGTAATCGTTGCCATGGCGGCTCGGAGCGCCGCTGCCTGGAGCGCGTGACAACACTTGCTCGTCGCGGGGCAGACGCTGGTTTTGGGGAAGGGTCTCAGTCGCTCAATGAGAAATGTCCTGCCCGAGCAGGAACTGCTCTTCCCGTGTCCTCCCCGGGTGTACGTCGGAAAGTGGGGCGCGGAGCGCCCAAGCGCGATCGGCCAAAACAACCCAGAGCCGGTCGGCCAAAATACTGCTGTTGAGAATTGCTCAGGCGGCAAACCACCGACTCCGCTCGTCGTAAGTTTGTCGTCAGTTCAGGGGCCAAGCCTATGCGCGCTAGCGCACAGACCTGGGTGCCCATTCGGCATACAACTAAACTTGTAGTGAAACTACTTTCTTTTGAAATCTCTGATTCGAAGGAGAAGAACATATGTTACGCAGCATGAACGATCTGGAGAATTACGCCATCTGCGCGACTGATGGCACCATCGGTCACGTGAAAGATTTCTATTTCGATGACACAGCATGGGTGATCCGCTACCTTGTGGTCGACACCGGTACTTGGTTGTCGAGCCGAGAGGTATTGATTTCACCGATCGCGATCGGAAAGCCGAACTGGGCGGACAAGGTGCTGCCTGTCTCGATCACCAAAGAGCAGGTCAAGAACAGCCCAGACATCGACACCGACAAGCCGGTCTCGCGCCAGCACGAGATGCGCCACCTCGGGTATTACGGCTATCCCTACTATTGGGGCGGGGCCGGGCTGTGGGGCGAGGGACTCTACCCGGGCATGATGCTGCCCGGCTACGGCGGTTTCGCCTCGACACCGTATCCGGCAAATCCACAAGCGCAGGAGGCCTACGCACGCGCCGAAGCGGCGCGGCACGAAGACGACGACCCTCACCTGCGCAGTTGCAAGGCGGTCATGGACTATCACATCGAGGCGAGCGATGGCGGCATCGGCCACGTCCAGGGCCTGCTCGTCGATGAGGAGACTTGGGCCATTCGATACCTGATCGTGAACACCAGCAACTGGTGGCTCGGTCACCAAGTGCTGATTGCGCCGCAATGGATCAAGAACATTAGCTGGACCGAGGCCACCGTCTCGGTCGATCTGACCAGGCAGGTAGTGAAAGACGCCCCGCCGTACGACGCGACGGCGCAACTGAATCGAACGCAGGAAATGGGCATCCACGAACACTACGGTCGTCCCGGCTATTGGGCGGCCGAGGCGACGCGCGAAGCCGAACATCACACCACTAAGTCCACGCCAACAAAGGAGGCAACATCATGAAACGCTTGACCCTTGCCGCTTCGCTAGTAGCGGCTTTGTGCGTTGGCTTCACGGTCCCGTTACTCGCGGCTCAGCCGCCCGAACCCGCCGTGGCGGGCAAGCCGTCGCCTGGCACGAACGCCGCCTCCAAGACGAATGTCTCGAAGAAATGCCTGAGCGATTTGCGCGCCTTCGACAGCCAGATGCAGAAGGACGGCTACTGGCTCGGGGGATCCGGCTACTACGGATATGGCTATCCGATCTACGGTTACGGCTACGACCTAGGGAGAACGCCGGCAAGCGGCGCGGCCGGCACCCGGACATCGACCGACTACCAGTGGGGGCGGCCGGGATACGAAGTCCGAACACTCATTGCCTCCGCCAACATTCTTGCGCAGCGCGGGCAACAGCAAGCGTGCGAGGCGCTGCTCATCGCGACCCGCGATATCTACAAAGGCTATGCGGCAGATATGCGCAAATCTGGAATGGCGATGGTGGATATGCCGAACTGGCGGGGCCAGCAGATCGCCACCGCTCAGCCGGTCACTGGTAACAACGCCTCCTTCCGCTCCGATCAGCTGATTGGCACCGATGTAGTGAACCCGAAAGGCGAGGCTCTCGGCAGCGTCGACAATATCATCCACAGTCCGCAGACAGGCAAGATCGCGTACCTGGTGATCGGCCGCGGGGGGGTGTTCGGAATCGGCGAGAAATACGTCCCGGTGCCCTGGGGAGTTTTCAAGGCGAGCACCAACCTGTTGGTGCTCGACACCACCCAGTTCT
>Ga0163150_10004443_pt1 | contig 18744 bp, 15 predicted proteins | sample OliLakLV19P2IB_FD_148628 | JGI IMG/M metagenome (GOLD analysis project Ga0163150, IMG submission 148628) | Freshwater microbial mat bacterial communities from Lake Vanda, McMurdo Dry Valleys, Antarctica - Oligotrophic Lake LV.19.P2.IB | ecosystem: Environmental > Aquatic > Freshwater > Lake >...
TCCCCACACCCACTCCCTCCCTGCCGCCCGCCGCGTTGCTGGTCTGACCGCGCTTGTCAGAACTGGTTCTTCCATTCCCGCAATTGCGCGAAGACGGCCGTGTCGTCGGATAGCGCATGGCCCGCGCGCTGCCGCGCCGCGGCCTGCACCGCCGGGACACCGACGCGCAGGAACGGGTTGGTGGCGCGCTCCTCGACCAGCGTGGAAGGCACGGTGGGCAGCCCCTGCGCGCGCTTGTCCGCCTCGCGTAATTGCCGCGCCGCCAATGCTGCATTCGTGGGCTCCACCGCCGCTGCGAAGCGCAGGTTGGCGAGCGTGTACTCATGCGCGCAATACACCTGGGTTGCCGCAGGCAGGCTTGCGCACGCGCTGAGCGACGCCCACATCTGCGCCGGCGTGCCCTCGAAGAGCCGTCCGCAACCGCCGGCGAACAACGTGTCGCCGCAGAAGAGCGAGGGGACGCCATTCACGTCGCCGAAGTACGCGATGTGCCCGGCGGTGTGGCCCGGCACATCGAGCACAGTGAAGCGCAGCGGCAACCCCGGTACCTTGACCACGTCGTCCTCCGCCAGCGCATGCGTGCGTGCGGGAATGCGTTCGCGCGCCGGTCCGAACACAGGCACCTTCGTACGTTCCAGCAGCGCCAGGACACCACCCACGTGGTCGCCGTGATGATGGGTGGTGAGGATCGACGAGAGTTCAAGGTGCTCGCGATCGAGACACTCCAGCACCGGCGCAGCATCACCGGGGTCGACGACCGTGGCGCGGCCGTGCTCGTGCAGCAGCCAGATGTAGTTGTCCGCAAAAGCCGGGATGGGGATAATCGTGATCATGGACGCATCTTCTGGGCCCGCCGCCGGCATGTCAACGTCGCTCGCACACTGGTTCGCTACACCGCTGGGACGCTACCTGCTGGCGCGCGAGCAGGCCTACTTCGACCAGACAGTGGCCGACATCTTCGGCTTCCATGCACTGCAGATCGGCTTGCCCGACAGTCCGTTCCTTGGCCAGAGCCGCATTTCGTCGCGGTGGACACTCGACTACGATCCGCCCGCGCAGATCATCGCCGATGCGCATGAGCTGCCGTTCCCTGAAAATTCCTTCGACCTGATCGTGCTGCCCCATGCGCTTGAATTCACCGATGACCCGCACCTCATGCTGCGCGAGGCGTGGCGCGTCATCCGTCCCGAAGGCCAGATCGTCATCTCCGGCTTCAATCCGTTTTCGCTCTACGGCGCCAAGCGCTACTTCGGGCGCGCGCAAACACCGCCGTGGAACGGCAATTTCATCGCGCTCTACCGCCTCAAGGACTGGCTCACGCTGCTTGGCTTCGACGTGGTGGGCGGCCGCCTCGACGGCTATGCGCCGCCATTCGCCAGCGAGAAGTGGCTGCATCGCTTCGGCTTCTTCGAGCGCACCGGCGACCGCTGGTGGCCCATCGCCGGTGGCGTGTATTTCCTCCGTGCCACCAAGCGGGTTCTGGGGATGCGCGTGCTGACGCCGGCGTGGCAGCGCCGCGAACGGCGTTCGAAGTCGCTCGCCCCCGCGCGCGCCCGCGAAAGTCTCACCACTGCCGACCGGTTGCCGCAATGATCGCCGCAGGGCCGTCCCAAGGCGATCGCCCCCTGGGGGGAGCAGCGCGCAGCGCTGTTCGGGGGGATCCACTGATCGCCGCAGGGCCGTCCCAAGGCGATCGCCCCCTGGGGGGAGCAGCGCGCAGCGCTGTTCGGGGGGAATTCCTGTGAGCACGGTGGTGATCTATACCGACGGAGCCTGCAAGGGCAATCCCGGTCCCGGCGGCTGGGGTGCGTTGCTGCTGTCAGGCGACCGCGAGTGCGAGATCTTCGGCGGCGAGTCGCCTACCACCAACAACCGGATGGAGCTGACGGCGGTCATCCGCGCGCTCGAGGCGCTGACGCGCGTCACCACCGCCCAGGTCTATACCGATTCCCAGTACGTGAAGAACGGCATCGAGACGTGGATCCACGGCTGGAAGCGCAACGGCTGGAAGACCGCCGACAAGAAGCCCGTCAAGAACGCCGAACTGTGGCGCGAGCTCGATGCGCTGGTCGCGCAGCACGACGTGTCGTGGCACTGGGTGAAGGGCCACGCCGACAATGCCGGCAACCTGCGCGCGGATGCACTGGCCAATCGCGGCGTGGAGTCACTTACGAGCCCGTAAACGATGTTTGTGGTGATGTGGTAGGCGAGGCTTGTAGGCGAGGCTTCAGCGTCGCAGGGATGGCGCCACATTGAACCTGCGAGGCTGAAGCCTCGCCTACAGGACGTCGTTCGAATCCGACAACCTGCGAGGCTGAAGCCTCGCCTACAGGACGTCGTTGGAATCCGACGCGTCGCGCGCCTTCTCCAGGCGCTTTGCAAACACTTCCATCTCGCGTCCGGCCTGCTTGTCGCCCTTGCGCTGCGCGACGGCAATGCCAGCGCGGTACGCCTCCAGCGCGCCGGTGGCATCCCCGGTGTCGGCCAATGCACGGCCCAGCAGCTTCCACGCCGCGGTGTAATCGGGATCGTGGATCACTGCCTGCTGGAGATGCGGCACGGCGCGCGCCGGATCCGCGGCCTTCAGGTACTCGTTGCCGAGCGAGTAGCGCAGCAGCGCGCCATCCTTGCCCGCGGCCAGCATCCGCTCGAAATTCGTGACGATCGGCGCAGATTCGTTCATCGGCTACTTGCGGATGAACTCGCCGCTCTCGCATCCGACGCGGCGCATCGGAAAGATCACCTGCTTGTCCTCGCCCTTGATCTTGCCGTCGATCGTCGCGTACAGCCAGCCCTCGGTGCCGCGGCGATAGGTCACGTTCTGCGGAAAATCATTCGCAGGATTGGAGAACGTGAAGATCGTGTCCTTGTCGTCGATGGCGACCGTCGTCAGCTTGAATGGCGTTTCGCGTTGGCCGGAGGGCAGCGCGACAAAGTAGACGCCGTCGGGCCGGCTTTCCACCCGCATGAATTCGAAGTCCTGCGTCTTGCCCTGGTACACGGTCGAGCCGACGCCGAGCAGCATGCCGCCGCGGAGTGGCGTCCACTGCTCGCGGAAATCGCGCTGATTGACCGAGCCTGTCCAGCAGCCTTCAAGCCAGGACAGGCCGGCAATGTTGTTGACGTCGCCTGCGGGTGGCGCGGCCGGGGCCGGCGCGGGTTGGGCGTGCGCAAGCATGCAGGTGGCGAGGCCTGCAGCCAGCAGCGCGACAGCGCGACGAAACGCGCGGGAACGGCGGCGCATGGTCATTGGGTCCGTGCCAGCGGCAGGTTGAGCAACAGGTTCTGTGGTTTCAGCTTGAGGCGTTGCTGGTCGTCCATCGCCATCGCCAGGTACACCGGGCGCCCCGCAATGGCAGGTCGCATGTCTGCCGAGTCCTTGAACTCGAGGCGGAAGAGGCACAGCAGGCGCTTCTGTCGCGCCTCGTCGATGTCGGCCTTGTTGTAGAGGTCGTTCAGCAGCGCGCTGGCCTCGGCGTCGAGGCCGACGTGCCAGACCCAGCGCGCATCATCGATTGCGCGTTCATGCTTGATCGTGACCTCCACGCCGAGAAAATGCCGCACCCAGCACTCCAGCACCCGACATAGCGCATCGAGCGCCGGCCGGCCGCGGTTGATGCTGATCGAGAAGTCATGCCGCTCGTCGCGCTCCCAGTACTGCACTGCGTTGTCCGCATCGAGCACATCGAGTTCGATCTCGCGCCGGGGTGTCTTGTTCTGCGCCAGCAATTCACCGAGCGACCCGAAGCCTCCGGTCGAGGAATAGAGGTCGACGGTGGTCTCGTCGGCCGCCATCACGCCGCCATCCTCCAGCACGGCAATCCGCTGCGGGCGAAACAGCATTTCGGCCGCGCGCGCTTCCATCGGCGACACGTCCGCCGTGAGGATGTGGCGGAGCAGCACCTGCGTCATCTGCGCGACGAAGAGCGGGGGCACGTCCACGCCGTCGCCGCGAAACAACGCGGTATACGCGGCTTCGAGCGATGCCGCGCCGGCGAGGCGCGAGCGAAAGCGCAGCCAGATCGCATAGTTCTCACGGACGTCGGCATCGGCCAGCGCGGCCAGCTCCGCCGGCGGCACATCGCGCCGCGGTGTGGCCAGCAGCGCATCGTGCAATGCGAGCTCGGCCGGGCACGAATCCGGCACCGGGGCCAACTCCGGGCGCACGAGAAAGCTGCGCAGGAAATCGTCGGTGACGCGAAGCCGGCCGTCCGATCCTGCCGTCAGCAAGCCATAACCGCAGGTAGGCCAGAAATCGGGCATCAGGCGCCGAGCATCGCCTTCTTGAGGTCGGACTGGACCGGCTGCTCGCCAAGCCAGATCCGCGTCAACGCGTTATTGAACGCTTCGCCCGCAATCGAGCTCTTGGCCGCGCCATTGAGTCCGATCTTGGTCGCGCCGTCGACGAAGTCCATAGTGACCACGTCCTTTTCCTTTACTTCGCCAAAGGTCTTCATCGTGGCGACCATCTGGTCGACCTGCACCTTGATGGCGGCCAACTCGGCTGGCGTGCTGTTCTCCTTGATGCCGTCGATCAGCGCATCGACCAGCTGGTCGGCCGACAGGTTGCGCAGGAGGTTGAGCTGGATGCGCCGCGGGCCCTTTTCGAGCACGGCCGCCAGCGTGGTGGCCTTGGCAGGCAAGTAGAGGCTGCCGACGTACACCTTGAAGACTACCCGGGTGCGAATGCCCGCGCCGTTGAGTGCCAGTTCCTGTCCGCCCACGCTCATCTTGTCGGCGAGATTGACGCCGCCGACTTCAACGGCCTGCGCCGCACTTGCGAGCATTGCCGCTGCCACGATGATGATCAATTTGCGCATGTCTTTTCCTTCTCAACGCGTCATTGGCCGCAGCAGTGCACCGCCGCCTGGAATGGCCGGTTACAGCGCCTCGAAAATGCCGGCGGCGCCCATGCCGGTGCCTACGCACATGGAAACCATGCCGTACTTCAACTTGCGCCGCTGCAGCGCATGCGTGATCGTGGCGGTGCGGATCGCGCCCGTGGCGCCCAGCGGATGGCCGAGCGCAATGGCGCCACCCAGCGGATTGACCTTCGCCGGATCGAGATTCAATTCGCGCATCACCGCCAGCGCCTGGGCGGCGAAGGCTTCGTTCAATTCGATCCAGTCGAGCTGGTCCTGACGGATGCCCGTGGTCTGCAGGACCTTGGGAATGGCCACGATCGGGCCGATGCCCATGATCTCCGGCGGCACGCCCGCCACCGCGTAGCCCACCCAGCGCGCCAGCGGCTTCAGGTTCAGTTCCTTCAGCACCCGCTCCGACACGAGGATCGATGCGCCCGCGCCATCCGACATCTGCGAGCTGTTGCCGGCCGTGACGGAACCGCGCGCGGCGAACACGGGACGCAGCTTCGCGAGGCCCTCGGCGCTGGTATCGGCGCGCGGACCTTCGTCGCGCTCGAACACCTTGCTGCGCTTGACGATCGTGTCGGTCGCGAGGTCGGGCGTGCTCTCGTCAATCGTGATGGGCGAGACTTCGGCCGCAAACTCCCCGCCGGCCTGCGCCGCCAGCGCCTTCCGATGCGATTGCAGCGCGAAGGCATCCTGGTCCTCGCGCGACACCTTCCACTGCGCGGCGACCTTCTCGGCCGTGAGTCCCATGCCGTAGGCGATGCCGACGTTCTCGCCCTGCTCGAACACCGCCTGGTTCAACGCCAGCCGTCCCAGCATCGGGATCATGCTCATGCTCTCGGTGCCGCCGGCGATCATGATCTCCGCTTCGCCGGTGCGGATGCGATCAGCCGCAATGGACACCGCGTTCAATCCGGACGAGCAGAAGCGATTGATCGTCATCCCGGCCACGCTGGTCGGCAACCCGGCCAGCAGCACGCCGATCCGCGCGACGTTCATGCCCTGCTCGTACTCGGGCATCGCGCAGCCGATGATCGCGTCCTCGATGCGCTTGGGATCGATGGCCGGCGCCTGCGCCAGCACCGCCTTCAGCACATGCGCCAGCAGCGTGTCGGGTCGCGTGGAACGGAAAGCACCACGCGGCGCCTTGCCCACCGCGGTGCGCGTGGCGGCCACGATGTAGGCATCCTGAATCTGTCTGTCCATGGTTCGCAATCTCGGCGTGATGTTCTAGTTGCGCAAGGGCTTGCCGGTGGCAAGAGTATGCGCGATACGGGCCTGCGTATTTTCATTGCGCAGGAGGTGCATGAATTCTGCGCGCTCCAGCTCCAGCAGCCAATCCTCGTCGACCAGGCTGCCCGAGTCGACCTCGCCACCGCACAACACGCGCGCGACGCGCTTGCCGATCTCGAAGTCATAGGCACTGATGAAACCGCCGTCGCGCATGTTGACGAGCATCATTTGCAAGGTCGCAAATCCGGTCTTGCCCGCGACGGGGATATTGCGCGCCGGCAGTGGCGGCCGGTATCCGGCGTCGGCCAGCGCCCGCGCCTGGCTCTTGGCGACATACAGCAGTTCGTTGGCGTTCATCACGACGACGTCGGATGCGCGCAGGAAGCCCAGCTCCTTCGCCTCCAGCGCGCTCTTCGACACCGTGGCAGTGGCGATCGTCTGGAAGTAGGTGCGGATGAACGGAAGCTGATCGATCTGGCTGCCGTTGGCGCCGCGCCGCACTTCCTCCGCCGCGCGTACCGCGAACTCCTTGCTGCCGCCGCCCGCAGGCAGCAGTCCGACGCCCACTTCCACGAGCCCGATATAGGACTCCAACGCGGCCACCGTGCGATCGGCGTGCATGATCAACTCGCACGACCCGCCCAGCGCCATGCCGCGCACCGCGCATACTGTGGGAATGAGGCTGTGCCGCAACCGCATCGCGGTGCGCTGGAACTTGGCAACCACGGCGTCGATCTTGTCCCATTGCTGGGCCGCCATGCCCGGCGACACCGCTGCAAGATTGGCGCCCAGCGAAAATGGTTCGCGCGTCTGCCAGATCACGAGTCCGGTATAGCCGCGTTCGGCCTCGTCGACGGCGCGCAGCACGCCGTCCAGCACATCCTCGCCGATCGTGTTGGCCTTGCTCTTGAACGACAGGATGGCGACGTCGTCGCCCTGGTGCCACATGCGCACGGCGTCGGTCTCGAAGATCGTGGTGCCGCGCTCCGCCGCGGCTTCGCCCAGCACCGTCTCGGGAAAGAGCTGGCGGCGATAGACCGGAAGCGTCGACCGCGGCACGAACGTGTTCTCGCGCGGCGCAAACGCGCCGGCGCGTCCGTGCACGCCCTTGGCGGCACGCACCGCATCGCCGGCGACCCACGCCGGCAGCGCCACCGCGGCCAATGCGCGACCCGCTGCAATGTCCTCGGCCACCCACGCGGCCACCTGTTCCCAGCCCGCGGACTGCCACGTTTCGAAGGGGCCCATCTGCCAACCGAAGCCCCAGCGAATCGCGAGGTCGACGTCACGCGCGTTGTCGGCGATGTCCGCCAGATGAAACGCGCTGTAATGGAACAGGTCGCGGAAAATGGCCCACAGGAACTGCGCCTGCGGGTGCTGCAGCGCCCGCAACGCGGCGAATTTTTCGGCCGGCGACTTGATCTTCAGGATCTCCGCCACCTCGGGCGCGACTACACCCGCTGCGACCCGGTATTCGCGCGCGGCGGGATCGAGCACTTCGATATTCTTGCCCACCTTGCGGAAGAATCCCGCGCGGGTCTTGGCGCCCAGCGCGCCCTGCGCCACGAGGCCCGCCAGCACCGGCGGCGTGGCAAACAATGGATGCCACGGGTCGTCGGGCAGCGTGTCCCACATCGTCTTGACGACATGCGCCATCGTGTCGAGACCCACCACGTCCGCGGTGCGGTACGTGGCGCTCTTGGCGCGACCGATGGCGGGTCCGGTGAGCGCATCCACGACATCGAACGACAGGCCGAAGGTCTCGGCGTGCTTCATCGTGGCCAGCACTGAGAAGATACCGACGCGATTGGCGATGAAGTTGGGCGTGTCCTTGGCGCGGATCACGCCCTTGCCCAGTGTCGAGGTCAGGAACGTCTCGAGCACGTCGAGCAGCGCGGGATCGGTCTGCGGGCCGGCGATCAGCTCGACCAGGACCATGTAGCGCGGCGGATTGAAGAAGTGCATTCCGCAGAAGCGGGTGCGCAAGGTCTCGGGCACCGCGGCCGACAATGCGGCCAGCGACAGCCCCGACGTGTTCGACACCAGCACCGCGCCCGGCGCCAGGTGCGGTGTGATCTTTTCGTAGAGATCGCGCTTCCAGTCGAGGCGCTCGGCAATGGCCTCGATCACGAGATCACATTCGGTCAGCCGCGCAAGGTCGCTGCCATAGTTGGCGGCGTCGATGGACGCCGCCCGATCCTTGGCCGCGAACGGCGCAGGCTCGAGCTTGGCCAGGCCCGCAATGGCGCGCGCGGCAAGGCCGCTGGGATCGCCATCCTTGGCGGGAAGATCGAACAGGATGACCGGGATGCCGACGTTGGTGAAGTGGGCGGCGATCTGCGCGCCCATGACGCCGGCGCCGAGCACGGCGGCCTTGCGGACGTTGAACGGTAAGGTTGACATATATGGGTGCCGGGGAGGGGCCTGCTGAATCGCGGGCGTGAATGAAAATGCGGGGCGCTGCGGGACGACAATTCTAGCAAACGCGACCCAACCGGCCGCGGCCGCCGGAGCAGAGGATGCGCGCAGTTCGCCAATGCGGCCGCCGCGCGCCAACCCTGAAAAAACGGCCGTGTTGCCCCGGCCGCGATGACTCTCGAATTTCAACCGATGCAGAAGCGTTGCCGCCCCGGTGACACTAGAACGTCATGGTGGCCTGCAGCGACAGGATCCAGGTGCTTGCCTCGAAATCGCCGTTGACCAACCCATAGCTGGCCGTGGAGCCCTCGTTCCGGTTGAAGTTGGTGTTGTCCCCGATGATGTAGGCGACGCCGGTATCGAGTTTCAGGGTCGGCGACCACTTGTACTCACCGCCGAAAGCCAACCACCAGCGGTCGGAGTCGGGCAACCGCGTCGTTGGAGCGTTGGTGACGGGCGTCTGGTCGAAGGCAATACCAACGCGCGCTTTCCACACTTCGTTGGCCTTGTAGGTGGCGCCCACCGAGAATTTGTAGGAGTCGTCCCAGTTGAGCGGTGTCGCTGGGAGAACGGAGCCGTCGGTCGGGACGAACTTCAGTTCCGGAATGCTGGACCAACCGGTGTACTGGATATCCGCCATCACGTCCCACCGGCTGTTGAGCCGGTAGAGCATCGACAGATTGGCGATGGCCGGAAGCGTGATGTCCGAGGTCACGCTACGGTTGTACAAGGCCCTTTGGTTGACACCTGCGGACAGCGCGGCGATCGTTCCCGCCAACTGCGGCGATGTTCCCGGAGGAAGCACCACGGTCGGATTACTGAAATCGATGTTGCCGGATACGTCGTACTTCATCTGCGAACGGTAGCTGAAGCCCGCGCGAAGCTGCGGCGTGGCATCCCAGGCAAACCCGATGTTCCAGCCCCATGCGCCGTCCTCGCCCTTGACCTGCACGTCTGAGTCGAGGCCGCTCGTTGCGCCCGCGATGGCGTTGAAGGTCGGGGATCCAGGCGCGATGCCGGCGCCGCCGGCAGCGGAGAGCAGCGCCCCCGAGTAGTTGGCGTTGTTGGTCAGCGTCGCCTTGAGGTACTGGTAGTTGACACCCGCACCGATCGCCAGCGTCGGAGTCGCCTTCCAGGACAACACCGGGTTGACGTTGATCGTCTGGATCTGCGATTTCTTTGCCTGGTAACGGCCGAGCCAGCCGTCGTCGTATTCCGTGGTCAGACCGAACGGGGCGTTGATGCCGATGCCGAAGGTCCATTGCGTATTGATCGGCACGGACAAATACAAGTTCGGCACGAAGTTGTACCCGCCGGCGTCTCCGCCGTCGCCGCCCAGTGGCTGGTTGGCGGCCGGGAGCGAAGCGTTGTTGCTGAACTTGATCGACGGCGTGATGATATGGATCGCCTGTGCCGCCTGCGTCCTGGGGAACTGCGAGATCGCGGCCGGATTCGACCACATCGTCGAAACGTCGTCCGTGGCCGCCGCGCCCCCCGCGAATGCATTGCCGAGGCCGCTCGCGCTGTTTTCGTTCAACTGGAAGCCGGTGGCGACGGCCTGCCCTGCGCCCAGCGACAGCACCAGCGCGCTGATCGCCGTGGCAAGTTGCGACTTGCGATTCACAATCGATGACATCGTTGACTCCTCCTGGGTGCCACTGCGGGCACGATTCGAACATATAGTTGGTCTTATGAACTCTCTGACCGTAACGGCAGCAAGTCGTCGCAATACTCCGTCGGCGACTATACACCCGACCTGCGGCCGCAACGGGGGTCCACGCCACCCGTCGCAGCGTTCGTCCGCTACAGCAGATTGAGCAATCGCGGCCTGCGGTCGGCGCCGACTGCCACATAGGTGAGACTGGCCTCGGTCACCCGGACGGTAACTTCCTCATTTGGGTTGCGCTGCGCAAAAACTTCGACTTCAACGGTTATCGACGTCTTGCCGATTCGCGTGACCTCGGCGAAGAACGTGACAAGGTCACCCACCAGCACCGGCTGCTTGAACGTGAACGAATTGACGGCGACCGTGGCCACCCGACCGCGCGCATGACGCGCTGCAACGACGCCCCCTGCGATGTCCACCTGGGCCATGATCCAGCCGCCGAAGATGTCGCCGTGCTGATTGACGTCGGCAGGCATCGGCACCACGCGCAGCACCGGCTGCCTGTCGGGAAGCGTCATCGCGGGAAGCTCGAACCGGTCAAGCCGCCGCCTTCTTCTTCAGCTCGTCGCGCAATTCGCGGCGCAGGATCTTGCCGACGTTGGACTTCGGCAGATCGGTCCGGAACTCGACGTCGCGCGGGCACTTGTAATTGGTGAGCTGCTCGCGACAGTACTTCAGCACATCGTTTTCCGTCAGTGCCGGGTCCTTGCGGACCACGAAGAGCTTCACTGCCTCGCCGGACTTGGCATCGGGCACGCCCACCGCCGCGCATTCCAGCACGCCCGGATGCCCGGCGACGACGCCCTCGATCTCGTTCGGGTACACATTGAAGCCGGACACCAGGATCATGTCCTTCTTGCGGTCGACGATCCTGACGTAGCCGCGGTCGTCCATCACGCCGATATCGCCGGTGGCGAACCAGCCCTGCGCGTCGATCACCTTGTCCGTCTCGTCCTGGCGATGCCAGTAACCCGCCATCACCTGCGGGCCGCGGATGCAGATCTCGCCGGGCAGGCCGATGCCCACCGTAGCGCCGGCATCGTCGCGCAGAATCAGTTCCGTGGATGAGATCGGCACGCCGATCGAGCCGTTGTACTCCGGCAGGTCGAGCGGATTGATCGTGGCCGCAGGCGAAGTTTCGGTGAGTCCGTACGCTTCGATCAGCGGCACGCCGGTGACCTCCCGCCACTTCTTGGCCACCGCTTCCTGCACCGCCATGCCGCCACCAAGCGTCATCTCCAGCGCACTGAAGTCGAGCTTGCGGAAGTCCTCGTTGTTCACCAATACATTGAACAGCGTGTTCACGCCGGTGAACGCGGTAAAGCGGTGTTTCGCCATTTCCTTGACGAAGCCGGGGATATCGCGCGGATTGGGAATGAGGACGTTCTCGGCGCCGAGCGTCATGAAGACGAGGCAGTTCGCCGTCAGCGAAAAGATGTGATACAGCGGCAACGGCGTGATGATGATCTCGCGGCGCTCCGGGTGCAGGAACGGCCGCAGCCACGCGCGCGCCTGCAGCACGTTGGCGACGATGTTGCGATTGAGCAGCATCGCGCCTTTGGCCACACCGGTCGTGCCGCCCGTGTACTGGAGGAACGCAATGTCATCGTGGCCCAGGGGCACGCGCTCGAGCGTGCGCTTCTGCCCGGCGGCGAGCGCATCGGAAAGCCGGATCGAGCCTGGCAGCGAGTACGCCGGCACCATCTTCTTCACGTGCCGGATCGCAAAGTCGACAATGATGCCCTTGAAGCCCAGCAACTCGCCGATCGACGTCACCACCACCTGCTTGACCTTGGTCTTGCCGATCACGGCCGCCACCGTCCCGGCGAAATTCTCCACACAGATCAGGATTTCAGCGCCCGAGTCGCTCAGCTGGTGCTCGAGTTCGCGTGGCGTATAGAGCGGATTGACGTTCACCACCGCGCAGCCCGCGCGTAGCGTGCCGAACAGCGCCACCGGGTACTGGAGGATGTTGGGCATCATCAGCGCAACCCGCGTGCCCTTCACGCAGCCCATGCCCTGCAGCCACGCTCCGAACGCACTGGAAAGCGTGTCGAGTTCCGCAAAGGTCAGCGACTTGCCCATGCATGTGAACGCAGGCCGGGCGGTAAACTTGCCGACGCTTTCCTCGAAGATGTCGCGCACCGACGAATACTCGTTGATGTCGATTTCCGCGGGAACACCCTTCGGATATTGCTTGAGCCAGATCTTTTCCACGACGCTCCTCCTTGACTCACGGACGTTCACGGCGACAAAACGGCCGCCGCGCGCACCGCAGCCCTTCGACACGGGTTGATGCCACCGAAGATTGGCGCGGGCCCATGCGTGGGGTCCCGCGTCCGCTCAAAAATCCTACACCAGTTGTCGCATTCCGGGGGGGCGACGCTGATCGAATCACGTCGCCGCAGCGAAATGCAGCGGTCCGCCCCGGAACGGCGCGAAGCCGGTCCCGAAGATCGCGCCAGCATCGACCAAGTCCGCGTCGGCTACGATTCCTTCCACCAGCGCGGCTTGGGCTTCGGCGACAAACGGCGCCACCAGGCGCTCCGCCAGCCCCGCGGGCACCGTGGCCGCCGCGCCTTTTTGCGGCTTGCCGTCCACCCACGCGTAGAAGCCGCGGCCGGACTTACGGCCAAGGTGGCCGGCCCCGATCAGTTCCATCAGTTTGCGCGGCGGGGCCTCTTCGCTGCCAAGCAGCTTGCCCACGGCCACACAGATATCGAGGCCCACCGTATCCGCAAGCTCGATCGGTCCCATTGGCATCCCGAAGGCCAGCGCCGCCTCGTCGACGGTCTCGGGCGCAATGCCTTCGTCCACGCAGCGCATTGCCGCCATCAGGTATGGGGCCAGCACGCGATTGACCAGAAATCCGGGGGCGCTCTTCACCGGCAGCGGCAGCTTGTCGATCTGGCGCACGAAGGCCGCGGCGCGCGGCACCAACGAGGCTTCGGTCTGCGTGCCCACGACGATCTCGACCAGCATCATCTTAGCCACCGGATTGAAGAAGTGCAGCCCGATCAGGCGTTGCGGCGTGTGCAGCGCGGAGGCAATGTCCTCGAGTGGAATGCTCGACGTGTTGGTGGCCAGCATCGCACCGGGTCGTGCGTGGTTCTCCAGTGCCGCAAAGAGTGTGCGCTTGGCCTCGACGTTCTCGAAGATGGCCTCGATGATCACATCCGCGTGCGCCACGCCATCGCCCGCCACGTCGGGAATCAACCGGTCGGTCGCATCGCGGACGCGACGCGGATCGCGCAGGCGGTCGGCGAAGAGCTTGGCCGCGCGCTGCATCGCCGGCGCCAGGCGCTCCGCGTTCTGGTCCTGCAATGTCACACGCATACCACGCAGCGCGCACCACGCTGCGATGTCGCCGCCCATCGTGCCCGCGCCCACCACGTGCACATGCGCTGCCTTGAAGTCGCCTTCCTTGCCAAGGCTCTTCAACCGCTCCTGCAGCCGGAACACGCGGATCAGGTTCGCGGCGGTCGGCGAGTTCAGCAGCGACGGGATCGACGCCGGATCGCCGGGCGGCGCGTCGAGCGCATTGCCGTCGTAGCGCACCCACAGGTCAAGGATGGCATACGGCGCCGGATAGTGCTCGATGCGCGCACGCTTGCCTACCTGCTTGCGCGCCTTCGCGGCGATGTAGCGGCGCACGAGCGGATTCAACGTCAGCGACAGCGGAAAGCGCAGGCGTTGCGGCGGCGGCAAAGCGCGCAACACGCCGCGCGCCGTGCTCTCCATCACGCGCGGCGGCGCGGCTTCGTCCGCGAGACCCAGCTTCTTCGCCCGCCTTGCGTCGATCGTACGTCCCGTCAGCAACAGGTCGAGCGCCGCGGGCGCACCGATCAGCCGTGGCAGGCGGCGCATGCCGCCCCATCCGGGCACGATCCCCAGCAACACTTCCGGCAATCCGAGACGCGTGGCGGGTTCGTCCACCACCACGCGATAGCGGCAGGCCAGCGCCAGCTCGAGGCCGCCGCCGAGGCAGAAGCCTTTCACCAATGCGAGCGTCGGATAGCGGACATGCGCCAGGCGTTCGAAGGTGTCCCAGCCCCGCCGGACGATCGCCAAAGCGCCGGCTTCGTCGGTGACGCCCGCGAACTCGTCGACATCCGCTCCGGCAATGAAACCGTTGGCCTTGCCCGAGCGAATCACCAGCGCCACGGGCGGTTCCCGGTCGAGCAGGTCCAGCGCTTCGTTCAATTCGGCCAGCACCTCGCCCGACAGCGTGTTGGCGGTGGCGCCCACCTTGTCCAGTGTCAGCCACGAAAAGCCGTCGGCCTCTCGCTCGATCGTCCAGTGTTGCATCAGGAATCCCGCGGGTTCAGTTGCGTTGATGGGCGTGTCATCACGATTCAGACGCGTTCGATCAACATCGCGCCACCCAGACCGCCGCCGATGCAGATGGCCGCCATGCCACGCTTGCCGCCGGTACGCCGCAGCACGTTCAATACATGCAGCACGATGCGCGTGCCCGATGCCCCCACCGGATGGCCCAGCGCGATCGCGCCGCCATCGACGTTGAGTCGCGCCGGGTCGATGGCGCCCAATGCGCCGGGAAGTCCCAGTTCGTTGCGGCAATAGTCATCACTTGCCCACGCACGTTCGCAGGCGAGCACCTGCGCTGCGAAGGCTTCGTTGATCTCCCACGCGTCGATGTCGTTGAGACCGAGACCGTGGCGTTGCAGGATCGGCGTGGCGGCATGCACGGGGCCGAGCCCCATTTGCGCAGGGTCGAGGCCCGCCCACTGCGAATCGACGATGCGGCAGAGCGGCGTCAGCTGATGCTTCGCCACCGCGCGTTCGGAGGCCACCACCACCCAGGCGCCGCCATCGGTGATCTGCGAGCTGTTGCCCGCCGTCACGTTGCCGTACTTGCGGTCGAAAAAGGGCCGCAGCTTGGCCAGGTTTTCCGGCGTGGAGTCCGCGCGTGCGCCATCGTCTTCCGCGTAGACCTTGCCTGCCTTGTCGTACAGCGCGACGAGCTCATCCGCGAAGTGCCCGGCCTTCTGCGCGGCCAGCACCTTGGCATGGCTGCCGGCCGAATACGCGTCCATCTGTTGCCGCGTGATGCCGAAGCGATGCGCGAGGTTCTCCGCCGTCTGGCCCATCAGCAATCCGCAGATGGGATCCGTGAGGCCTTTCATAAGTGCGATGACCGGCGCGAGATACCCGGGCCGGAATTGCGCGAGCAGCGCCGCGCGCTGGCCGAAGGACTTCGCCGCATACCACCGCGACAGCCACATCACCATCGCGTCGGAGAAGAGCAGCGGTGCGCGTGACAGCGCATCGACACCGCCCGCCAGCACGAGATCGGAGCGACCCGCGCGGATGTTGTTGACGGCCGAGTCGATCGACTGCATGCCCGACGCGCAGTTGCGCATCACCGTCCAGCCCGGCACTTTCAAGCCGCAACCCATGCGCAAGGCCGCCACCCGGCCGATGTTCACTTCGTCGGCAGACGGTGCAGCGCAACCGAGAATTACCTCGTCGAGATCACTGCCGTCGAATTTCTGCCGTAGCAGCAGCGCGCGACCCGCATCCGTCGCGAGGTCCGACGCGGAAAAAGGCCCCGGCCGGTTACGCGACTTGAGAAACGGCGTGCGATTACCGTCGATGATGTAGACGGGTCCGTTCATGTTCAAGCCGCCTCGCGGCGCTTGACCGGCTCGACGTGCGGCGCCACGGCATCAATGGCCGGCTGCAGCAGGCTCGCGCCAAGATCGCGGTCGAAATCGTCGACTTTGATCACGCGCGCGACAATCTCGCGCTGGCCGATCAGCACGCGCGCTTCGGTGGCATCGATCACGCCTGCCTCCACGCCACGCATCGCCAGGACTTCGATGCCCGATCCCGGCGGCACGACTCCATCGATCCGCTGTTCGCGGATGGCCAGCTTCAGCTTGGCCTCGACCGGCTCGGTGGCCATGGTGGCTTCAAGCGCGCGCTCGATCAGGCGCACCGGATCGTCATCGCCGGTGCCGATGAACATCCCCGCGGTGAGGCGGTCGCGCGTCGCCGAGGGCCCGATCAGCAATTGCGCCACCGCGTGCCCGAGCTGATCCGACGGTATTGCATAGGGCCGGCCCAGCGGAAACACCGTGCGGCTGAGCAGCGTGGCGATGACACGATTGGGGAAGTTGGAAATCACGCCCTCGAACGCGCTCTGGATCTTGAACATCGCGTCCCAGATCGCCCAGTGCATCAGCGGCGCATCGGCCTCCTGCCGCCCTTCGGCTTCAAAACGCTTCAACGTCGCGGAGCACAGGTACATCAACGACAGGATGTCGCCCAGCCGCGCGGAGAGCTTTTCCTTGCGCTTCAGCGCGCCGCCCAGCGTGCCCATCGACACGTCGGCAAGGAACGCCAGTGCACCGGAAAAGCGCGTGAGCTGCTGGTAATAGCGCCGGGTTGAAGGCGCCACGTCATGTGGCACGCGCACGAAGTGCGAACCGGTGAGACCGGTGACAACCGTGCGCGCGAAGCTTGCCAGCGTGAACCGCACGTGGCCGAACAGCGCGGCATCGAAGGCCACGGAGGCGCGCTCGGGATCCGTTTCGCGCGTCGCATTGATTTCCTTCAGCACGAAGGGATGGCAGCGGATGGCACCCTGGCCGAAGATGATGAGGCTGCGCGTCAGAATGTTGGCGCCTTCGACGGTGATGGCCACCGGGTGCTGCATGTAGGCGCCGCCGAGAAAATTGGACGGCCCCATGCAAATGCCCTTGCCGCCGATCACATCCATGCCGTCGTTGATGGTCTCGCGCGCGCGCTCGGTGATGTGGTACTTGGCGATGGCCGATACCACGGCCGGCTTCTCGCCGAGATCGATGGCCGCTGCCGTCAGCATCCGCGTGGCGTCCATCATGTAGAGGTTGCCGCCCATGCGCGCCAGTGCTTCCTCGATGCCCTCGAACTTGCCGATGGCCGTCTTGAATTGCGTGCGCACGCGCGCGTAGCCGCCCACGGTTCGCACCGCGAGAATCGACATGCCGGTGTTGGACGACGGCAGTGAAATCCCGCGACCCGTCGACAGGCATTCCATCAGCATCCGCCAGCCGTGCCCGATCATCGGCTGTCCGCCGATCACCCAGTCCATCGGGATGAACACGTTGCTGCCGGAATTGGGGCCATTCTGAAACACGGCGTTGAGCGGCATGTGGCGGCGGCCGATATGCACGCCAGGATGCGATGCCGGAATCAGCGCGCAGGTGATGCCGAGATCGACCCTGTCACCCAGCAGCTTGTCGCGGTCGTATACGCGGAAAGCAAGACCCAGCAGCGTCGCCACCGGCCCCAACGTGATGTAGCGCTTATCCCACGTGACGGACAGCCCCAGTACACGCTTGCCGTCGTGCTCGCCCCAGGACACGTATGCATAGTCGGGGATGGCCGCAGCATCGGAGCCGGCAGTCGGATTGGTCAACGCGAAGCATGGAATCTCGAGACCCTTGGCGAGGCGGGGCAGGTAATGCCGCTTCTGTTCCTCGGTGCCGTAATGCAGCAGCAGTTCGCCGGGGCCGAGCGAGTTCGGCACCATCACCGTCACCGCCACGGTGCCGGAACGCGTGGACAGCTTCGTCACCACCTGCGAATGCGCCCAGGCGGAAAAGCCCAAACCGCCGTATTCCTTCGGGATGATCATCCCGAGAAAGCCCTTGTCCTTGACGAACTGCCACACGTGCGGCGGCAGGTCCTTGTAGACGTTGGTCGTCTCCCAGTCGCTGGTCATCGCGCACAGCGCGGCAGTCTCATTGTCGAGAAACCGCTGTTCGTCGACGGTGAGCGCCGACAGCGGCGTCTCGAGCAGGCTGGCCCAGTCAGGCCGCCCCGAGAACAGCTGGCCGTCCCACCATACGGTGCCTGCCTCGATTGCCTCGCGCTCCGTCTGCGACATCGCGGGCATCACGCGGCGATACATCGTCAGCACTGCATCGCTGACGAGGCTGCGCCGCAACTTCGGGATGGCGAGCGCAATGGTCAGCGCGATGAACACCAGCGTCAGCACGATGTTCAACGCCAGCGGCAACGCGCGCAGTACCCACGACAACCCCAGCGCCACGGCGATGGCGATGGCCCATTGCCGTCCGGACGCGTTGATGTAGGCCAGTGTCAGGAATCCGGCGACCACGAATAACAACCAGAAGAACGTCAGCATCGCAACACTCCTAGGTGGCGGGCAGCGCCCAAGGCCTGCCCGTCCGGGGGGTTCAGGTCTTCAGGTGCGGCGCTCGAGATCGAGATCGAACTCGCGCGAAACGTCGTTCAATTCAGGAAGCGGGGCGTTGAGCCCCCCCAGCAGGAACGGCGCCAAGCGCCGCAGCAGGATCTCGTCGTTGTCCGTCTCGAGCGGATTCAGCTCCGAGATGATCTTCAGCGCATCGGTGCCGGCCAATGTGTATGACAGCGCCCCCATGATGAAGTGCAGGCGCCACGACAGCTCCTTCTTCGGCAGGTGCGGCAGCGCCCGCGCGAATGCGGCCTTGAAGCGCTCGATCATCTGCGCGTACTGCTCCGAGAGAAAACGCCGGATAAAGGGCGCAGGGTCGGCATAGG
>Ga0163150_10004444_pt1 | contig 18742 bp, 22 predicted proteins | sample OliLakLV19P2IB_FD_148628 | JGI IMG/M metagenome (GOLD analysis project Ga0163150, IMG submission 148628) | Freshwater microbial mat bacterial communities from Lake Vanda, McMurdo Dry Valleys, Antarctica - Oligotrophic Lake LV.19.P2.IB | ecosystem: Environmental > Aquatic > Freshwater > Lake >...
TAATGTACGGCTCTGGACAGTCATACTTTTTAATGCGATTACAATGATAATAAATGTGAGAATTGATGATCTTCGCTTTTGTTCTTCTATATTTCAGCTCAGCAGTGACACTTCCTCCGCATGATCCACAGATACAAATTTTCTTGAACGGAAATAGTTGTTTGTTCCATTGTCTCGGAGCAACTTGGAGTTGAAGCGCAACAGTTGGCAACAGCCTGGGAGAGCAGGTAGAGGCGCTGCCCGCGGCCGAAGCCACTCCATCGGCTGATATCGCTGTGTTTATCGGTAGCGACTATCAGTAGCAGAGGGATTTCTCTACTTCTTGTATAGGTGTCGTCGAGTGGTATAAGACACGCTAAGCTCTGCCGTACTTTCAGCCAAACTCCGAAATATATGTCGTTTTGATTACAGAATTAATGTGCATACTATTTATTACCCATAATTGACAGTGCCAACAGATAATCCAATAAGTAAAATCATAGTATTTTACTAACCTCTCTTATGGTTGGTCATTTAGCGAACCACACAAGAGACTACTTAATATTAGTCAGTAGTTCGTTAAGTTGTCCACTATTCCATTTTACGCTTGCAGCCGAGATAGAACTTCATAAACAAGAAAGGCTGGCCATAGCAATGACTTAATGATTCCCCACAGGATTCCTTTAAAACTATCAGCATACTGCACGTTATAGACCAGGGCCCCGAAAAGACCCATTCCATACACTGCACCTGAAGAAGATTTAGACACGTGATGATTATATCGAAAGAAAAAAATAAATATAAGTGGTCGCGTTTATATTATTTTTGTCAGCACACAGAAAACAAGTCTAGTATATAATTTGGTTGAATATGAAAATTACAAAAGAATATTCGTTACTCTTAATTATTGGGCTGTTTATCCTGGCATACTTGCTTGATGCCGTTGTTCAGCCACTCGATTTAGTTCTACAAACTCCCTATCAATTTCTACAAGGCTCTTTTATTTCCACCTTTCCTTTTAGCGCTGCCTCAGTCTTGATCAAAGGCCTAGGCCTCTTTTTAGCTCCTCTCTGGATTCTCTCATTTTTTTCGGATCGAGGATGGGGAAAAGCAAGTCTACTTTTTATCGTATCAGCCATTTGGCAATTGTATGCTCTCCAGGATGTCTCTACTCAATCCTACTTAATTCCTCTTGAGTGGTCTCTGTCGCTATCGCTAGCTGGAGCAGCCTTGCTCGTGCCAGTAGTCGTTCTGCTTTTGAAAAACATACTCTTTGTTGCGCACAGTAATTTATCAAACGTCAGGATGGAAGCAGCAATTTCAGAATTACAACGGAAGTCAAAGCAAGAACAAACCGACACAATCGAACACATTTAAAATTAGAGTAACTTTTTTACTATCATCTACTTCTTACTTATTGTCTTCATCCGACATGGCTTTGGTAAATTCTTTTTTAGCTTTTTTTAGTTCTTTGGCTGATTCTCCCAATCCCCTTGCAAATTCCGGAAATTTTTTACCACCAAACAGTACCACTAACACAAATGCGACAACAAGCAACTCGGTACCACTAATATTGTTAAACATAGAGCTGTTCTAACTCCTAGTTTCTTTTTCAGATAATGCGCCGTGGAGATCTCGATTAGCTTTTTTTAGTTCCTTGCCTGATTCGCCCAATCCTTTGGCGATTTTTGGCAATTGTGAACCGCCAAATAATACCAGGAGAACCACTACGATAATGAGTATTTCAGTCCAGCCAATATTTGCAAACATTGAATCTCCTTTTTTAGAATCAGTGACTACTTTAAATAGTAGCACCTTTCAGAAATCAATGATAGATTAATTTTTAAGTGAGGCGAGAGTAGCTTTGGTCTTAATGTCTTTAATCATCTTGCCAGTTGATCCATCTATTTGGTGGTTGGCAACGACCTCATCCCAAACCGCGGCCGGCACCGTCACATCAAGACCACTCATCAGCTTATTATGCTCTTCCGTAGTAAGTGCAGAACCACCGCTTACCAGAGTTGAAGCAGCAGACTGCACCAGCCTCACTTGAACACCGGCTGTGTACGCAATCGGGTTATTATTCAAACCTCCAACTAAATTTCCCCCAGTGATACTAGCCGTGTAATTTCCCAACCAGAATCTCAGTTGCCAATCGGGTTGTAGTGTTAGGGTGATGCCGGTTCTCACCCCGCCCCCCAAGTCATCTTTGCCGGTGGCGTCGGCAATCTTAGGAAAGGCCATGCCTAAAGCCGAAGCTTCCTGCACCCGAATTTCATTGACTAAATCTTGTACTACCACGTCAACTTGTGGTGTAGTGACATCAATGATTTGAGCTGAAAAGTCAAATACGTATGCCATGCTATCGAACTGTCGTGTTAATTACTTTATAGCGTAAAGAGACGTAGTGTGTATCAAAGATTTGGGCAGAAATGAGTTGCAATGGTTTGACAGTCAGCGGAAATATAAATAAAGATGAATATACCAATACAGTTCAGTCAGCCGGCGCTACTACAGTAGTGGCTAGTGCTTCGATAGCCACCGATGTCCCAGGCAAAACTGGAGGCGGAGTGTTGCGTTTGGTAGATGTGAGTGCCAATTTAGAGTATCGGCTAAGGTTTAGCACTTGGTCGAGCGCCACCTTTACTTTAGCCAGTACTTCTGCCGACACTACTGAATCAGGCACAGATACCAACACCATTGTTGCCACCGGCGCATTCACCAACTCCAATGTTGGAGATTTGATTCGCAATCAGACTCGCAGTAATGCTATTTCGTATATCTCAAGCATCACGACCGCCAACTCAGTTGAAATAAGTCCAGCCATAACTGCCCAGACTTCGGGCGACACCTTTGACATCAATGTGCTGCCAGTGGCAACCACTGTGTCAGATAAAACCTATGTGCCCTTGTTAGATGTGGCAGAAACAGCGGGGACTGATGGTAGTACGGGTAGTGAGCAGATCACGCTGACCTATGTTGCAAATATTGCGGTGAGAGTTGTGGCTCGTAATGCCATTGATACTGTCTCGACAACTACCCCCATGCTGCCCTATACCGCAGATGCTACCGTCACTTCTACCGGATTAACTAACAATATCATTCGTTCCTTAGACACGATTAAGACCTAAAGCTAGTGCTTAAGGAGTACGTCTATGCCAAAAAACAAATATCAACACTATCGCATTTCACAGTCTCTTAACGGTGATGAAATTGTATACTTAGCTCGTTTTGGGAAGCAAAAAGAATTAATTGGTCGCGCGTCTTCAGAGGAAAAACTGGTGGCAATGATGGTTGAGGAAGCCAAAAAAATTGACGATGAAATTGCGGCTCAAAAAGAGGCAGCAATTGCAGCCACAGAGACTGCTATCGAATCAAAAAAGAAGAAAAAAGGTCTCGGGTTACTGTGGGAACCAGGTAGTTTACTCAAAGATAAAAAAGTGGTCGCAGATGAGAGCACCAATGATAATACTCTATCCGAACTTGAAACTACTGCTCTGAAAGCTAAAAATGACATCAAAGCTGAAAGTATTTAGATGAGCACAGCCCCTTCTACACCCGTAACTATTCCAGAAGCACTCCAGTATGAAGAAGATAGTCTGAGAGAAGGCATTGAGAAATGTCATACCAACATTACTCTTTTTGAAGATGCCATTGCCAATGAACGTCAAACCATTGAGCGCTATATGCAAATGATCACCATCATTCAAATGCACGGGAAAAAATAATTTTACCACCTCGTATTTAAAACACGAGATCAAAATAATTGTAGGTGAGACTAGCTCGATTAGTCCAGTTGGTACTAAAATTGGTTAATCCAGCAGCATAGCGGTAAGCGCCCGTGTTATCTTCTTTTGAAATATACCAGGCTCCACTTTTATGAACAAAACCATAATAGCTTGGTAAAGCTGCATCATCAATCTGACTTATATTATAGCCATCGGTGGGAGCTTTTTCTGCTGGGTCAATTTTGTTCCCGGCACTATCTTTAAGACCGATGATACCCGGACCAGGTGTACTTCCAAAAAAAGCAGCACTGGCTTTTTGAGGCATAAAAAATAACATAAAAACGAGCGAAATTCCGCCACCGCCTATGATCTTGAGAAATTGTCTTCGTTTGGCATCCTCAAACGGCAAGGACTTTTTATCTTCGTCCACTATCGGCTCCAGTTCTGGTATGTCAGCGTCAATCAGACTCAGATCGCGTTTATTTTTGCCTTTTTTACGCTTGGTGGTTGAGATAACAGGCGTTTCTTCTGATTGTGCTTCTGGTATGAGTGATTGCGCTTTTCGCATTAAAGAATAGAAGCTCAAAGTCTTACGTATTCTAAACTGAAGTCTGACTCGACGATTAGTAATTGCCAGAAAAAAGTAGACACCCAAAGGCATAAAAATCAGAGTCAAGCTGGCCTGTGAGATACTTTGACTACTCGCCAAACTAGAAATGATGAGCAGCCAGCTGATGGTAAAACTGTAGATACTTAAGACACGGCTGAGATTTTTTAGGAAAGAATTTCTAACCAACTGGCTGAAATGAGTCAGGTGGTCTGCCAGAGCATAGGTAAAGTACAGACTAGTGGGAATCAGTAATAATGCCGGAGCAAATAAACTATAATTCTGAGTTCCTAGACCAACGGTAATAATGGAGATTGTCAAAACGGCGTTGTACAGTAATAACGCTGAAGTGATGTATTTCATTTTAGGGTATTTCGATAGCCAACTCACCTTGTATCCAACCAACAGTATTTGTCTCTAACTCAATTTTGTACCAACCGGCTTTTTTTTCTATGAAAAAAAGTAAAGCATCAGAGGGGATTTCAGTAATCATGGCAGAGCTGATCACTGGTTGTTCATGCACTGGTATTGCCTCAGGTCTTTTGGGTAAATAGAGTGTCTTTTTCCCCGTAGTTGGTTCTGTAGCTTCCAAAATTTCTGTATCTGATTCAGTTCCTAATACGTTCTCATTATTAGTATTGTTCAGGCGATTGTTGGTGACCGTCATGAACGTTTCAATTTTAGCCATTTTAGTATCTAGTAGCGCAAGTTCTTCTAATTGTTGGGCGTAAAAGTCTTGCTGTTCCTGCCTGATAGTGGCTAGTTGAGAACTTGACTCTGTAAGTGATTTTTGAAGACTTCTGGTGTTTGGTGAATAGTGGTTATACAGTACAATACTTATGATGCTAATGGTGGGTACGAGCAGAAGAACTAATCCCATTCTGAGAATCCAAGGTATATGACAAAACCATTCAACTGGGTTTTTGGCCAATTTTTCAAGTGAAATAAATAGTCTTGCCAATAGCCCCATATATGAGTAAGTATAGACGCTTTAAGATCTGAATGTCAAACTAATTCACTTCATGGAAGCCTTAAATAAACAACGACGTACTCTCTGAAAAAAACCATTATCTATTTCTTTTATTGCTCGAATCCTTTTGTGATTCCCATCTGCGAGTGTAATTATTCTTCCAGCAAGTCTAGCGTACTCTCCTTCGTGTGTGACTATGACGATGGTCTGTCCAAGTCGCAGTGATATACACAGTGGGACAAATGAACTAGCTTCATGGCCTCTGATTGTAATTCCAACCCCAAAAAGATGCTGGACTGATTTCAACCCCGATTTCACGGTCGAGGTTATAAGTTAGAAAGTAAAGAGAAGAAGATTGGCTCTGTCGTCCATACTGACGGCTTTGATAGCCTACTCAATAAACTGGAAGTACTGCTCAAGAATTGGTCTTGAGATCACCAAGCTCTCAGCTCAACTCAACTGAGTATTAAAGTACAATTCAAATAGAATAAAACTTAGATACAGTCCCAACAAAACTAGGCTCTCTTTTCGGGATAAGTTGTTCTTTGTTCCTGAAAAGAAGTAAAAAAGTAGTAAGCCCACGGCCAAAAATGCAAAGCGTTGAAAGAAGTGATTGGGTAACTGGATTGTTTTTCCATACAGTATGGTGAAAACGCCGATTAACATGGTGTTAGCGCTAGCTGAACCCAGATAATCTGCAAAGGCTATGTCCTTCTTTTTGCTTAAAATTGTCCGAAATATAATTGATATTTCTGGAATATTGGTGCCGAGTGCGACCACAATCAAGCTGATAAAAAAGGGTGAGATACTAAATAGATCTGCAAAGAAAAGCGTTGAACTCACAATTTGATTGCTGGCACCAATCAGCAGACAAATACCTAGAGTTACCTTTAATAGTACACTCAAACCATTTCTTCTGTTGGTCACTAGACCGCTTTTAATCTTTTCCCAAAGTGATTGTCTTAATGAAAAAATAAGAAACAAACTAAGATAGAGTAAAATCAGAAAAATGGCTTCCCACTTCTCTAATTTTTGATCAGCACTCAAGAAAGCCGGCGCCACCACCACTAACAGAGTAAATAAAAGCTGTTTTCTATTCAGCTGAGATGGCATTCTGACTCCACCACCAACTAATCCTAATAAGGGGATAACTCCCAGGAACATCACTATGACCCCTCCCAATAAATTTCCCACCATAATCACCGGGTCATCATTGAGAATGGCAATGCTACCTATAGTAATCTCAGGCAATGACGTTAAGATTCCCAGCAAAAAGAAGGACAGAAAAAATGCTGGTAATTTCCAGGATTTTGCTAGTTCTGAAACCGCGGAAACGACAAGTCCAGCGCCGATCCAGACGAGGGAAAAACTCACAATATAAGTGATAATATGTAGAAGTAATGAACTTTCCATGGGCAGATTGCGATATCTATCTTCTCATAGATAGACGGCTTTAAAAACTGTCTATGATATAACTGCTTTATGAACGAACCTGAAATCAACGTCTACTCAAATCCTGAATTAGCACTCTCAGCAGCGGTAGCTCAACTTAAGCAGGTATTAGAAGTTTTATTTGCCAGTAATACTCAAGTACTGCTCCTCCTCTCAGGAGGAGCGAACATAGCGGTGGCAAAAGCAGTAGGCGAAAAGTTGCTGAACCATGAGCGAGTTATGATCATGGTTCTGGATGAGCGTTATTCCGCAGATCCAGAGGTCAACAACTCCCTGCAACTGCAAGGAACGGGTATCCCTGTCACTTTAACGGTGCCAGCGGCTACGGAGTCATTGGAACAATTTGGACACAGATTTGAATTAATGCTTAAATCTTGGCTTGAGAGTTATCCGTCAGGCACAGTCGTGTGCACTTTAGGTATGGGTCCGGATGGTCATATTGCCGGAATCTCACCAATGCCCGATGAGCCTGATCGTTTTCGGCAAATATTTGAGGAGAATCCATCATTGGCGGTGGGATATCAAGGCAACCTCATACCCCCGGAAAGGGTCACCGTGACTCCCCTTTTTATCCAGCAGGATATAGATCACATTCTGGGATATATTTCTGGAGACTCAAAGCAGTCAGCCCTGCAACACTTCCAAGATCATAGCTCACGACCGAACCAAGAGCCGATGCAGCTTTTGCATCAGGTTAGAGGCCAAGTAATTATTAGCACTGATATTCAGTGTTAGAAGCTCAAATGAATCAGCGGTATTAATACGAGCAGACCTTTTACTCCAGGCGCTATCCAGGGTATAATACCCCCTTCAAGTATATGTCTCAAAACGCCACTATTGTCAGATTCGAAAAAGTCCATTTTACCTTTGGTCATGATAAAAATATCCTCGATGAGGTTAGTTTTTCAGTTCGAGGTGGGATGAAGGTGGCTCTGATGGGGCAAAATGGCGCGGGAAAAAGCACCATTTTTAAGTTGATCACTAAACAGTTGAAACCAGATCATGGCGAAGTGTTAGTTGATACTCAAATCTCAGTTGCGACTGCTCATCAAGTGATGGACCCAGCCGATAAAGAATTGACGCTTGAAAAGTACTTTTACAAATCCTACCCAGCTGCGTCTCATGAACTCAGAAAAAGAATTGGAGCGGTGCTGGAGGCAGTTAATTTAACTGCGCCGTTTGATAAGGCTATTAAATCCTTTTCAGGCGGTCAACAAGCCAGGTTGTTACTAGCAGCAGCACTGATTCAAAATCCTGATTTACTACTCCTGGATGAGCCTACCAACAATCTGGATTACGCCGGTATTTATCACTTAACCATGTTTTTGATGAGTTATAAAAAGAGCTGCATCGTGATCTCTCACGACGCTGAATTTTTAAATGCATTCACGCAAGGGGTACTCTATCTGGATAGTTATACGCACAAAATTGAGCAGTATGCTGGGGACTACTATGATGTGATGGCTGAGATCACGGCCAGAATTGAAAAGGAAAACCGTGAAAATGCGCGTTTAGCCAAAGAGATTCAGGAGAATAAGGATAAAGCCAACTTCTTCGCCCACAAGGGTGGCAAGATGAGAAATGTAGCTGCCAAGATGAGAGAAAAAATAGAGGAGTACGAAAGTGAAAAAGTTGATGTCAGAAAAGAGGACAAAACCATTCGTAATTTTGTGCTGCCGGCTCAACATGACTTGTCACATTTTTCTCTCAAGATTTCATCATACCAAGTGATACTAAACCATCAGTTAGTAACCAAAGAAACGAGCATTTTGCTCGGTCGGAACTTCCACTTACAGATTGTGGGTCCCAACGGAATTGGCAAAAGTACCTTGATTGAATCCCTGGCAACTGGAAAAGCCCCAGGAGTAACTATTACCCCAGGAGTCAGAATTGGGTATTATCGGCAGGACTTTTCGACGCTTAATTTCTCACATACAGTACATCAATCTTTAGTCGAAGCTTTAATGAACTCCGATGGATCTGCGACCGAAGAGTCACTCCGTTCAGTAGCTTCAGGTTTTTTGATTACTAAAGAGCTAATGAACACGACAGTCGGAAATATATCTGAGGGTCAGAAGGGACTGCTGTCTTTCGCTCGATTAGTGTTACAAAAACCGGGGCTGCTTATTTTAGACGAGCCCACCAACCACATAAACTTTCGCCACCTTCCCCAAATTGCTGCCGCCCTCAATGAGTATCAAGGGGCCATGATCTTGGTATCCCACGTAGCGGATTTCGTGGCCCAAATTCGAATTGATAAAGTCTTAGATCTTGAGAAATAACCCCTTAACTTCTCAGCTCACAGCTGTGTAACTCTTTTTCTAGCTGGTCAGATTTTAGATCTGTGCCAATAAAGAGAATGGTGCTGTCTTGATTTTCTGAGAGATTCTCAGCTGCTTCGACGGTCACATGCGAGCCAACGCGCTGAATTCTGAACCGAGCAATTTTTCCTGTCAAGTTATAGCAAGTGATCACGCCTTTAATACGAATAGTACTGGCTGGTTGCTGTGAGATACAGGAAGCTACTTTGTCCACATCCAGGAACTCTGAGGTCTCAAAAGAAAAAATTTGATACATGTGGTGTTGATGATGGTGAGTGTGACTGGGAGCAGGATTTTGTTTATGGGAAGTAGGATTCTGGGTTAAGAAAATGGCAGGTGACAGCTGCTGATCAAAATCAAGAACCCTAACATCGGCCGTCAGTCGTTCCAAGATTTGTCGATTCTTACGAACTAACTCAGGGCCTGCCTCTGAAACTTTGGAGTGAATAACCAGATCTGCATCCCCAACTTGAGACATGATTAGTGAATGTTGTAGTCTCATCTGATCAAAGTTAACAGCATCAACTATGCAAAGAGTACTTTCCAAGTAGGTAGAGTCACTTATCGGTGGGTTTTGGAGTGCTTCTCTGACGGGATCAGGATCTGATAAGCCCGAGGCTTCAATCAAGATGTACTCAGTTTGAGGACTGTGTTCCAAAATGTAGGTGACCACTCGAGGTATATCACTCTTTGCCACACAACACATACAGCCATTTGCCAGTTCAATAATATTTTCAGTATGTTGTTTTATAAATTGACTTTCCAAGGGTGTATCACCAAATTCGTTCAAGATGACTGATATTTTTAATTGAGGATGATTTTCAAGTAACCAGTTAATAAAGGTGGTTTTCCCAGATCCGAGGAATCCAGTTACTAAGAGAATAGGAATTTTTGATTTCATACGTGATAGGATCAGGATCAGCTGTTTCTAGTCTTAGAATAGCACATAGTGATCCATATGCGACTTTGGAGTATTCATCCGTCCTATCTAGATGTCAAAGGCCTAGTAGCTTTATGGCGTGAGGGCCTATTAGCACTCCACGTCCTGGAGGGGAAGACTCGGGGTTATACCAATCATCCCCAACTTCAAAGATTTCAACTGCATCTGCAGCCAATTTTTGCCATCACCGCCTACCTTCATGGAGTTGCTGACGAGGCAGATATCAGAGGATATGCCTTCAATCGAGAAAAACTGCCATCTCTTAATCAAATCGGTCCGTTAGTGATTACTTCTGGGCAGGTTGAGTTTGAGGTTGAGCATTTGAAGAGCAAGTTGGCATTAAGAGATCCAGTGAGAGGTAAGCACCTTGAGAACCAGGTAACTATTAAGCTCCATCCGGTGTTTGTTGCAGTTGAAGGCCCGGTGTCAGACTGGGAAAAAGGCAGACCTTCAGCTTACTTGAAGATAAATCGTCTAAAGCCGTAAACGAGCACTGCCCCTGAAACGAGAGTGGTGATTGAGGTCACGATGTCTTCAGTTTGTTTGAGTTGACGATCACGGGCCAAGCTGGCAAGACATCTTTCTCTTTGAGCGGTTAATTCTGACTCGGTTGGCGCCGACTTCTCCCCACCGGGCAAGGCCTCTGACATATAAGGTGACTCGCAGCGAGTTTCTTCATATGATTGAAGTGGATACTGGTCAAAGGTAAGTAATTTGACTGCTGTTGAGGTACCACGAATAAACCCAAAGATGAGTAAGATCACACCAATCACAAAAAGTACATTAGTGAAGATTGCTTTGACCATGTCTGTTTTCATAGTACCATTCTACAATCTCTAAACACTCCTGCAAAGGTTTAGACAGTAATTTTTCGGGTCATATGCAACATTCAGAAAAAAATAGAGATCGACCGGGGCGGTGGCCAGAGCTTGATTTTGTTCGTGGTCTGGCTGTGTTAGGGATGATTTTCTATCATCTGCTCTTTGATTTAGGGTACTTTTACCAACTCCCGTTTTTCACAGTTCTGCTGACTAGTCCGGCAGTTCAATTTTTGCAGATACTGATCGGCGGCTCTTTTATTTTCATTTCGGGGTTGTCAGCAGCAGTTCGTTTTTATCAAGCTGAGCAACAACATGAGAGCTCTGCCATTCTACAAAAGATGATACTTAAACGTTCACTGAATATAGGCTTCGCAGCTCTTGTGATTACAATTGTGACCTTAGTTCTGTTTGCTAGGACTGCTGTATATTTTGGAATTCTACATTTTTTAGCAGCAGCAAGTGTTATCAGTCTCAGATGGCGTCAAAGCAAAGGAGACCCCCAGCTGGTGTTGTTCGCTCTGTGCCTAATCATAATTGGCTGGTGGCTGAATCAGCTTGATAATGGCTTTTGGTGGAGTATGCCACTCGGATGGTCAAGTGACACATTTACATCGCTTGATTACTATCCACTGTTACCGTGGTTAGGTGTTTTTTTGTTGGGAATTGCAGTCGCCAAGATGTGGTATATCCCTCACAGAGCTTTGGGTAAGGATAGCTGGCTGACAAATATCTGTTTTAAGCCAGTTAATCTGTTGGGACGGCAGGCATTACTGGTGTATTTGCTCCATCAACCCTTATTGTTCTTGGGTTTGCGATTTCTGCTTGGCCCGATGTAGGTGACTAAAAAGGGGGAATAGTTATACAATCTCAGCATGAAAGCGACAGTCATCGGCCACGTGTGTATTGACCATAATCTCTCGGAGCATATAAGGTACGAAGGCCCAGGGGGACCAGCAATCTTTATTCACAAACTGTATCAACAATTTTCTTCTGTTACTGTCGATATAATAGCGCCTTATGGCAAGACATTTTTGCCCTTTGAAACTGACTTGCCTCTTCACCCCAGAGCTCCTGGTGGAGATCAAACTCTCGTCTATGAAAATCGCACGCATGCAGGATCGAGAACTCAAAAAGCTTTCTTTCGTGAAACAGCCGAGCCAGTAGTTATCACCTCAATCATGGCCCAAAAAATTAAAGTCAGCGATATTGTATTTATAGCGCCACTGTTACCTAACTTTTCCCCTGACTACATTAAAAGCCTTGTCGAGCATGCCTCTACTGAGGCCTTAAAAATCTTGATCCCCCAGGGATTCTTTCGCTCTTTTGATAGCCAAGACATCGTGATCTTCAGGGAGTTTTCAGAAGCAGACGCTATCTTAGAAAATTTTGACGTGATGATCTTATCAGAACATGATTATCCTGACGTGCAAGAAAAAGCCATTGAATGGTCACGACAGTATCAGGTAATAATCTTGGTGACCTTGGGAGAGAAAGGATGCTTGGTTGTGCAGGATGGAGTAACAACTGGAGTAAATGTTGATGTAGTTCCAGAATCAGAGGTTGTCGACTCGGTGGGAGCCGGCGATATCTTTAGTGCGGCCTTTGCGTATGTATTTGTTAAAAATCGAGAAGTGATGCAAGCGGTAGAGTTTGCAAACAGTGTTGCCAGAGAAAGTTTGTTTTATTCTTCAGCGGGGCTTAAAATTAGTAAGTAACGTTTATTTATGCATGAACAACAACAGCCAATAGCAAGAGAAATGAGGTATCATCAAGAGCTTGATGACGTGGTTAGTGAGTTGTTTGGTGATCAGTCTAGTTTGAGTGGATTCATAGACGCCTTTAATCAGTATTTTCAAGGTCAATACCAGCATGATTTTATGAGAAAGCTGACTGCCAGAGCTTGTCAGCAAGACAAGAGTATTTCCTGCAGCGGAGCTGCACTCATGGTTGAGTCTTTTGTGAGGCAAAAATTGAAGAATCAGTATAAAGTGGCTTTCCTGCTGGACTACCCACTTTTAAACCCGGTGGCACACACGATTGTGGTTTTAGTACCCACTGCTATGGATACAATGCCTGAGGATACTATACAGTTGCGTGTGTGGCTGGGAGAGCAATTTAAGCAAAATCCTGATAATGGCATCATTGCCTTTCATGCTGACAAGGGTACTGACTTGATTCCATTTGATATTCAGAACGCAGAGGTGCGAAGAAAGTATGGCATTATGGCAGTCTCTGTTCCTCAATTTATTGCTAGTCGGTATACAGGTTTCATGAACAAAGCTGCGGCTGAAGGCGTAGAAAGAGTTGCCCCAAAAAACTAAGTAACTCATGAAATTCAACCTCTCTTTCGAAGATAGCAATGTACTCCGCGGCTTAGCAATAATAGCGGTGCTCTTGATTCATATATTTGCATTTTTGAAGGGGGCATATACTACTTCTCCATATCCTCTTTTTTTTATTGGGCTTGATCAATTAAGCAGATTTTGCGTCCCTCTCTTCATTATGTTGTCTGGTTATGGGTTAGCAAAGAAATATGAGCACGAAAGCATCGATGGAGTACGGTACTTAAAGAGTCGATTTAAAAAATTGATCCCACTGTATCTGCTTTGGAGTCTGGTCTCCTTTGTGGTGTTTATGTTTGTCCCTGAATGGCAGTTTGCCAATCAGCCAGAGTCTCTAGTACTGCAACTGATCTTTGGCCAAGCTGATTACCAACTCTATTTTTTACCGGTTATTTTTCAGTTCTACTTGCTCTTTCCGTTTATATTAACCCTGATTAAAAGATGGCCAGTTGCAACTTTACTTACTGCCATGCTTGTACAGTTCACGTTTTACACTCTGATTTCAGGCTGGTGGCCATCACTTCCCTTACCAAAATTTCTGAGCACGGACCAAACTCAGTATATGTTTTTTGTAACTTGGTTGGGTTACTTTGTATTAGGTATGTGGCTGGTTCAGGCTGCCATATCTGAAACCATTAGAAAATGCTTGCCAGCGGTGGCTGTAATTGGAGCGTGGTTCGTAATTTATACTGCTGCCGTTGATATTAAAAATCAGGTCGATCCCATTATTGCCCTCAGATTTACTCGTTTGCCGGTCATGTTGTATGCAGTAGGAGCTGGCTTAACATTGTTGATGCACCGGAGTAGTCTGCCTTTTTTTCGCAGCGGCCGAGCTGTTGTCAAAACGCTGCTGGGACGCTTGGGCAAAGAATCATATTTGATTTTTTTGGCTCACACGATTGCGTTGAGAGTAATTTTTTCTGCGGTAAATCAGGAAATTAACCTACCGCTTTTAGCAGCGGTAAGTTGTGTTTGGCTGCTGACAATTATTATCAGTCGAAAATTACTCTAGATTTTTGTCGTTTGCCGAAACTTCATGTCCACCAAACTCTTTGCGAAGCACTGACACCACTTTGCCCGTGTAACTAGGGTTTGTTTCAGAGTTGATCCGGAACTGTAATGAGCCTTCAATAATCGGTACCGGAATGTGTAATTGTTTAGCAGTCTCAACCGTCCATTGACCTTCACCACTATGTTTGATCGATCCCGAAATGTCAGGTAATTCACTGCTGTGTTTTTGAAAGCCAGATACCAGCCAGTCCATCAGGCGTGATTCAATCACACTTTTTTGGTTGTAAAGCGCGGCAACTTTTTGTAAATCTAATGAGAATGGGGCAGCTCGTAAGACCTCGAAACCTTCTCCAATAGCTTGCATCATGCCGTACTCAATGCCGTTGTGAACCATCTTTACAAAGTGACCGGCTCCGGCTCCGGGGAAAAACTGGTAAGCACCGGGAGCGGCGATATCTTGGAACAGCTTCTCGACCATTGGAACTTTGGCACGGTCTCCCCCCACCATCAGGCAGGCACCATCTCGAGCTCCAGCGGGACCCCCGGACACACCAGCATCAAAAAAGTGGATGCCCTTACTGGTCAAAAGTTGTGAGTGTTTAATGGTGTTTTGATACCAATTGTTACTGCCATCAATGAGGATGTCTTCCGGTTGTAGCAGCTCAGAGAGCTGCAAAATGGTAGAGTGAGTAACTTCTCCGGCTGGAAGCATTAACCACACGGTTCTGGGAGCCGGTAACGCTGCGACCAACTCTTCAACAGTGGCAACTGTGGTAGCCCCTGCCGCTGCCACTACCTCCCGGGGCTCAACCGATCGATTCCAAGCCACGACTTGATGCTGTTTCTCCAATAAATGAAGCACCATGTTTTTACCCATTTTACCCAAGCCCATAAAACCTAGCTGCATATTCGTCCTAACTTTCAGGTAAGTCGACACTGGGATCTATCCAGGAACGATGATCTTGTTGCATTAAGTGGTCAAAACTACTTGGTCCCCAACTTCCCGCAGAATACTTTTCTGGTGAGACCGTTTGTTTGTACTCTAAAATCTCGTCAATGAGTCTCCAGGTGGCTTCGATACTGTCAGCACTGGGGAACAAGGTGGAGTCGCCCAGGCTAGCATCTAGGATGAGGCGCTCGTAGGCCTCAATAAAGTCCATCTGGTATTGGTTGTGATAACGAAACTCCATGGGAACCATGTCTAGTTCAGTTCCGTGGCCAGGCTTTTTGACAAACAGTCTGAGAATAATACCTTCGTTGGGTTGAAATCGAAAGGTTAAGATGTTTGGGTCGGGTCCATACTTTATCTCTTTAAACATGGCGTTTTTGGGATCTTTGAACTGGATCGATATCTCCAGCACATCAGTTGCCAGCCGTTTGCCGGTCCGCACATACACGGGCACACCTTGCCAACGTGGGTTGTTTATTTCGAGTTTTAGAGCAGTGGCCGTCTCGGTTGGGCTGTCAGGAGGGATACCATTCTCTTGGGTATAGCCGGGAACAGCCTGATTTTTGCTGGTACCGGGCGTGTATTGACCAAATACTACCGAGTGCCGGAGCCCATTTGGCTTTGACAAGGAGATCTCCTTCAAGAGTTTTGAGCGGGAGCGCCGTAAGTCAGCGGCACTCAAACTTGCAGGCTCTTCCATGAGGGTTACGGCGATCATTTGGAGTAAGTGATTTTGGAGTACATCACGCGTAGCCCCAGTGGAGTCATAAAATTGTTCGCGACCAGTTATGCCGAGCGTCTCGGCAAAAGTAACCTGAACATGGTCGATGTATTCTCGATTCCAAAGCTCTTCGAATAAACCATTGGCGAAACGGAACGCCACTAGGTTCTGAACGGTTTCTTTACCTAAGAAGTGATCAATGCGATAGATCTGGTCTTCCGAGAAAACTTCAGTCAGCTCTTGGTTGAGAGCTTGGGCAGACTTTAGATCGGTTCCAAAGGGTTTCTCAATCAAGATTTTCGTCCAGCCGCACTCGGTACGGTGCATTTGATATTGTTTTAAGTTCTTGATGATATCCAGGTAGAGCTGCGGTAAAGTCGCCACGTACCAAATATGATTGCCACAGGGGCTGTTTTGTTTTAGGTGTTGGTGGAATGTATCAAGCTCAGCGAAAGTAGCAGGGTTAGTTGCGTCGCCAGAAACGTAAGACAAGGAGCGGGCAAAGGTTTGCCACTGGGCTTCGTCTTTGGGTTGAATACTATTTTTGACAAACTCGACAAACTCAGCTTGTGAGAGTGGTTTGCGGGCATTTCCGATTAAGTTGAAAGGTGCAGTTAGAAGTCCTTGGGTATGTAATCGGTAAATTGCTTTGAGAATCTTTTTCTTGGCAAGATCACCGGTAACCCCGATCAGAAAAATTGTCAGAGACTCAGGTATTTTCTTCATGTCCATCCCTCGATTATAGTAGGAGATACAGCTGAAGGATAGTTTGAGTACTATTCCTGGTCAATAGCTGAATTACTGACAATGGTCCCCAAGACTTTAAGGTATGACTGGAGCTCAGGACCGGTGGTACCTTTAAGTAGCTCATTCATCGAGGTCATCAGGTTGGCCTCAATTTTTGGCACTAACTTACTGGCTTTGCTGGTTAAGCTAATGATCTTGGCTCGTTTATCATCTTTGTTAGTGCTGCGTTTTATCAGTTTTTTGGCAGCTAGATCTTGGACGGTGACTGTGACAAAGGGGGCCTCGACTCCAACAACCTCAGCAATTTCTTGCAGTCTCATCCCTGTAGTTGAGTCATGCAGTAAACCGAGAATTGTCCACTCGAGTGAAGAGAGCTTAAAGGGCTGTAGCCAGATGGTCGTTTGCTGTTTGAGGATGCGGTTAGCTTTGGATTGCAACAAGCTAATTTGGTAGGAAGTGAATTTGTCTGATGAACCAGTAATACTTGATAGTAATTTTTTTAGCATACGCAAAACATACTTAAGCTTAGTAATTATAAGGCCTAAGTCAAATATTTGATAAATGGCGATTTTATTGAAGCCCTAAACCCGGTACAATAGCGTCTGATTTTCCGTGGAGGCGTCGTCTAGTGGTTCATGACACACGCCTGGAAAGCGTGACCCGAAAGGGCCCGTGGGTTCGAATCCCACCGCCTCCGCAGAAAGAAACTTCCGAATCCGAAAGGTGGGAAGAAGCCGCTGCCTGCGGCGCGGGAGTGGGCAAAAGAGCCCGTCGCTCCGCGACGAATTGGGACGGAACGGGTGTGGCGAACTGGGCGGATTTGTCACGAACCAAGGGGTTCGTTCCGATTTTTTGGACGAACGATTTGATTTGGTACAAATCAGATGAGGAGGACAAAAAATTGGCTTGTTTCATATCTAAAATCCATTCCCGCAAGGGTTCGACCCAATTGTTTCTTCCGCGTTCAAAATCTTTCTCTTTTTGGCGCAAAGCGGCGAGAGAGCGCATGAGCATATCTTTTCGCTTCAGATATATTTCCTTTGGAACATCGCCATCAAGATACGCCGAGAGCAGTTTTTCCATGCGCTCCTCGTTCGCTTTGGTTCCATCGGAAAGATTTTGAACCTCGCTTTGCGACGCTCCAATTTCCTCGCGTTCCCACAATTTCACTTTGTCCAACATCCAATCGGTATAGCGATCGCAAAGCGAGATTGTTTTAAGCCGTGCACAGAGTTGTCTCGTAAGTTCGCTTTCTTGCAAATACGCTTGTGAACAGTGGCCGCGCTTTTTCGAGCACCGATAATAACGATAGCGACCACCGGATTTTCCAGTCGCCCACTGCGCGGAAATCATAGAACCACACTCGGCGCATCGAAAAAGTCCAGTGAAAGGAAAATCATGCTTGATTTTCCTTTTGCGCGGCCTTTCTTTCGTTTGCAATACTTTCTGCACGGCTTCAAACAATTGCGGAGAAACAATTGGCTCAAAGTTTCCATCAAACCATTCCTGCCCATGCTTCACAAAACCAAGATAAGCACGATGTGTCAGCAGCCGTTTGATGGAAACTTTAGCAAGTGGCGTTTGGTTACGAGTCACCACGCCCAAGTCTGCCAAAAATTGCGCGAGCGAAATATAGGTATGCGACCCTTTGGCGTATTCTTGAAACGCTAGATTTACCACGCGAGCATTTGTCGGATGAGGCTCAATATTTCTCACCTTCGGATTATTGGTGTAGCCAAAAGGAGCAAGATTCAACCATTCGCCTCGTCTCAATTTTTGGCGGATGCCGCGCTTGATATTGTCGGACAAATTATCGCTATAATATTTAGATTGCCCAAACGCCACTTGCAACATAAAGAGCCCTTGCGGGGTTGGTTCAAACCAAAATGTCGGAAAACGCAAAGACACAACCTTGCGAGTGTCTACGGCATAAATTACTTGTCCACCGTCAATACTGTTACGCGCGAGGCGGTCGGGATGCCACGCCAATATACCGACACCATCTAATTTTTCAATTTTCGCGAACATTTCGCCGAAGACCTCGCGCCCCGGACTCTTTGCGCTTTTCGACTCTTGAAATTCCTCAAGAATTTCAAGATTTTCTTTACGCGCCAATTCTCGCAGTTCAAAAAGCTGTGCCTCAATAGACATCAC
>Ga0163150_10004445_pt1 | contig 18736 bp, 16 predicted proteins | sample OliLakLV19P2IB_FD_148628 | JGI IMG/M metagenome (GOLD analysis project Ga0163150, IMG submission 148628) | Freshwater microbial mat bacterial communities from Lake Vanda, McMurdo Dry Valleys, Antarctica - Oligotrophic Lake LV.19.P2.IB | ecosystem: Environmental > Aquatic > Freshwater > Lake >...
TTCCGGTTGCGGTTCCTGACGCTGACGGCGAACGGCCCTTCCGGATCGGGAAACGAAAGACTTTTTGACGAAGAAACTCCTGCGTGAATTCCGCCAATTTAGTTGCCGTTTCTCCTGCCAGCGTTGCCGATGCGGCGGCCCGCGCGACTGTCGATGACCTGCTGAACATTCCGACGCCGGAAAAAATCTCTTTTGAATACGAACTGGCGGGACCGGTTCGCCGGCTGTTTGCCTGGATGATCGATCTGTTTCTGGTTCAGGTCGGATATTGGGCTGCTGTTGCGGTGATTGGCCTGGTCGCGATGTTTATCGCGGGGGTTGCCAGCGTCAGCCTTGGCCCTGAAATCGCCGAAATGATTGGTGGCATGACGCTGGCCGCGATTCTGGTCGGATCGTTTGTCGTTACGTGGTTTTACGGAGCCTGGATGGAGGCGGTTTACAACGGCCAGACACTGGGCAAGTCCTGGACGGATTTGAGGGTATTGTCACGGGATGGGGGTGCGATCAATTCCGGTCAGGCCATCGTGCGAAATATTCTGCGGTATGCCGATCTGATGCCGTTTGTCCCGATCACCTTTTTTTTCGCCGACCCGGACCTCGCCAGTGAAGTGCCCGAGCAGGTGGAGTTCCCGACCATGATGGTCGGCTTGATTGTGATGCTGGTGCTGCCCGGATTTCGCCGGCTGGGCGATCTGGTGGCTGGAACGATGGTAGTCAGTGAGCGGTCCGGGCGGTTTCCCGATCCGATCCGCTTTGACGATCCCCGGGTCGCCCAGTTGGCCGAATTGCTTCCGACCGATTTTGTGCCAGGCCGGGAACTTGCGATGGCCCTGGCCACGTATGCGGACGGCCGTCGAAGGCTGTCCCCGGAACGGAACGCAGAGATTGCGGCTCACCTTGGTCCAGCTCTGGTTAAAAAGCTGGAATTAATGCCCAACACCAACCATGATCTGTTGTTGTGCAGTTTGTACTACCGGACATTCGCGACCGCGGAAGGAAAGAGCCGTCGACGGGCTGCGGAGGTGCAGCCGTGAAAATCAGAAACCTTGTCGAGCAGCGCCGGTCGGACTGGGTTGAGCTGGAAAACCTGTGCACGAAGCTATCCGGTCGCAAGTCGCAATTGGGGCCCAACGAAGCGATCCGGTTTGCCGAGTTGTACCGGAATGCCTGCGCCGACCTGTCGCTCGCCGAGGCGTGGCAGTTGCCTCCATCAACGGTGGATTATCTGCACACACTGGTTGCCCGGTCGCATAACCGGCTGTATCGGAGCCACGGATTTGACCTGCGGCACTGGCTGGAACTGGCATTCATTGATACGCCCCGCAAGATTTTTGCGGAGCCAGCCATTCACATTGTGACGCTGATGTTTTGGGGACTGTCGTTGTTGAGCGGCTACCTGGCCTGGGACCAGCAGATGTGGCCGGACTTTGCGGAACAGGTGGTGGGGACCGACACGCTCGAGATGATGGAGAAAATGTACGTCGAGTTTGATAACCAGTCGGGGACTGGCAACCAGCCGGCAAATACGGGGGGCGGTCGCTCAATGGGGGCCAATTTTTCAATGGCCGGTTTTTATATTCGGCACAACGCGGGGATCGGACTGGAGTGTTTTGCATCGATGGTGTTGATCCTGCCGGGCTTTGTTACGTTGGCTTACAACGCGGTTTTCCTGGGAGCCATCGACGGGTACATGCTGCGCCCTGAACTGGGAGCGGCCGGGATCAATTTCCGGAATTTTACCACCGCACACGGTCCGTTTGAGCTGACGGCAATCATCCTGAGCGCGGGGGCCGGACTGAAAATTGGACTGGGCTGGTTCTGGACGCGCGGCAGACGGCGGCTGGATTCGGTCATGATTGCCGGTCGGGAGAGTTTGCCGATCGCAATCTGTGCAACCGTGCTGTTTATTATGGCGGCGATGATTGAGGGATTTGTGTCCCCACTTCCGGAATACATTTTGCCATGGTGGTTGAAGGGGCTGGTTGCACTGGTTTCCAGCACCATGCTGATGTTTTATTTTGTCGTGTTGGGTTTTCCCTGGAAGCGGCAATGAATCTTGACCGGCACCTGATCCCGATTCGGACCCGCACGTTTCCGGGTTTGTGTGACCTGGCATTTCAGGTTGTCCGCTCGTTTCTGCCGACGCTGCTGTTGGCGTTGGCCATCACGGCTGTGCCACTGGCAATTTTCAATCACGTGATTTGCCAATTGCCATTCTGGTGGACATCTGACGGGCTGGACAACCCTGGCGAAGGCTGGGTTCAGCTGGGGCTGGTCTTTGTCGAAAGCCAGATCGGCACGGTCTTGATTACTGCCTGGCTGGGGCGGGCGATGTTTTACGACCGGCCGACGATCGCGGCGGCAGTCGGCGATGTGCGGAAAACCGTTTTGCGGGTGGGCTGGGTGCATTTGATTCTGCGCCCGTTTGGGTTGCTGGTATTGATGATTTGGTATTTGGCAGAGGAAAGTTCTCTGCAGGGCGAACAGGAGTTGGCCATTCTGGCAACTGTATTCCTGTTCCTGATCATTGCTGCGGTTCGGGTCTTTCGTCCCTTTGCGAGCGAAATTGTGATTCTCGAAAAAACGCCGGTCCTTGCCCTGGGACGTCAAGGGAAACCGGCAGTGATTGGATTTGGCCGGCGGAGTCGAAACCTGCACGGGTTTGCCGGATCGGTAATTCTGGGCCGGACCATGCTGTTCGGAATGGTGGCTGGGATGTTGATCACAGGCATCTACGGAATGATCATGTTTTCCGATGGTGTTTTGGCAACTGACCTGGGCGGAATGGGTTGGGCCCGGCAGCTGTTTTGGACCGTCTCCCTGTGGCTGGTGGCCGGTTTTGCGGCTGTCGTACGGTTTCTGTCCTATATCGATCTGCGTGCAAGACAGGAAGGCTGGGACGCTGAGTTGAAGATCAAAGCGGAAGCAATCAGAATGGCCGCACAATGATGCAATTGAAACGCACAAGGATTACAGCGAAACACCTCGATGCCGGGACCCGGCCGGGACAGGGTTTTTGCGTTGGTGGCCGGATTCCGGTTTGGGTTCTGTCTGCGACGATCATGCTGATCCTGTCCGGCTCCGGGGTTCTGTTCGCACAACAGGGGGCACCGGTCGATCAGGGGCAGTTTGCTGAATCACTCGGCAAGACTGGGGCGTCGTGGTACGACAAAACGAATGACCGCGCCGTTTTCCCTGGGACGTTGCCGGACAGGCCGGCGGCCAGTGCGGACCGGTCGTCGATTCCAACGACCGCGATGAAAACGGGGGGAACGCCCAACAGATTCAATTTCAATTTTGACTGGCTGGGTCCCTGGACAACATGGATCACGTTGTCGATCCTGATTCTGTTGCTTGCGATTTTGGTGATCTGGATTGTGTCACGACAGAAAGCCGGAGCGGATTCTGGCCGTCTGATTTCGGCAGAACGGGATGACCGGAACCGTGTTGAACATCTTCCCTTTGAAATGGATCGAACGATCAGGGATTTTCACGCTGCTGCGCTTGCGGCGGCTCGGGAAAAGAATTATCGCCAGGCGATCATATTTCTCTATTCGCACGCCCTGATGATGCTCGACCAAAAGGGAATAGTTCAGCTGCGCAAGGGAAAAACCAATCGCCAGTATTTGACCGAGGTTTTGCGGCAGTGTCCGGGCGGTAGCGGTTTTCGCCGGATGATCCATGATTTTGAAGCTGTCTTTTTTGGCAACCACCCGGCACTGGAGCAGGACTTCGAACGGGTACTGGCCGATGCGAACGGGGTCGAAAACCTGACATTACCTGCCGGATCGGGAGGCATTTGATGATGCGATCCAACCGACAGGTTTCATTTTCCGGTGGCATGGTGGTGGTTTTGACCGTGCTCCTTCCGGTTCTGGTTTTGGTAACCAGCGGGTGCGCCCGGCCAGGTGAAATATCTGATTCCTATGGCACGTTGACGACCTTCGATTCGCGCTCCAGCATCAACGGAACCAGCGTGCTGGCGGACGTTATTCGGCAGAATGGCAACCAGGTTGTCACTGGCGGCCGGATTACGCCCAGAATTGAGCGGTTTGGGGCGGTGGTCTGGTTCGCTGCAAAAGACAGCGGGTGTCCCGACCCGGACGTCAGCCAACGGATCAGCCATTGGCTGGAGAACGATCGCGCCCGAAAACTGATCTATGTCGGCTGGGATGCGGATACTTCGGTGGAGTTCTGGAGTGACGCTGTCATTACCAGTTCCGGGGGAGCGGATGCCCGGGCCCTGCTTCGCCGTCGTGCGAGGGCCATGGCAGAACAAGAGAACATTGGCGAGGGACTGGAAGCTTCGACGGTCAGTTGTGACTGGTTCCGGATCGAGAAGGGGCCACGACAAGAGCTGGATCGTCTGGTTGGCCAGGACGGCAGGGTCTTTGACGTGTCTGGCGGAGATGTCGAACTTGGGGCGGTCCGGTTGATGCCCCGGACCCGTTTGGCGGGAAGTGCGATTCTGAAAACGGACAATGATGTGCCGTTTGCATATTCCACGTTCAGTTCCCCGTCGGCTGAATGGCACAACGTGTACGTAGTGTCCAACAGTTCCTTTTTGTTGAACTATTCGTTGTTAAAACCGGCCAATCGGGAATTGGCGTCTGCCTTGTTGGATGAAGTAGGCGGGTTGGAAGGACCGGTCCTGTTTTTGCATTCGGGCCACATCTCCTGGTCCGACGCGATCTACGAAAAGCAGACGGCGTGGTCCTGGATCAACCAGCCGCCAGTACGGACCATTGTTCCGCATGTGCTGGTGATTGGACTGTTGTTCATTTTTTCGGTGTTTCCGGTTTTGGGCAGACCCAAAGCGGTCGAGAACGGTTTGCAACCCGGGCTGGGACGGCATGTCGATGCGGTGGGGCAGCTGATTGTCCGTTCGGGCAAGACATCGGAAACCGAATACTGGCTAAAATCGAAATCGTCGTTGAATCAGGATTCGCAGAATCCTGCCCCGGTGAATCGCAAGAACAGGCGGCCATAATTCGGGTCCCCCGAAAATGGGACGGGCACTTTGTAAACATCGAACCAACCGGAGCATGAATCAAAACATGGAATTTTCCCCACCGGCAGAAAACGGTATCCGGCTCACTTGCACCAAATGCAAGGGAGAGTTGTCAGTTCCTGCCACGGCGGCAGGCAAAAAGACCCGCTGTCCCCATTGCCAACAGGTGTTGGATGTCGTGATGCCGGGATCGGCGATGGAGCCCGGCGAAACCGGTTCCTGGTTAACGGGGGGACGTGCTTCCCACGCCCACCCGGTAATGAATCCGCTCGAGTCGGTTGTGCCTGGCAGCAAGGCTTCGGAGGTTTACCATCGGGTGACCGAGCAGGTCAGCAAAATGTTTGTGGGACAAAACGAGCTGCTGCTGGGAACGATGGTGGCAGTCTTTTCTGGCGGACACATTTTGATCGAGAGCGTTCCGGGTCTCGGAAAAACCATGTTTGTCCGAACCTTGGGAAAGGCACTGGGCTGCCAGTTTGGGCGGATCCAGTTTACTGCTGACCTGATGCCAAGCGACATTACGGGTTCGCCGATTTTCAATATCAAGGAACAGGAGTTTGTTTTTCGGCGGGGGCCGGTGTTCACCCAGTTGTTGCTGTGCGATGAAATCAACCGGGCACCGGCCAAGACCCATGCGGCCCTGCTGGAGATCATGCAAGAAAGGAACGTGACGGTGGATGGCAAGACCCATGAGCTGTCGCCGCCGTTTGTCGTTTTGGCAACCCAGAACCCGATCGAGTCGGAAGGGACCTACAATCTGCCGGAGGCCCAACTGGACCGGTTCATGTTCAAGCTGACGATGGATTACCCCGACCTTCAGGAAGAATCTGAAATCGTGATGCGGCACAGCACGCTTCGTGATCTGGACCAGCGATTGCTGGATGAGGTCAGCACGGTCACGTCCCCGGAAGAAGTGATCACCATCGGCCTGCAGTCGGAATCAGTCCGCGTCGATCCGCTGCTGGTGACTTACATAACCCGGGTCGTGCGTGCTACCAGGAACTGGCCGGGCTTTCATTGTGGAGCTTCGCCCAGAGCGGCGATCGGACTGCTGCAGGGTGCCCGGATGCTGGCGGCGTTTTGCGGGCGTGATTTTGCCGTTCCGGATGATGTGGTGCAGCTGGCCAAACCGGTCCTGAGGCATCGGGTCCGGATGACTGCGGAGGCAGAGGTCGAAGGACATCAGGTTGACCAGTTGATCGACGATTTGATTCGATCGGTCGAAGTACCCCGATTGAATGTTTCCACCACCAACAACCTGTCGGGATGATGGACTGGATCACGACTACGTTCAATTTTCTGGTGGAGCGCCCGATTTTATTGATGGGGCTGGTGGCAGCACCACTGCTGGTTCTGGCCACGATCTGGCGGATTTATCCCAGCCGAAAAATGGTTTACTGGGCGATGATTCCGTCCGTGGCCTCCTGCGTTGTCATTGTCCGCCCGGACATGGTTCCGGAGGTTCTGCTGTTGGATGGGTTATTTGTCCTGATCGCATTGGCCGATGTATTCACGCCGCCCCGTCCATCCGAATTTGTCGCAGTGAGAACAACAGGCAAAACGGTTTCCCAAGGCAAGCCGCATGAGGTGGAGTTGGAGGTTGCCTGGTCGGGCAGACGCCAGATCGACATAGAGATTCATGATGATCTGCCTGCCGAATTCGTGACCAGTGGCGGACGGGTCCGGTTGATGCTGAAAGGGCGATCGCGCGGGCGGCTGCACTACCGTTTTCGGGCGATGCGGCGGGGACTGTTCCAGCTTCACTGTGTGCATTTGTTAGTCCGCAGCCGGTTTGGGATGTGGTGCCGGTTCATTCAGCTGGAAGCACCCTGCACTATCCATGTCTATCCCGACATGAAGCAGCTGGGGCAATACGAATTGATGGCCAGAACAAACCGGCTGAGCCTGCTGGGGCTCCGTCGCAGCCGGCGGATTGGGACTGAGAACGAGTTCGAACGGTTGCGGGACTATACGGTTGATGACGATTACCGGCGAGTTGACTGGCGAGCCACCGCCCGCCGCCAGCAGCTTACGGTGCGGGATTACCAGGCGAACCAGAATCAGCAAGTGATTTTTATGATCGACTGCGGGCGGTTGATGACCGGTCAGAGCGGGCAGCTGGGTGTTTTGGACCATGCACTGAATTCCATGTTGATGCTCGCCTGGATTGCACTTTCGCGAGGCGATTCGGCTGGACTAGTGCTGTTCTCCAACCGGGTGCTTGGATTTGTGCCACCGCGAACCGGGACCCGCCACGTGAACCAGTTGCTGCACGCATCGTTCGACCAGTTTGCGCAATACACGGAATCCCGTTACGACCGGGCATTCCTGTATCTCGACCAGAAAGTCCGCAAGCGTTCGCTGGTCATTTTGGTGACCAATGTGATCGACCAGATCAACGCGGCGATTGTCAAGGAATACCTTGTCATCCAGGCCGGCAAGCATTTGCCGCTGGGTGTGTTCCTGAGAGACCATGATCTGTATGACCGTACGGTGTCGGCTCCGGTCCAGGGGGCGAGGCCGGGGGCCAGCGAGATTAACGTCAGCCTGTCGATCCAGTCGGTAGCCACCGAGATGGCGGCCTGGCGCGAACAGGCCATAGCCGACTTGTCCCGAAAAGGTGTTCTGACCCTGGATGCCTGGCCAGATGAGCTGACCGCACCGATGGTTAACCAGTACCTGGAAATCAAGGCCCGGGGGCTACTGTAAAAAATTCGGGAATTCGATTCAGTCGGGTAACCCGGGCTCGCCTTCAGACAGGTCATTGTCGTAAAACAGGATTTGTAATGCTGGCCAGTCGTGGATTTCGACCAGCTTCAGGGCCTCCCGCAGTTTTTCGGACATGAATCCGTTGAGAGGAACAGGCAAACCGGTTTCCGGTGAATCCCCAACCAGCAATTGGCCAATCCGGTCAATCAGTTCGGGAATCCCGTCGCCGGTCAGTGCGGATACAGCCACGGAATTGGACAATCGATCGTGGTGGCCGGTCGCCAGATCCAGCTTGTTCCAGACCACCAGATCCGGTTGGAGCTTCATTAGCGCGCTGAGTCCGGCATCGTCCGGAGCATTGGCCGAATCCAGGATCAACAATCGCAATTCTGATGAGGTCACGGCGTTTTTGGCAAAGGTGATCCCCTGCCGTTCAATTTCATCCTTCCCTTCCCGAATTCCGGCAGTGTCCAGAATCTCAGCTGGCCATCCATCGATTGCGGTAACCTGGGAAACGACATCGCGCGTCGTCCCGGGCAGTTCGTGAATGATGCTTCGTTCGAATCCTCCCAGCCGGTTCATCAGGCTGCTTTTGCCAGCGTTGGGAGGGCCGAACAGGGCGATTTTTCTTGGGAGAAGCAAATGCATGCCATACGATTCCCATTCCAACATGTGTTTCAATTCTGCCACAATTGAAACGGAACCTGCCGGTATCGTTCTGGCCTTTTCTGCAAACCGAATCCAGTTTTCCCGTTGTTGAGCCAGGATCGATGCTGTTCGCAGTGTCGAAGCCTGCAGGAAGGCAATCTGTGGCCAGGCCAGAAACCACGCTTGTTCTTCAAGCAGTTGATCTTGCCAGGTTATCTGCCTGGCACCATGCCTTTGCAAATCGTATGCGATTCGGGCGGTCGCCATGCTGCCGCCATGCGAGTGGATTTCAAACCGCTGCTGGCCGACGTGACAGACAATCAGATCTTCACCAGGAGGCATCGCCATATCCTCTGGCGCGTGTGGCGGGGCTTCCGGGCCAGTATGCCATCGGCCGTACCGAAACCGCCCGACTGGCACCTGGATGTTGCCCGAACCGCGAATCGAACGAAAGAACCTTTCAATCAGGTCTTTGGCATCGGGACCCTCCAGCACGGTGACTGCAATAGCGGACGTTCCGGCCGGTGTCGCAATCCAGAATGCTGTTTTAGGTTCGTCGGTTGACATTCGGGCAGACGATAGTGCAGGAATGGCGATTGGCAATCAGCTGGGACAAATCTGATTATCGCGTTACCAGATCACGGATGCCATCGACGATCAAATGCCCGGTATATTGCCAATCCGGCAGCAGGGGCAGCAAAACAGGCATCCCGCCCCCCGTCAAATGAACCTGACGATCGTCTGCAGAGGCAAATTCCTGCAGCTGGCGGACAAGGGAAACTATGCCGGCAGCCTGCATTCGATAAACGCCGCTGCGGATCGCTTCTGAAGTGGAACGGCCAAAGGGTGTTGCCGGTACCGCGCCTTCCCCCAGCTGAGGCAGCTGGTCGGTGTTCTCGGCGAGGGCACGCAGGCAAGCCAGCGTGCCGGGAAAAATATTGCCGCCCAGAAACCGGCCGGACGGCATCGTCAGATCCACCGTCACCGCTGAACCGGCATCGACGACGATTGCAGGGCGGTCGGGAGTTTTGTTCCACGCAGCCCAGGATGAAACCAGACGATCCATACCAACGGAATCCGGATTGTCCAAATCGACGGACATGGGAACGTGGCTGCGGTCAAGTATTTTCAGTGAATCCGACGGGCGGAATTCCTGAAGCCAGCCGGTCAGCTGATTCAGCAACGGCGTGTTCACACTAACGATTCCCCAACGGATGCTGTGCCCGTCGGGAATATCAAGTTCTGGCAGGGTGCGGAGGGCGTCCAAGGGTGTTTTCAGTCCCTTTCGCCACAACAACACGGGATTGGGCTGGCCGTCCTGCCAGGCACCGATTCGAATTCCGCTGTTGCCAATATCAGCACACAGAATCATTTGATGGAACCCGGTATTCTCCCGGCCAAAGTACTGCCGCTTCCGGCCGATTTTTGTTTGTCGAGGATCTCAACGATGGCCCGGATCAACTCTTTCAGGCCGGAACCGGTGACAGCGGAAATCTGCAAAACCGGCTTGCCGGCAGCCTCGCTCAACCGCTGCATTTGCATTTCGGAATCGGGCAATTCCGATTTCGACATGACGAGGATTTCCGGCCGTATTGCCAGTTCCCCGTCATACTCCATCAGTTCATGCCTGGTCCCCTTCCAGTTTTCGACCGGATCGGTGCTGTCCACAGGTGTGGATTCGACCAGATGAACCAGGACACCGCAGCGTTCTACATGTTTCAGAAAATCGTGCCCCAGTCCCACTCCCAGGTGTGCCCCATCGATCAGTCCGGGGATATCGGCCAGCACAAACGAGCGGTCGAGATCGACCTGTACGATGCCCAGATTGGGATGCCGTGTCGTGAACGGGTAATCGGCGATTTCGGGTTTGGCGCGCGAGAGTCGGCTGAGCAGAGTGCTTTTGCCTGCGTTCGGTTTTCCGACAACGCCTACATCGGCAATCATCTTCAGTTCCAGGATCAAACGCCGGTGTTCCCCAGGGTGGCCTTCGGTGTGTTTTCGCGGAGCCTGGTTGGTTGAAGATTTAAAATTCGAATTACCTCTTCCGCCACGCCCTCCGGCAGCGACGTTAACCGATTCGCCTGGCACGTTCAGATCGCGCATGACAAAACTGCGTTCGGCATCGATAATCAGGGTGCCTGGGGGAACGAGAATCGTCCGGTCTTCGCCCCGTTTGCCGTGTCGATTGGCCCCTTTACCATGCACGCCCGTAGTAGCCCGCCAGTGTTTTTGGTGTGCCAGGGAAGCGAGGCTGTCCACTCCCTCGCGGGCTTCGACAATAACACTTCCACCGTCCCCGCCATTGCCTCCATCGGGGCCACCTCGCGGAATGTATTTTTCCCGGCGAAAGCTCATGCAGCCGTTGCCGCCGTCACCACCGCGCACTTCAATTTCGACCCGATCGACAAACATCTGACGGTATGGAACGGGATACCCGTTCCTCCTGGCGTGATTGCATGAAAAAGGGATGCCCGACACGGCATCCCTGGCTTGGCTCGTTTTTTTGGACTGAACGAAAGTCACCGATCCGTTGCGGATATGGCAGCCAGCGTCAGGCGGTGACGACGTTTACACGGCGACCCTTTTGGTCAAACATGACTTTCCCTTCGACCAGCGCAAACAAGGTATAGTCGCGACCCTGGCCAACTCCTTTGCCAGGATGAAAGCGGTTGCCGACCTGTCGGATAATGATGTTTCCAGCATAGACCTGCTCGCCACCAAAATGCTTGACGCCGCGCCGCTGGGCGTTGGAGTCGCGTCCGTTTCGGGTAGAACCCTGACCCTTCTTGTGTGCCATGACTTCGTCTAATTCAGTGAATGCGTTGCGAAAACCGCGGGAATCCCCCGCTTGGGACCAGTCAGGCCCAACAGCGAATTTAGCGATAGATCCAGAAATGTTCAAGGGTTCCGATAAACCGGATGCCTTCACCGCTTTTTTCCCAGAACTGGGGTTCCAGCAGGATTTTGAACGAAGCGGGCCCGGTGGGGGTTTCGGCACTGAATTTCCACCATTTTCCGGCTACCTCGGCTGTTAACGCTGTTCCATCGTCAACGGCAACGCCCCGTGCGGCGAGGGCCTCGACCAGCGCCGCAGGCATTTTCAAAGTGTCCAATTCGACCACCAACGGCGATGTGAAATCATCCAGATTCACCTCGCCATCGACTCCCGTCAGAATCGCGTCTTCGGTCATTCCTTCCGAGCGGTAGTAGACATTCAAGACCGGGCCCGGAAGCCGGTACCGCCGGCAGATCTCAATTTGTTCATCCGGGTTATCGACCAGCGGTATTCCGTAATGGATCAGGTCCCGTTCCTGAAGGACCTCGTCACCCGGTCGCCAGAAGTTCATTTGCAGGGTCTTGTGTAACAGGTGGACCTCGCCGATGGTTTTGGCGTGCCTGCTGGCCGGATCGATTTGCCAGGCGTTGGTCAATCCATTAACGAAAACGGAAACATAATCGACTGCCGGATCAACGTCCTCCCAAATGGCAACGCTCCAGATCCCGGGAGAGGCGTCGGTTTCAGCCAGGGGAATGGAAAGTTCCGACATCTCCTGCTGGTTGTACAGTTTGATATTCGGGTCTTCCAGCCGCTGAATCTGTTTGGTGATTTCTGGTGAATAAATGTCCCGCCAGGTTTTCAGCTGGAAGTTCTTGTTGCGGTCCTGGGCCCAACCCTCCAGTGTAAACCGGGGAAGGAACCTCTGGGGGCCAATCGAACGGTCTGTTTTTGCCGCGTCAAACTGTAATTCTTTTTTGATGTATTCAAATGCGCCCGGGGCGTTCACATCGGTATAGGAAAGGCTCTTTCCCATGTCGCGAATCCGGTAAACCATATACCAGTAATGACGATCCAGCGTCGAACCGTCCGGTCGCGCAAAACGGAGTTTGATTTGCCGCAGGCCTGTGGTGGCAAATTCCACCTGCCACATGTCGCGAAACAGGATCACATTCTGCGACTGGCCCAGCAATGTCTGGGAGGCGGACACAAAATTTCCCTGATAACTTTCCGCGATCAGATCGGGCAATTCCATCGGCAAAGTATAGGTGTCCCGTACGTCCAGTTCCGCCGGGACCAGCTTCAGGACACCCGGAGCCAAGAGGCGCGGTTCCCGGAGAAAATCCTGGCCCAGGGACAACGAGGCAAACGCCGTGAAAAGGACCATTGCCGCCAAACCAGACAGTTTTTCAGTTCGAATTGCCATGAATTTCATTCAAAAATTGGGCTCCGGACCGAGGTGGATTTTGAGCCCGGAAAATAGACTGCCTATGAGGGTTGCTCCCCTGTTTCCAACGTCCAGTATAGTTGGACTTCAAAAACAGGGTCAACGCTGACCCGACGGCCTCCAGAAAAATGATCGACGGATTGCCGCGACCGGAAAAGCCGATTGCCCATTCGGACAGGTCCTTCCTGATTGGAACTGTCTCAACCCGGATTTTCGGGAAAATCGGCCCTATCAAGGCGGGAATCACGTGAATTCAGCCCGAAGTTGCGATGGGAAGCTCGCCGGGTTTTTGCCCACAGTTCGGACAGGCAACGTCATCTGGGCCGGTTTCTGACCGTGGCAAAGGGGGAATTGACCAAACCTGCCCGTACCTGGGCCCAAAACGGGATGGCCAAAAAGCGGTTTCAACATTCCTGCCAGCGGCGACAAACGTCAGTCGTTTTCCGATCTTCCGGAACCCTTCTCCGTAGCAGATTCTGACGGCCGGTTGTGTTGCTGTTGATGTGGCGCTATGCCATGGCTGGACCCGGGCGAGTCGATCCGGGTCGAATCGTCCAATGCACCGGGATGGGGCGAACCCGACGATTCATAATCATCATCATACCGCGACCGGTAATTGGGCAATTTGGATCGTTCCACCTCGGCGTGATACTCTTCCGCGATCCGGCTTTGAATCTGTTCCCTGCATTCAGTATTGATCGGGTGAGCGACATCGGCATAGAGCTTGCTTCGGCTGTCCGGGCCGGAATCGGAACGGGACTGCGGCAGGCGGGTACCACAATTGTTGCAGAACTTTGAACGCATATGGTTCTTGACCCTGCAGCGGGGACAGTGCGCAGTCAGTTTGCGGCTGGGCATGGCAACGAACAGACCGGAATTGCCGTCAATGATCTTGAGGTCCCGAATGACAAAACAGTTGTCAAAGGTAACGCTGCAAAAACCCCGCAACCGGTCTTCGGCCGAATCCATCAGCTTGATGCGAACTTCCGTAATCTCCATCAGCGCTGCTCCATTTCCAGGAGTAAAACCGGTTCTGCCCCCGGTCGGCAAATCTTGTAAACAAAATCAACAAAATGCAATTCCACCCGTGGTACGACAGACGTGAAAAACCGAATTGGGAACCCGTTGACGAAGTATTCTTGCATTGGTCAATGCGGCCAGTTGACTGGCAAACACTCCGAAATAACAGGACCCACTTCCGGACATTTGATGCCCCAGGCAGCCCAGTTTGCCAAACTCTTCCCGCAATCTGGACGGCCACGCACTCAATCCGGATGCCGGTTCCTCCAATCTGTTGAACATCGAGTCTGCTATTGCGGCCAGACGGCCACTTCTGCAGGCATTCACGGCACGGTCACTGGAAACCTGTTCCTGGGGAATTCTCAACTTGCCAAAAACTTCAACCGTTGAAATTCCTTCAGGCGGCTGGGCGACAACGACGGGGATTCCAAACGGCCCCTGGAGTGGTTCGACAATCTCACCCCGGCCACGACAAATCGCCAGACCCTGCGATAGAAAAAACGGGACGTCGCTCCCAAGCCCTGACGCCAGTTCCATTAGCCGTCCGACAGGCCAATTCAGATTCCAGATCCTGTTTGCGGCCATCAAGGCTGCGGCTGCGTTGCTGCTCCCGCCGCCCAATCCCGCTTTGGATGGAATCCTTTTTTCCAGCCGGACTTGCATTCCCGCATTCGTTCCGGTTTCTCGCCGTAACCGTTCAAGGGCCAGAAAAACCAGGTTGTTCTCCCAAGCCGGCAGTTCCACAGCCACTCCACGACTGGCCACAGCCTCGCCGGTGATTTTTCCAGTCACCGCACGAAATGCTATCCGGTCAGAAAGCGAGATACAAGCCATCACGGTTTCCAGTTCGTGATAGCCGTCCGGCCGTCGACCCAAAATCTCCAGAAAAAGATTCAGTTTTGCCGGAGACCGGACACAGTACCATTCCGATTCCAGCATTACAGACACCTTTCTGGCATTCAGGGGACCGTCAAAAAGATCCTTATCGGCCAGATCGCCACAAAATATTCAGATCGACTAACCGAACCAGCCTTTCTTGTTCAGTTTCTCGATCGAAGTCGATTCGTCCTTGTCGATGGAAAACACCTTTTCCAGCTTCATTAACTTGAAAACCTTGTCGATGTTTTCATTGATTCCGCACAGCCGCAATTCCAGTTTGGCTTCCTTGCATTTTTTTCCGAAGAGGATCAGCTTGCCCAGCATCGCGGAAGACATAAATCCGACATTCTGGAAATTCAGGGCTATTTTTTTTGTCGCCGGATTGGTGGCAAGATCATTAAGCTCCTTGCCTAGCGCCTCAATACGGGATTCATCAATGATGCGGGTGTCCTGAAAATAGGCCACTTCGACACCTTCAATTTCGCGTCGGATTAATGTGCTCACGAGGAACCTCTGTTGGAACGAAATCCTGAATAAACGGAAACCTGGGGAACAGGAACCGATGCCCGATTGTAGCGGCCTTTCCGGACCAGATCAAAAACAAACGCAAGCTCCGGAATTGCCAAGGTTGATCGCTGTCAACCGTTATCACTACAGATAACAATTGTAGCCATTGATTTGTCGCCGGACACTCCCGTACGATGACCTGTCAGGGTTATTTCTCCTCCAGATTCCCGGTTATGAAAATTCTGATTTTCGAATGGATGGTGGGGGGAGGACTGCTACAGGACCGCTTGCCCCCAAATTCCGGAAGCTCGATGTTCCAGGAAGGACTGGCCATGGTCCGTTCGATTTGTTCCGACCTGACCTGCGCCGGGCATTCCATTCAATTGCCAGTCGATGGGAGAATACCCCGTGTACAGTTGGACCAGGTTCCCGCACGACAAAGCCCGATATCCGAATCAGGTCTTCTGGTTCCCGTTCTGAATCAACTGGCTTCCCCCGTCGATGCCATTCTGGTGATCGCACCTGAATGCGGTGGCCGCCTGGCAACCGCTTTGGACTGGTTGGCCAGGTACAGTGACCGGATCGTTTCTCCGGTCGGGGAGATTGTCCGGATTGGCAGCAGCAAACAGGGAACTGTCCGGTTTCTGGAACAGGCGGGAGTCCAGGCATCGTTCGAAGCCGCCCCCGTTTATCCAGTCATTGTCAAACCGGATGATGGTGCCGGGAGCGACGGAATCCACCTGTTTGAAAATGCCGCTGCCGTTCCGCAATTGATTTGGGATCATCCGGACCAATGGAGAGTGGAACGTTTTCTACCTGGCTTTCCGGTCAGTATTTCGGTGATCGGTGGTGCCTGCGGACATTTTTTGTTTCCACCAACTCAACAGATTTTTGGAGGTGGCGTCCGGCCTGACGAATCGGATCGCCTGCGTCCTGCCGGGCTTGCCTGGCCAGGTCCCTGGGCAGGTTTTGATTTCCCCCTGAAACAGTCATTCGCAAGGCGGACGGTTGATCTTGCCCACCGCGCGTTGAAGGCGCTACCCCAGTTTTCGGGTTACCTGGGAATCGACATGGTCCTGGCAGAATCCGGGCCAGCCGAGGACCGAATCGTTGATTTGAATCCGCGGATCACCAGCTCGTGGGTCGGCTTGCGTCAACTGTTTTCGTCGAATCTGTCCCAATTCATGCTGGATTACGCCCGGGGAATCGAATGTGAGACTCCGGTTGCGACGGTTCGCCAATTGAAATACCGGTTGGTGCCGGAACAAAAAAAGGGGCCTGCTAGCCGCAGGCCCCGTTGATTTTCAATTCCCGACCGAAGGATCAGGCATTACTCGATAATGGAACTTGTCAGGATAATCCGCTCGATATTGTGATTTTTTCCAGGCTCAAAGGCCACCGGAATCGACCGGTCAATCAGATAGAATCCCCGATGGCGTTTGGCACCTTCGGTCGACGTGATTGTTCCGTTATCTCCCAGTTCAAAGAACCCGATCGTTATCCAGATCGCAAATACGTTGGATTTGTCGGTCGTCGTATTCCCCAAACGTTGTCGCATGTCGTGGCGGAAATATGCGTTTCTGGCCGGGTCGGCATGGAGGTTGCCAGGTGCCGCCAGATAATCAAACATCGGCTGGGCAGCGGTGTCCGGATTCGCCGGATTGGGAGCACGGAAAAGGGTTGGTTGTGCCCGCCGTTGCACCATTTCATTCCCGGTCAGGTTACGGGAATTGATCGCAGCGACCGGTGGTACGTAGATCTCCGGAACAAAGTTGCCTTTGCCCGATGCACGGAAAACAAACGGAAAATCCGACGGGATGTTGACCTGCTGATTTGGCGGCAGTATCGGCGGAAAAGGTGGGGGAGGAATCGGCGAATAGATGGGAATCGACGCTCCCTGGTCCCGCCTGGAATCCGCAAGAGCACCAAATCCGGCGGGAGTTGCGTAACTTCCCATCACCCCACTCCAAACACCGGGCCTCGAAACAGTATTCAGATTGATTTTGCCCGGATTACGGAATCTCGAAACCGTGTTGTAAGGCGGGTTGTAACGGTTCAACAGGAATCCGACCTGGCTTCCAAATCCATCTGGCGCGGTTCCATTCCAGGATCCCGAAAAAACCTCCGGGTTCAAATCAAAATCCGTTCCAACGAAGCGGGAAGGGACTTCGACAAAATCCAGAAATGTCTGGAGCGGTGGCAACTCCGGATCGTTGACAGTACTGACGGAATAGGCATCGGCCAGGAAATCCGGAAGGTGTTCGAAACGGCCTCGAAACAGGTCGTTCCGGTCCACCCGGTTGGAATTCATGCCGTTGTAGTACGATTCGCCCCCTCCCGGATTCTGATGCAAACCGAATTGCCTCAACATCTCACCGTTGCCTCCACGAGGGACATTGGCCAGTTCCAGATGGCTGACATAGGGACGATTGCTCCAGGTCAGCCAGGGATATGCGGACAGGGAAGCAGTCCGGCTTTCCAAATCGGGTTCACCCAGCGAATCCCTCAGGTTTTCCGATTGGTAATGCATATCGGAAGTTGTAAATGGAGTATGGGCAACAGTCGTAGTCCGACCGGACTCATCGGCACGCCACAAGTTTCGCAAAGCCGGGAAATTCGTACCCCGTTCCATGGTCAAAAAGCTGCGATCGGCCGGCGTTGCCGTCGGCATGCCGCCTTCATCCAGATCGGTTGCGCCGTTGAACGAAGCAACGTCAGCACCGAGATAGTCCACGGACAAATACGGATTGATCGGCTGCGCGGGATCGTTCTGTCCCACATGGTCGGGGTCGTTTGGATCCGGATTCCAGCGAATCAGGGGATTGGCCAGTCGCTGCAAAACCACGACGCGGGCATTGGTAAAGAGGTTGTCCTCACCCAAACCGCTACCTGTTCCAGTAGCCAAAAACTGGCCGGTGGAATCATCGTACGAGACGGATGCCATGTCATTCCATTCGTCCAGATTTGGTTGCTGCTGGTTTGCAATGGTAAGGTCGACGGGTTCGTCCCGGGTAAAAGGAACCGGCGGCGGCATCGATGAGTCATTGAACTCGAATCCGTCAGCAACAGCCTGTTGGGAATGATTGGGATTCTGCGTTTGGACATATTCTTCGTAACCCTGGTACGGATCAGTCAGACCGAGAGAACGGTTCCTCCCGCCCGGGGTGCCATCTTCTTCCTGGCCAATCGGAATTGCCAATACGTTGTTGCGGGTCAGTGTTTGCCAGCGATTGCCCGGATCGTCTTCCCACCAGCGAACGGAAACCTGGGAGCTGGCGGTATCGAGAGTAATACTCCGGGTATCGTTCAACTCGGTATCCCATGTGAGGGAATTCCGGCGACCAAGGTAGGTTGTATACCGGCTTCCCGACCGAACCCCGGATGATCCAAGGACTGCGTATTGCCCAGGCTGCAATTCACCCGTAACAACCGTGCTTGGGAAAAACACACGGTTTCTGGGGCGAAGGGGGTTTTGTCGCAGAATGGTATCGACAGGGCGAACGAAGTAGATCGTCCGGATCGTGCCTACATCCTGCGCGGCAGGCGAAGGATCCTGACCCAGAATTGCGATTCGCCAAACCGGTGCAGTCCCTGTGGCCAGATCCATCCGGCGAAGGTCAACTCCCTGCGCTCCATAAAACTCGGCAGGAAATACTTCGGTATTGGCCACCGATGCAGCCGAGCTTCCCCGATACCAGGGGTTGTACATCTCGATAAAGCAACTTGCATTGGGTACAAG
>Ga0163150_10004446_pt1 | contig 18734 bp, 30 predicted proteins | sample OliLakLV19P2IB_FD_148628 | JGI IMG/M metagenome (GOLD analysis project Ga0163150, IMG submission 148628) | Freshwater microbial mat bacterial communities from Lake Vanda, McMurdo Dry Valleys, Antarctica - Oligotrophic Lake LV.19.P2.IB | ecosystem: Environmental > Aquatic > Freshwater > Lake >...
ACCAACTATATTAACATTATTTCCGCTTTGCGTAATTGTTCCGTTTACATATACATATCCTTTTACGTCCGAATATCTAGAGGCAATGGATGAGTAACTAGATGCATTATATAAAAAGACTAAAGGCTCTGCGCTAATCAAATTAACAAATGCGGGTATAGTAATATTTTCGGCGTATGTTCCCGTATACACTACTATGTTTATTGGGTTTGTTGCGCTTGGTGTTAGTGCTATTGCCGCCGTTATTGCCGCCCCTATTGTTAGGTAATCTAGCGCAAGATCGCCCGGCGTTCCCGTTGCATCCACCCCCTGTTTAGAAACAAAAATATTTCTTGTTCCTAGTGTTACGTTGCTTCCTGTCGCTCCGGGAATTGTTACCGTTGCTACTCCGTTTACATTTGTAACCGTTACACCCGCACCCGTAAAATTAATTTCACTAAACGACCCTAATTTAGTACCGTTAAAATCAACCTGTAATCCTTGCGAATAGCTGTACATTAAAAATCAGATTTTAGTTTATTATTCCAACGGTTATTTTTTTCGCCCTTTCTTGCCGTATGTCCGGTACGTGCTTTGTCCTGATCTTTTTTGTTTGGCTCTTTTGTATAAAAAGCATATTTAGGGTACGGCGGCTCTGTGGTTATTCCCGCATCGTATTTTTGCCATCCTTGCAATAATTTTGTTCCGGCTGCTGCGGAAAAGGTAATTTTATAAATAGTACTATCAATTTCGTTTTGATTTCCATTTAACGCTATTGATGCGCCGGGAACTAATAAAAAAATGTCGTTTAAAGAAACGTTAACCGTTCCCGAATTTATAAATACAATAGCGTTACAGTTAAATGATCGGCTACTATTATCTGAAAAGGAGAACGGGATATTATAAACCTTCTTTGGTTTTTCTTCAAAAATATTTTTCATTTGCTTGGATTGTATTTATTATAAACAACTTTAAAAACCGCTAAACCTAAGCCGGACAATAAAACTATTTTTCCGTATTTCTCAAAGTAGTAAACAAACATTCCCTTTTCATCTTTCTTTGTTTGTTCTTCCGCTTCTTTTTCTTTTTCCTGTTGGCTTTTTCCTAGTGGTTCTGATATTGTTAGTCTATTACTATCGTGGAATACATACATATATTTTCCATCTTTTTGCTCTATCATCCAAAAAATTTGACCCGTATTTTTTGGGTCTTTTACCCACGAATAAACCCGCCCTATAATTTCATTTTTCCTAAATAGCTGCGACCTCTCCGACCTTGGTTTGTCAAAATATCCCAAAACATTGTCTTTAGCTACTAATGTTTTATTGATAATATCATTAACGCTATATGTTGCCATTTAATAATCTTCTAATTTTTTTAATAACATTCTAAAGGTGTTCGGCTTTTGTTGTCCGATCTGCACTAACTTAAACAGATGTTTTTTCCATTGTGGATTTAGTGTTAACATTTCTACGTTTAGAGCCTCTACACTATAACGCTCATACAAATCGGAAGTTATTCCGTTTACTGTTGCATTATCCGTTTCCTCTGTTATGCCTATATCTTCTTTTAATCCTTTGTTAAAAAGATTTTCAATAACAAGTCCTCCGTTTTCTTTTATCAATCCCGCTAATGCGCCTTCTAGTGTTACCTTTTCAGTCCCGGCCACCGCTTCCGCTTCTTCTTCTTCTTCCGCTTCTTCTAGTGTTTCTATTTCGTTTTCTAGTTCTTCGATTTCTTCCTCACATTTTTTTAGTTCTGCCTCTAGTTCTGCGATATATTTAGTTTGATCCGAAACAATACCCTCCATATACATCAATTTGGCCTCTGCTCCGGCCTTACTTTGTATTAGTGCTATATGTTCCGACAATCCTATCCGCTCACTTGCTGCCGGGGGTTGTATAGTGTTTTCGTATGCGATTTTTGTAGGCTGTGCCGTCTGCTTTTCCTCTGCCGCCCCTACCTTCTCGCTATCATCATTCATAAACGTAATACTGCTATTTTCTTTTCCATGTGAACGCCTACCCGATTTATACAGGCTTAAACAATACAAGCAACCCGGAGTAAGTTTTTCAAAAGCATTTTTTAATAGTTCTGTGCTTTTGTCCGGGTTTTGCTCGTGCAAATTACTATCAACAATAATTTTTTTACCTACATCATGCATTTTCCAAATTGGAAAACTTTTATTTTGATGGGAAAAAGCTGTGATAGCATCCCTTTTACCTTTCTCGTAATTTGCCATGGATATATATTATTATTATTCCGGCCAAAAGGCCGGGGAAACTCTTTAAAACTTTCTCGGCATGGGTTTATCCGTTGCCTGTTCTTATTGAACTATCGCCTACCGGGTCTGTGTATTTTACGTTAAATACAAAGGCTTCATTTTGCGCTGCCGAAATTTTGGTAACGTCCGAAATAAACACGTATGATTTAGCCCAAATAATTTTAAGGTTATTTAGTTCATTACAATATCCATTAAACACGCTTCCTGCTCCTGTTGAGCCTGTACGTACATTAATTAAAGAGACAAGCGGGAAATTCCAAATTTGCTGTATATCTCCCACAACTAAATTTAAATAAGAAACTTGTAAGAGTGCAATGTTTGCTAGTGCCACATTGTTAACCGACTTTAAAACGTCCAAAATATTATACGTTTCTATTCCCTGCGTTACCTTGTTATCAAGGACTTGAATGATAGGAAAATATATCTGTTGGCTCGTGCTTGACTGTGCGACTAGCAACTCAACGTTATACGATTTATCGACAATTATATTATTCATTTTATTTTTTTTAAGAGGTTAAAAACCGGACGGCACAAAGCAGCCGCCCGGCATAAGACTATTTAACTCATGGCGTTAAATAATACTTTTATTTATTTACGTATTGCAGCGTTGGAAGCTCTGATACCATCAAAGATAACAACCATACGGCTGTTATTACTTGCTACTGCGGAAGTAATGGCCGCCGCTAATTGTACGGTAATGGTGTTTGTATATGCACCGCTTAACATGATTGCAGGGGAAAGGTTTACTATTCCGTCTGATTGCATATTAATTTGATCGTATGCAGTATCTACCGCTACCGATATTCTTTGTGTTTGTGGTACAAGTTTATGTTTTGACAAACGATAGTTTGTTAAAACATCTACCTGATTTACATTGATATTTAACAAACCATTGTTGTAAATACCCTCATAATTCAATGTAGCCGCTACGGATCCCGTTACTTTATCAGAAAAATAAGATAATAGTCTATAACTAGTATCTGTACTAGCTGCTGTAAAAGCTACATAAAACGCAATACTCCTAATATGGAAATTGTCGTTTGTTTGTAAACGTACTTCTGTTGCGTTTACTCCAGTTGTACCCGGTGACACATCAGAAGTTAATACACCAAACGTATATCTTGTTGTTGTTGTATTTACAAAAGATTCTAATCTTAATTGACTTTCTGTTAACAACGGCATCCCCGGTGCTTTTTGTCCCTCTGCAATTGCTTTCTCGTTTGCGTCCTTATAGGCTGCCTTTACTTCGTTAAAAAATAATTTGCTATACATTTTTTTAAATTTAAAAGTTTATAAATATTTAATTAAAATTTATTATTCTCCAATTACGGAAGGCATAACCATAGCCGATCCGCTCATATATTCGCCGCTTACATTGTCACCCATTAAACGTCCCGCATTTTCCGGCGTTCCGTTCATTTCTATTGTCATAGTATCGCTACCCGCTCCTATTCCGTTCATAAATTCATCTATACCGGAAATAATACCGAAGTCCCTAGCTGCTGTTGTTACTCCATTTGCTGCAAGTCCCATACCTACGCCTTTAATCATAGATTTGTTTCCTTTCATAACTACAAGGGCAACGCCCCCGGCAACTTTTACCAAAGATTTTATTTTAGGGTTTAAATTAGGTGCGAATTTATCGCCGGCTTTATCAATTAGGATTCCAAGGGCAACGCCCCCGGCAATTCCTAAAAGTGTATTTGTTGCGTCACCTAGTGCGCCAACTTTTGAACGTTTACGACTGCGCTTAGCTTTTTTCCTTCTTCCAATTCTTCCAATTACTGACGGGGCAAAACTTTGGTTTCCGCTTACACGTCTGCGGGTTGATTTCCTCCGCTTTGCGGTGGTACTTTTTCTTCTTCTTTTCATGTTGTTTATTTTATTTAAAATAATTTTAACGCTTTACCAGCTACAAATGCCAACCCAATGCCGCCGATAACTAGCACAGGTGTGGGTAAATTTTTTATCGTATCTAAAAATCCGGGTGCTTCGCTGTTTTCTAGTGCGTCCTCTGCCTTATCTAGTGCCTCTTGTGCGGCTGCTTTTTCTGCGGGGCTACTTGTTACGCTTTCTATTATATCCTTTGCGGTTTCAATAGTGCGCTTTATTTTATCTATTTCCTCTTCTGTTTTTGGCTCTCCATTACTTTGTATATCGTCTGCCGCCTTTTTCATTATTTCCTCATCACTTGGTGCGCCCGATTTTGCGCCTATGCCCAATGCTTTCAATAGTGCGATGACTGCCGCTATTGCGGGTGCGGCTGCGGTTATTGCTCCGGAGGTTATTACAACGCTTCCGATTCCCTGTATTTGATATACTCCCGTTACTTTACCGCCAAACAACGCGGGTTTTGTTGCGCCTTTTTTAATTTGACTTTTAAATATATCGTATTTATACCCAAATTTTGCCGCCAATTTTTGTACTGCGGTTTCGTTTTTGTCGATTGCTAATGATAATCTTCTTCCCAGATCCCTAAAATTAATTAGCACCAATGCAGAGAACGCCCCCCGTATTGGTGCTAATGCTACAGTTTTTAAAACTCCGGATCCCCCTCTTGCCTCTTTTCTGTCTGCTCTTTTTTCCTGTCTTGCTTCTTTTTTATTCCCTCTTTTTTCAACCCTTGCAGATTTTTTTTCCTGTCTTACCTCTTTTTTATCTGCCCTCTTTTCAACTCTTGCAGATTTTTTTTCCTGTCTTGCTTCTTTTCTCTCCGATTTAGATCGTTTACCTAATCCGCTTAACGTTTCCAGTTCTCCTATATGCTCATTGTCTAAATTGGAATTTAAAACAATACCACGTTTTCCGATTGTATCAGCTATTCTAGTAGTTGTAATTTCATCGTATGGCGAAAATTGCGCTGCTGCCGAGTTTGTACCTGTTAGTCTTGATAACATTTTATTTTTTTTTAAGTTGTTAAGTGCTAAATAATTTACTCTTTTTATATACGGCTTTTCTGTATCAAATTTTTGCAGAGGGTCAACAATTACCCTTTCTTTTGTAATTGGGTCTTGAAGAATTGTATATACGTGGCCGAAACTTTCCCCTACATTATAAGCGACAAAACGAAAAATAACATTGTAGCCCAAATTCCAACCAATACAACTAACAACAAGAGCTGAATGTTTGCAGTCATGCCCTATCCCCTGTTGTGCATCGTGTATAATTCTTGAAAAACTTTTACTTGTCTGCTGCTTATCTTCTTCCGCTTCATATCGTATATTCTCCTTTATAAAATCGTATATCCTTTTTCCGGATGTATTTATGTTTCCGGTTGCAAATTTATTTTTTATTGGATCGGCCTGATAATTGTAATTTTTAAAACAATAAACAAGGTCTTTTATAATGTCGTTAGTGTTTTGATACTTTTGTATTTTTTTTTCCCTATAATCAGGGGGTTGCACCTGACTAACTACCGAATTATAATTTACCATATTTTATAATTTTCGTTTATCGGTATGTCTACGCCATCGGCACTTAAATAACCCAAAAAATTTATTACTCCCTCCGTTGTTTTTTTCAATAACATACTAGATAAAATATTTATCCCTGCTACAATATCAATAATCACAGGTATTTCTATAATCTTATATTTTTTTGCCTCTAATAAAAAGCCTTTATCTAGGTCTATTATTCCAAATTTTTGAGAATTAAAAAACAACCCTAAAGAGAAGTTATTTATAGTTACATCGAAAATATTTTTATTTTCGATTTTTAACGTAACAATTGCGTGTGAAGGATTAAGTATTTTAATCTTCTGTATTGATAATATGGCCTTTTGTAGGGATGCTAGGCGGCTCAATTGATATGCTCCAATGGCCAAAGCGGAGAAAAATAGTACTTTTTGGGGTCTTGTAAACTTCATTATATCCACCTGTAGGATACAATGATAGATTTTTTTAAATTAAAAATCAAATTTTGTTTAAAAGCCCCTTAAATCGTCTGCAAATTGCAATTTTTGGGGTAAATATCCGGCGTATGTTGGTCTTTAATTATCTGTTTAGTTGTTTTCAAATTGCATGATTTTAAAATCTCTGTAAATTTTATATTCAATTGAGAAATTAATTAATTCGGCTATCATTTTTTTTAGATACTCAAAACTAACATTTCCTATTTCTATTATTAAATATAAATAGTCTAATATCAATGTGGCCTCTGCAAAATCTTTGCAAATCATCAAAGAATAATATCCCCGTTTTTTCTCTTCGCTATATTTCGGGTGAAATAATCTCAACTTTTGTTGGTCTTGGTTAAATTCTATCATTATCATAGTTTTGCTATTTTAATTTTTACTTCATATAACAAGCACTTTAAGCCATTAAAACGGCTGAAAGTTTTATGTTAGCAGTAATACTAATCTTCACTCACCCATTTAAGTTTCTGCACTAAATGTAAAGCAAGTGTCATATACTCCTTAACTTGTTCATCTGTTGGTAAATCATCTTCATAATTACAAATTCCTTGAAGAGTATCACACCCCGAACAGCTACCATAGTAAGTGTTTGTCATTACATAATCCTCCACACTTGGTTGATAAGTGTCTTTTGGTATAATGAATATCTGTGTGCCTTGATAATCTCCATTATCAATCACAGTCATTTTACTTAAATCAAAGCCGTTATATTCATCCGCTTTTGGTATGCACAATTCAAACACTTTAGTTAATATTTGCTTGTAGCTTCCTGAATACTCTTCTTGCTTTGTAGTTTTGAAATACTCTTCAAGTTTCACCTTGTTTTCTTCCCATTGATTTACTATTTCTTGTATCATAATTTATGTTTTTCGTTTTAAATCCGTACTACTGCTAACATTTGCGGAAATTTTATTTACTTTCAGCGTTTCTAATATCACCTTCGCTTCGTTTGGTGTTATTAATATACCTGTTTCGTCACACCAGCTTGATTCATTAAAATCATGTTTGTATTTTTTCGCTTCGGATATTCCTGCTTTTAATTTTTTAATTATCTCTTTCATATTATGTTTTTATTTAAGTAAATAAAACTTCGCAAATCTGCAAAACGTTACCTGCAAGCGGTTGTAGTGCTTCTAATATAATTCCGTTAGAAAAAAATATTAAAAACAAAAGCCAACGCTCATAATAATTGTAATTCAAATTCTTTCTTTTTAATTTTTGCTCCAGTAGTCGTATTTACAAGTTCGTATTCCCATTGGTTATTAAATGTTTTGGCTGCATACTCTTTTAGTTTATCTGTTGTATTTATGTTTCGAGCAATCTGAATTAAAATCAATGTTACTACAGCTGCATCCATAAATATTTTTTTTAATTCTGGCTTATTAAATTCTCTGCCAATAACAATCAACTCTCCAATTTTTTCACCGATTTTATATTTGGGTGGATTATCAAATTGCCATTTCAACCATTGATTTTCTTTAAGTTGATTTTTCAGCATCGCTTCTGTATCGGCAACTTTCATTTCAAGTTCTTTAATTCTATTTTTCAGTTTTTGATTAAACATAATTTCCTCCCTTTTTTTGTTTTTAATATTTTTTCTTTAGTTCTTCGTATTAATATTTTCGCTTAATAAGTCCGCCAGCAGGTAACAAGGGCTATACAAAGCCCAAAAAATCCAACGCACTGGCAAACGCAATTTTTGGGCTTCGCATAGCCCCGTCCGTTAGCATCAATTTTACTGGACGACACGACAATAAATGATAATATCCCCCCATCTTTTGCTAACTCGGAAAATATCAATTTCGTGATTACATTCTACTTCTAAAAAGTCATCAACTTTTATACAGAAAAATTCATCTTTAAATTTCTCTGTGGTGTTAGGCTGAAATATTGGATTTACCCAACCGTTGTTTTTGTTTATTTCAACTATTCGGTTAAAAAAAGAAAAACAACTGCTGCTAACATCGGCTACCCGACAATTATTATTTGCTTCGTCCAGTGCATCTAATACCCTTTTCTTTACATCATCTGCAATAGTGGCATCTACTTCTAAGTATAAGCATTGCAATCCTTTTAAGCATTCTTCTCGTTTTGTCATTCTAATTTATTTTAGTGGTTAATAATTCGCAAATAATAACTGCGGGTAGCCGTTTCCCGTTAGTGGCAAGTGCTACATTTCGTCCTTTAACGATATTAGAAACATCGGACTAAAGCATGCATAGCAAAATATTGCAAACAACATTGCACCTCTGACACGTTGCGACCAAATAAATGGGTTTAATTCAGCCTTTAAAAATGCAAATGCTATATATGCAATAGCTGACCAAATTATTAACCCTAATGTTACTAATCCTAATGCTTTTAATGTTTTGTTCATTTTCGTTTATTTAACCGCACCAGCCACTAACAAAGGCTAAAAGCAATTGCCATGAAGCATAGTGCATATTTTGAACAGTATTTTAGGCAACTGCTCTTAGCCTCAACCGTTATAAGCAAGGGCTACGACACCGCTTCGTATTGAACCTTTAGCCCTAAATACATGGCGATAGTGTGTTCTATAATCGCACCCTTGCTGTCTGTCCAGTTTGATAGCATATAAATCATATCGCATTCGCAAAGTGCTTTTACATCTTCTTTCATATAACTATGCCAACTTTTATCGTGTGCATGATTTAAGTTCATTGGGTTTACTGTTTCAAAGCCCCTTGTTTGTAATTCTGTTTCAGCTTTTGCAAACAATTCAGGTGCTTCATTTTCAATACCTGATATTTTTCCGCTAATGTAAATTCTTGTTGCCATGTTTTTATTTTGTGTTTAAATTTAAGTTATTACTAATTTAACCGCCCCAGCTTATAACAGCAGCTAACCGATAGATGCAATGGCTACCAATCTATCTCAGTAGAATGTTCCTTCACTAGCTTTTCTTCTCCGTGCATCTTTCTAATACTTCTATGATAATGAGTTGGATTTTCACTCATCATTTCTTTTGGGCATTCCGCAAATGGTTTAGGCAATGGCTTATAATTTTCATCGCATTCAAATGATTTTATCCCCAACGCACCCGTATAAATCATAATTCTATTTCCATTAGAAAGAAGAAAAGCTGACTGAATAATACACGGTTCGTATTTCGTTTGTGAAACCGCCACAGCAGCTAATATCGGTTTGGCAAAATTGATAAAAATTTTTGTTTTCATGGGAAATTCTTTTTTAGTTTAGTTTTTGAAAGTAGGATAAAATAAAATATTTGATCTTCGGAAATATTTTTATACATTCTATGTATTATTAGTTTTGTTTCTTCAACCCCATAACCAGTATCTAAATAAGCCATATAATCGTTTAAGTCTTTTAACTTAAATTCTTTTATGTTAATTATTTTAGCCTCTATTTGTTCCAATCCTTTTAAATATATATTATAAGTATTTCCTATTTTATATCTTTCGCTTTTTAGCCGGATGGTTGTATAGCTTTTACAGCCTAATTTATTATTCCAATTATACGAGAATTGAATAACATTTTTTGTAATATTGAAAGCATCTATTTTATTTTCTGTTTCCATAATTAAAAAGGTATTATATCATTATTACTACTTAAAATTATTTCCTCTTTTATTTTTCCTACCGATCTATAATTAAAAAAAGTTTTTTCATTAAAAAAGTTTTCATTATTTTTTAATTCAATAATTGCTTTCTCCTTAGTTAACATTTCTTTATACTCCTTAATGCTGCTAAAAATTCTTTTATATTCATCTGTTGGCATATAGTTAGTTAATATCTCACCATCTAAACTTATCCAGTCATTACCCTGCCATGTCCAATTATTATTCCCTTCCGGCAACCCTTCAATATCCTGACTAAATAACTGTTCCAAATCTTCCGAAATATTTATACCCGCCAAATCTTTATAAAACTTTTTAAACCATTCTACACAATCAATCTTACTAAAACTTCGATATTTATTTTTCTTAAAAATGTCGGGTAAATTCACACCTACAAAATTTATTTCATAACAAAGATCTTTTTCTATGTATTTTTTTTCTTCTATATCAAACAAATCAAAAAATAATATTTTCCTTTTCTGTATCTCAAAACTTTCTGAATACTCATTAAATTTATTTTTCAGTTTATTTTTTTCTTCTGGCGTTATTTTCTCGTAATTCTTATTCTCATTCACCTGAATTGTCGCCGTAAAAATTGCAGTTACTTTTATATCTTCATCATCTTGTAAATTAAATTCTACATTTTTTTTCCTCGGTGTATATGTAGCCTTTATACTATTTACAAATCTGTCAAATTCTGTTTGTTTTTTTACTAATCCCATAGGTTGAAAAACTCTACAATTTCTCATTGCTGTAAATATAATATCCAAGGGCTTTAATTCTATACTATACTTAGTACCTACTTTGGTAATAATTTTTGTAAAGTATTTAAATAATTCTTTTTTTGCTTTACCGTCTGCTCTCCTATAATCTTGTCCCTTTCTATTTGCTGTCGGAAATTCTTTTAACCATTCATTAACCAATATCATACTATTTACTTTTCCGCTAATTAATAAATGAAAGTGCGGATGGAAATCGTTTCTATTTTTATTGTATGTACATTCTAATTTTCTGATCCCTGTTATATCAAGTCCCTTTTTTAATAATCTTTTTTTTATTGCTCTTATTTTCTGTATCATCTCTAATATTGAAAATCTTAAATTTTCTCCTTTTTCATTTGGAATAGTTAGCGAAACAAAGTATGGGTTTCTTATACTCTCAATCGCTTCGGAATATCCATTTATCATCTTTGCCGTTCTTATTCGGTTGCAAGTTTGACACCAACGATTGCCACAATATCTAGAAGTTAATTTATTGTCCTTTTGTTCCATTACCGAACAACAATACCAGGTATTCCAGTAACTTTTAATTAATGGGCTATTTTCTATTTTACAAAGGCGAATCGCTAACCCATTAGAAAGGTACTTTGATCTCGCCTTTTTGGTCAAACTTTGACGTTTTAATACATTAGAGTGCCTATGTATAGGTGTTTCAAAACCCTTGTTAGAGTAGGTCGGGGTCAGATCTGCTAATGTATCAAGGGAGAAACTCATACTTTCCCTTTTTTAAGGGTTACAAAACAAAAAACGCAAAGGAAATTGATCCTTTGCGTATAATCGTTGCCGATCAAGTATCCGGTCATAATGTTTCCAATCGTATGGAGCCGGAATATTTTAAAGAAGAATTTGTTTGCTTGAGTTTTCATACTGCATCGCTCGACAAACATATATTTATTTTCTTAATAATTCAAATAATTATGAAAAAAACATGAAAAAAAAACTTTACATATCAAAAACATCGTTTTGGTCTATTTTTTTCGCCGTTTTTATATAAAAATTTATATAAAATTGTGTTGTTGTATCTAAAATTGTATATATTTGGGTATTCCTTCTCTTTACTGTATCGCAAATCTGTAAAGGAATATTACAAAAAGCCCTGTTTATAACTAAGCGGGGCTTTTTCTTTGCCATAATTAAATAAAATTCTAAAATTGTATTAATACAATTTTACAACAAAACATACAAATGTTAGAATATTCGATTATTTCAAAGTCCCTAATTTTATCAAAGTGCTGTAAAGTTTATTTACTTTGCGACGTTTCAAAAAATAGGAAGGGAATTAATACAGTAAATTTTTTCTACTGTCCGAATTGTTTAAAAATCAAATCTAAAAAAGTATAATTATGAAAAAACAGATTTTAATTAGTATTGTTACTCCGGATATTATTACAAACCCGCCACAGGGGGACGTTGTTAATATAAATATTGACGGCTTAGAAGCTGCAGAGGTAATTTTAATTTTATCGTCTGTCCTAGGGCAAATTTCATCTAAGGAATTACCGAAGATTATTCAAGCAATTAAAAATTCAAAGGTTTCTCCATATAGTACATAATGGGAAAGGCATAAAAAAAGCCCCGACAATATGTCGGGGCTTTTCTTTGTTAAACTATTTCACTATAAAACTATCCCTTTAGCGGGGCATCTCCCGGCGGCTTATGTCCGTCCGCAACTACTAAGCCTAGTATTCCTACTATTGCCATTCCTATTGACGTTTTATAGTCATTGGGGTTTTGTGTAAAATTAATTATTGCAGCACTTAACGAGCCGGTACCTAATAAAGAGGTACGCCAATTTTTAATAATATTCTTTAACATGGGTTTTTTTTGGTTAATTAAATATAATACTAAAACTGAATACTATCCGTAGGGGTTGATAAATAAATTTCCCCTGTTTCTATTTCTGCGCTTTAAATGCGATCATATTATTATTTTAAAACTTGCCTCAATAATAAACCCATACCTAATAAAAATACTATTCCTACCATTGCGCCTCCTGTACTTGTGAATATAAAGGGTCTTTGTTCCGGTGTTATCTTTTTATCTATATACTTTTTAAATTCCGCTACGGTAATAATACCGTCTTTATTCAAATCAAATATAGGATTGCTTTTTGCTACTGTTTGCGGTTTTAAATTTTTAGTTTGAAACTCCCAACTATCGGGTTTTCCTAGTGCTATGGGGAAAAATATAATTAGATACACATCATATATACTTTTAATTCGTCCGGCGTATGGTTTAAAATATTTATATACATAATCCAATTGGTCAACATTACTCATATTATAAAGTGCGGGTATTGAAGTTCCTAGATATTCTGCGGTGCTTTTTACAAATTGTATTAATCCCGTTGCTGGTTGTCCCTGTACTAAATATTTTGTGTTTTGTGCCTGTGCGTTTAGTCCGCTTTCGCTTCTCATTACCCACATTAACCAATTGGGGTTTGCTCCTAATTTATTGGCTATATCAATAACCTTTAATTTAAAAGCTTCTTTATTAGACTTAACTAAATTTTCAAATAACAAGTCCATTTAAAACCCTCCGTAATTTGCTAACTGAATACTAAATGCATTCAATTGTAAGTCTGCGGCTGCTCCATTAGCACTTTGGCCCTTTGCTGAAATTACTTTTGTTCCTGCGGTGTTTAATAGTGTTCCTTTTTGTGAACCAAAAGTATTACTACCCTGTATATAAAAATTATAATATAGAAGATTATTATCATCCATATTTCGTATTCTTGTTTCTGTAAAATAATTAATGTTTGATACTGCCGAGACTACGGCAAAAACAGTTGTTGCGCCGTATACAATGCCCGGCGTTTTGTTTAGGGCTGTGTTTGCTAGTGTCCATTGTGCTTTTATTATTAGTTCCGTTCCTTGATTAATAAATAGATCAGGGTCAAAACTATAAGAGGCTAGTACATTATCAGAAGTATTTGCAGGGCTATTTACGGCCAATCCTTGTAAAGAAAATAATGTTACTATAGGGGTAACGCTCCATTTAATATTAAACGGGTTTATTTTATTGTCGCTCATTAATATAGTGAATTTACATCGTCCGTATTGTACGGGGTTGCTGTTAAATTAGTTAGATTAGGATCAATTCCGGTTCCATAAAAAGAGCAAAAACGGGCATCAATATCATATATTGCACCATCTGCGGAAGCAATACCAAATCCGGTTCCATTTCCTTTAAAGTCGCAATATTCAAAAGTACAAAGGTGTGCTACTATTATAGCTGATTTATTTGCCACACTTGGCTTTGATCGACAACGGATGATTTTTCCACCTAAATACATTGTACTTAATGAAAATGCATAGTTTGTTCCTGCATCGCAATTTATTAAAGTTCCTTCCATTTGTCCTGCGACCAGGAAGTCGGCGCAAAAACAAATATCTATACCGGAACAATTTGTTAGTATACCTAAGATATTTCCTGCATTACCAACATCCGCAGATGCAAAGCAGGTTGTACCGCCCGTACAACCTGTTAATTTTCCCGAGATAGTACCGCCCGCACCGTTTGAAGTACTGCAATATGAATAATCAGCACCTATACAATCAATTAATACACCTGATATTTTATTAGCCATTGAACTAAATACACTACCAAATGATATTTCCCCCGTGGCTATACAATCATGCAAATAACCTGTTATAGTTCCTGTTGTTATTCCGTCGGCTACTGTTAATATTGAACAAAAAGAACATGATCCAACAGCCATACAACTATATAAATTACCTGAAATACCATTCACATATGCGCCTACACCCTGATTTGCACTTGCGTATGATATGTCACCCGTTGCCGTACAGCTGAATAATTGGCCTGATATTACACCGCCACCTGCCTCTGCACTTGCGAAGGTTGTACTACCAACTGACCTGCAATTATATAGTTTACCTGATATTGTACCCCCGTATAGAAACGAACTCGCAAACGATACAGCCCCACCCTCACAATTCTCTAATATACCTGATATTGTACCACCATTCGCGGCACCTAAACCGGATGCGAAAGAGCAACCAACACCCAATGCCAAAGCCCTACAATTAGTCATATGGCCCGATATTGTACCTCCCACAATTGAGCCTCCACTAGCAAAAGCAAATTGTAAGCCCTGACAATTGATCATTTTACCTGTTATGTCACCGCCTGTTAACCCGCCCCATGCAAATGAGTTATTTCCATTTGAAGTACAATTTAAAACAACTCCATCAATAGTCCCGCCATTGCCACCGAGGGCAGATGCAAAGGAATAATTTCCGTTACAAACACAGTTATCCATAGTACCTGAAATATTTCCGGCGTTAAAACCGCCCGGTATATTGGTATTACTCGCATAACCGCCAACGCCATCAACAATACAATTATACATTTTACCTAAAATGTTTTTAGAGTTTGCCGTTGAACTACTACCGAAACTTAAACTAGAAGCTGTGCAATAGTTATGATAACCATTGATAGCACAATTAGCTAAAAAACTTTCAGCATGCACATCGTACCATATTCCGCTATCGGTAGCAGAGGTATTTAATATTGCTGTTGATGCTACAAAACCAACGTATGAACTATTTGAATTGCCTACCGAAATAGTAAGCGTATTACAATTGATACCAACTATATTAACATTATTTCCGCTTTGCGTAATTGTTCCGTTTACATATACATATCCTTTTACGTCCGAATATCTAGAGGCAATGGATGAGTAACTAGATGCATTATATAAAAAGACTAAAGGCGCTGCGCTAATCAAATTAACAAATGCAGGAACAGAAATACTTTCATTGTAAACCCCTGGATATATAATAATATCAAAAGGGTTAGTCGCTGAAGGAACAGCCGCAACAGCGGCCGCAATTGCCGCTGTGATAGTTAAATAATTCAAATCTATGTCCCCCTGTTGCGCATCTGCATTAATACCATCTGTTGAAACCACAAAGTTACGGGCACCGATTGCAACCGTTTCAGGTCCCGCAGGTCCCGCAGGTCCTACAGGACCAACAGCACCCGTAGCACCTGTTGCACCGGTAGCACCTGGAGCACCGTTTGCACCCCTACCACCGCCAACTGTCCTACCCTCAGAAGCGCAACAAAATTTTATCGCAAGTGTAGCATTTTCAGGAAATAAAACCTCCAATGACTCACCTGTTAAGTTATTAACAGTGTTATAAGGAAAATTTTCAGTAACTAAATAAAGGTCAGCACCGTTATCATTTAATTCGGTAATGCTGTTATCAGGTTTTTTATAATAGTATTTTGCGTTCTCTTTGTTAAGGAAAACAGAAATTGACCCATCTAAGGGAGGGGCAATTTGTAAAGGGGACTGTAAAATAGCCATGTTATAAAAGTATAATATTTTTAGTTACCAATTACTATGTTCAAAGTGCATCCCGTCAATTCTTTTAAAATCATATCCACAAACAATCCCACATGATTTTGCCACGTCCTGAAATTCAGGTGTAAAAGGATGTAAACCCTTTGCATTTGCCTGATCTCTAGAAAGTCCTAAAGGATTATTTACAGGATTAAGATCAACAGCCATTCCCCATGAGTGGATAGATGGGGAATTTGTAGAACCTCTAATTAAACGTATCATAAAACACTGATCATTTACAGTTACTTCATGTTGCAAATTTCGTTCTATCAAATGATAAAGAAATTTTAAATAAAGCCCTTCAAAATCCTTATTTATGTAAACCGTTTCACCTAAAGTAGGAAAAGCTTTTTTTATTTCAGCTGGATATTTTAATATACGCATCCAAAGCGGTTCAAATTTATTTTGCCATGCAGTATCAACAGTACCGTCTGAACGAAAAGGATTTCCATATTTTAAAACGAACTTATTCATTTTAATTTTGTAAATATGTTCGATTAATAGCGAAGTAAGCGGTTAATCCTGCAATTGCAAATGTTAAAATAGATGCTACCTTTTTACCATTTTTCCAAAGATCATAAGCACCTAATAAAAGTATAACAACAATTAGTAAAGAGTAAATTTTTCTTAAAAGATTATTATTCATTTTAAAATTTTATATAAAATAATTCCTAATATAACAACAAAAATAACAACCAAAATAAATTCCTTTCTTTGATCAGTTCCCCAATTGCAACCACAAATTTCCCTCACATAACTTTCACAGTTATAACCAAAAAAGTTATATGATTTACCGGATTCATTTAATTCAATTGTTTTATTATAAATGTACTCATCTGTTAAACTTCCATCTGATTTTATTACCCTACGTATTTTTCTCTCTAAAAACTCATCTAAGGGGGTAATAATTATTTTAGAACTTTTAAAACTATTATGCGCAACAAATGGTTTCACATCTTTATAAAACACAATTGCGTAATGGTCAAATATAGGTATAGGCCATGTACCAACTACTAGTATGTCACCCGTTTTAAAAGGCTCCAAAGCAACGTACACCAATTACGTTAAAACCATTAGCATCGCAACCGTCTGCGCCAATAGGTGCAACCTGCACATAAGGTGGCAGAGCGGGTTTTTTCTTAAATATAGTATTCCAAAGGTCTACAATAGTATCAACTATGTTTCCACTTGTTGTGGTACCGCCATTTGTAGGTGGGGGTAACGAAACAACCTGTTTTTTAGATTGTATATAAGTATAGATAGCTATACCTATAAGCAGTAATACAATTACTACAATTATCACAGTTATTGTTGATCTTTTCATTGGAATATATTTAAAATTGAACCTAGTAAAGAGCCGATACCATTTGTTGTTTGGCTTGTTGAACCCCCGCCTGTTGTAGTTGATGTTGTTTGACTATTTCCAACCCCTTTATAAATAGCAAATGCAATGATAATTGATATTATAATGAGTCCTACAATTAACCATGTTTTTGTATTTTTATTCATATCAGTATTTTTATTTAGTTATTACCCAGGCTAAAATCGCAAGTATTGCAACGCCTCCAATGATTAATCCTATTGTTGTTGCACTTGCTTTTGTAGTTATTGTAACTACAGGGGCGGTTGTTGTTGTAGTGCCACCAACAAGTAAGTCCCAAAACTTTTTAGCTGTTGATGCAAAATCAGTTGTTGCTATCCTCGCATCACTGGCAACCTGCATAGGCTGTGATTGACCTAAAGAAACTAACAATTCATCATATGCATTTTGTGTTTGTAAATCCTCTTCAGGGCTAAGATTTTCATTTATAGGAATTGATATTAATAGTTCAGCATATTTTGCAGAGCCTGTTTTTGTATAATAGGTGTAAAGCACAGATGCTAATTGCGATAATGATAGGCCATTTGCAATTGTTCGATTTGCTAAAATACCATTTTGAACTAAAGCTGTTTTAACGCCTTCTGAATTATTTTTTACAATCCATCCAGCCGCTATTTGTTGTATGTTAAATGTCGCCATATTTTATTTTTTATATTTTATTTTTTATATTTTCTTATTAACCAAATTATTATACCTATAACAACAATACCGATAACAATGTACATAATTGTTTTTGTATTGGAAGTTGCAGTAATTGGTGTTCCCTCTCTTGTTGATGTTCCAGTAGCATTTAATTCAGCAAGTATAGAATTCATTTCATTAATGCGTTGTTGCCGTAATTCAATTTGCTTTTTTGCATCGTCCTGCCTTGACTTTGCAACATTTGCATATCCTGTGTATTCATTGTACTTAGCGGTATTTTGACCCTGCCACTGGGCCGCAATAGCCAAATTCGCATCAATATTTGCCTGTTGGTCGCTAACCTGTTTTTGCCAGTAAATTATCTCACCTGCTAAGCGTTCTTTTTCTTTTACTAATGTTGCAGTGTCATCTAATGAATATGTAACAGCCATTTTTATCTTGTATAAGTGAGTGTATCTGTGTATGAAATAGGAATAAAATTAAACAATGTTGCTTTTACGTTATATGTAAAAACAACAGGCCGTTTTTTAGCAATATCAGCAACTATTGGAATAGCCAGCGTACCAAATGATAAAGTAATATTTTCATTGATTGTTGCAGAGCCATTTTTAGGAATTATAAAAGCATCATGCGATCGTGTTGATTTTGCAACCAGTGAGCCGTTATAGAAAACTTCTATATATAATTTATTAACTGGTATAGCAAAATTATTTCCATTAGTCACAGTGCTTTGCAGATCAATACTATTAAAGCCTGTACCACTTATAAGAGAATCGAGATTAGC
>Ga0163150_10004448_pt1 | contig 18731 bp, 16 predicted proteins | sample OliLakLV19P2IB_FD_148628 | JGI IMG/M metagenome (GOLD analysis project Ga0163150, IMG submission 148628) | Freshwater microbial mat bacterial communities from Lake Vanda, McMurdo Dry Valleys, Antarctica - Oligotrophic Lake LV.19.P2.IB | ecosystem: Environmental > Aquatic > Freshwater > Lake >...
ATACTTACAATATATCATATATGCGAAATATTGCAAATACTATATATGACCGATAAAAACAGTTTAGAAAAAAGAATTTTTGAGCTTCACGCGCGAGTGTGCAAAACTCTTTCTCACCCAAAAAGACTAGAAATTATTGAATTGCTTCGTGATGAGCGGGAAATGGGCGTTTCTGAAATAGCTGAAAAGTTAGATATTACTAAGGCCAATGTTTCTCAGCATTTAGCACTTATGCGCCAGCAGAATATCGTAAAAACTCGGCGCGAATGAATTGCAATCTTATACTCACTCTCCAACCCAAAAATTCTTATTGCCTATGACGCATTAAGAAAAGCGTTAAAGGATCAACTGGAAACCGACGGTAAATTATTAGAAAAATTTTAAAAATAATTTTATGAAACTTGGCATTATATCTTAGAATCAAATAAGCAAGAGCATGTATGGAACACATTCCGTCTGGGAATTACCGCGCTCAAAGCCGGTCATCGGGTAGAAATCTTTTTAATGAATGAAGGGTCGGAACTTGACACTATTCCCGACAGCAAAGATTTTGATATTTCCGCGAAAGTAACAGAATTCAAGGAATTGAAGGGTGAAATCTACGCGTGTGGCACTTGTCTCAAGATGCGTGGTAAAGAAGAAAGTAAGGTTTGCCCTGTCTCCACAATGTCCGATTTACTTAAAATGGTCGAGGATTCAGATAAAGTTTTAGTTTTTGGATAATATGAAAAAATTTATTTTTAGCATCATAGGCATAATAGGATTCACTCTCGTTTTTAGTGGTTCTGTTTTCGCGCAGGTAATGATGGGCAATAACGCAGTAACTTCGGACGACCATACTGCCCGGGAAGAAGCCGAAGGAAAAGCAGTCTGGGAAAAATTGCAGGCAAAACAAACAACTTGCGCCGATCTTTCCGAGGATAATTTTGGGACCCTTGGGGAATACTTTATGGGAACTATGTTGGGAACTTCCCACGAGTCAATGAATAACATGATGATTGCTATGATGGGCGAGCAAGGCGAGGAACAAATGCATGTAGTCATGGGCAAGAGGTTAAGCGGTTGTGATAAGTCAGCCGCTATTCCTTCGCAAGGCATTGGTTTTATGTCCACGATGAATTCGATGATGGGAGGGTGGTCGTCTCCCATTGGTTCTAATCAATCAAATAATTCTATGATGAACTTTGGAAACAATATAATGGGCGGGTGGTTTGGCTTCGGTTGGATTTTTATGATTCTTTGGTGGGTGTTGATAATTGCTGGTATTGTCACATTGATAAAGTGGCTTATGAGTCAGAGCAAAAACAGTGATGGAGAATCTGCACTCGACATTCTAAAAGCGCGATATGCGAAAGGTGAAATTGACAAAAAAGAGTTTGAAGACAAGAAAAAAGATTTGAGTTGAAACTATGATCGAATTACTAACTGCAAAACCTGTCTTAATCGGATTACATCTTGGCTTTGCCATTTTAGGCATTGATGCTTTTTTGTGGCTATTGGGGGAAATTATAGCGAATGCAGGTTCCGTGCGCCGTCGCATGATTGCCGCGAGTGTGGGGATTATTGGGTTTCTTGGCAGTTGGATTTTCGGCGGGTACTACTATATCCAATTCTACGGAACGCTAGTAAAACCCGTAATTAAAGCCGGTAGTGCGCCGTGGGCGCACGCGGTTGCGATGGAGGCGAAGGAGCATATATTTCTTTTTTTAATTCCTATTGCTGTTACCTTGTTTTTTTTGGCAAAGCTTGATGCCACACGTCTTGAGTCTCTCGGCTTTAAGCGTCCCACTGCGATACTTGCAGGAACTGCCGCCGGTATCGGACTTCTGCTCGGAGCGATGGGTTTTATCATTTCCGCGGCGGCACGTTGGGGAGTTTTATAATATGCAAACTATGAAAGAATTAAAATCAATTTACGCTTCCGCCGTAGCTTCTATTACGGCCATTGCTGTTGTTGTAGCAGTAACCATTGGCGGAGAGCTTTCTGTACCGTTCAAGAGCTGGCTTAAGAGCTTCACAGGTCACCATTGGACAACAAAAAGTTGGCTTTCTCTTATTGTTTTTGTTGTTGGATTTTTAATAATTCGCTCACTGATCAAAGAACCAGATGCAGTGCGCACGAGACGTTCCATTCTTTTACTAATTGCTACCGCTATTCTCGGATCGGTGGTGCTAGTTGGATTCTTTGTGTTTGAATATTTAGGAGGCTAATTTCTGCGTCCTGTCGCCGCCGAAAATTCCGTCCGTCTAAGCAAGGGAAAGGCGGAAGGGGGGTTTGGGGGGAATTCCGCCTTTCCCTTGCCAAATCAAAATGAGGCCAGTCCCGCCACCTTGCTTTTCAAAGCAAGACACCACAGAAAAATACTCTTTTCATTAAGAGAAGAAAAAATCTGGCGCGCGCAAAATGAAAAGAGCAAAGAGTATTTTTCTGTGGTGTGGCGAGCTTGTCGAGCAGTGGCGGGGCTGGCTTCCTTGGTCTGGTTTCGTTCAACAGTTTTTGATAAAATAGGTTCGAGCCAAACTATAAAGACACACCATGAGTTCAAAAATTAAAAATCATCGCTCAGGCGATGATTTTTAATTTTTTGTGTTTCTTCCTTCTAACCGTTTTTAACTTTGAGGCGGGCTTGTCTATCTTTATCAATCTTAGGAAGCTTGATTATTAAAAGTCCGTGTTTTTCTACAGCCTCAGCTTCTTCTATCTCAACTTCTTGGGGAAGTAAGATTGTTCGAGAAAAAGTCCCCCAGTAAAGTTCTTTATGAAAATAATCCTCTCCACTCACACTTCTCTCCTCTTCTCTCTTGCCTCGAATAGTAACCATGTCTCGCGTGATTGCGACATCTAAATCTTCTGGTCTTACTCCAGCAACCATGGTTTTTATAATGATGTCGCCGGCTGTTTGGTAGACATCTACAGTCAATTGACCCTCACTTTCCTCGGACAGAACATTTTTTTGCGCCTCGATCTCTTTGTCCGAAGACTCTGGAGAATCGGATTCGTAGTTTTCATCCGGTTTGATTCTCATTCCTCCTGTGAGCCGTTCAAAAAAAGATTTTTTCTTAAACATATTTATATTTTTATTTTTTTAATTTTTTCGATTGATAGGATAAGAAGCACTACAGCTATCCAAGCAAGAGGAAAAGAAAGCAAAAATCCTGAATCTCTGTCTATTATAAGAAAATTAAAGAAAGTGTGCAACACGGTTGCGAGAACAACCCCGATAAATCCAAACAAAATTTTTATATAAAGTTTCTTGCGGAAGGCTAAAGCTAAAGCGATGCCGATAAAAGCTGAAGCCGCGACATGTAATACGCTTGCGCCGACAAATCTGATGTTGCTGACGATTAAGCTTGAGATAATTTGGTTTCCCGTAGGGGAGTCCATGTAGCTGCTTAAAATAAAAAGGGTGTTTTCCACTGCTGCGAATCCTAAAGCTGTTGTGATGAGGTAAATTACCGAATCTACAGGTTCGTCATTTTCTCGTGTGCGCAAAGCAGTTATAAAACAAAGTCCAAATTTCACTAACTCTTCGATCGCGGCATGAATAAATATAATGAACGATGCTGTCCCGAAAATTAATAACGGCTTGAACTTAGCTTCTATTGCTTGAAACCAAGAAGCAAGAGTGGTATCTACCGAGAGCTGGAGAGCAATGGCAGGTAAAATTGCAATCATTCCACCAAGAAAAGTTAAAGCCAAAATTCTTCTAGGTTCCGGATAACTTCTATCTTCGCGCAACCAAAACCATAGCCACAAAATGGCTGGAAGTAATCCACCAGCTGCAGCGTAGATGAATAGTTCTGGAGAAATCATAAATTAAGATTAAAGATCCGAATAGCTTAAACTTCAGGCCAGTTTTCAACCATCAGCAGTTTTTTGTTCTTGATTTCTGGCATCATTCCCCAAATCTCTTCCGTTATGAAAGGCATAAATGGATGTAAGAGTTTTAGAAGATTTTGGAGAAGTACTTGAAGTAAGTAATTGGTCGATGCCTTTTGGTCTGTGTCTTTAAGGCGCACTTTACTCTCCTCAATAATAACATCTGCAAACTCATGCCAGAAGTAGTGATAAATTTTCTCGGCCGCCAAGTAAAATCGATAACTTTCCAAGTCATTGCTTACGTCTTTCACCAACTCTTTAAATTCAGCTAAGATTTTTTTTGTATACTCATCTTCTGGGATATCGCCGGTTGGGTTTTCGGTATTTTGGAAGACAAACCGCGAAGCATTCCATATTTTATTAGCGAAATGTTTATAGGCTTTTACTTTGTCGTCCCCGAGCGCCATTGCCGTACCGGGTGTATTGCCAACGACCAACGCCATTCTGAGCGCATCTGTGCCAAATTTCTCTGACATTAAAACCGGAGAGATAACATTTCCTTTGCTCTTACTCATCTTCTGATTCTTGGAATCATTGATCATGCCGTGGAAATAGACTGTTTTAAATGGAATGTCTCCGTGGAGATACAAGCCAAAAATTATCATTCTCGGTATCCATTTAAATACTAAATCTCCTCCCGCTTCCATTAAGTCGGTTGGATAATATTCTCTTAGATCTTTTCCATTTGGAAAACCTAGGGTTAAAAGTGGCCATTGTCCGGAGGAAAACCAAGTATCAAATGTGTCTGTCTCGGGAGCCCAGCCCTCACCCTTTGGTTTATCTTTGCCCACATACACTTCATTTTCTCTAAACCAAGCGGGAATTGGTATGCCCCAAATAATCTGACGAGAAATATTCCAGTCTATAGTATTATGCATCCAGTGAAGCAGAACTTTCTTTTGATGTTCGGGCAGGAATTTTATTTTTTGTTGTTTTTCAATTACTTCGATGACCTGCTTCGCGAGCGGCTCCATTTTTACAAACCACTGACTCTTTATTTGCGGTTCGATAACGACCTTAGTTCTTTCACAAATCCTGACCGGGTGCTTATAATTTTCATCCGTTTTTACCAAAATACCAGCCATGCGGAGCTTTTCAATGATCTTTGGGCGCGCTTCTTGTATTTTCATTCCGGCAAATTCACCGGCAATCGGCAGGAGTTTGCCGCTCCAATCGATAATTTGCTCCTTGTCTAATTTGTGTCTCTCTGCAATTTCAAAATCTGTCTGGTCATGCCATGGAGTAATTGTCATAACTCCGGTTCCAAATTCCATATCAATCGCTTTGTCTTTGATAATAGTTGCAGTAACTGGTCCATTTATCCAATTCACTTCTATTTTTTGCCCGTGTTTGTATTTTGCATATCTTTTATCATCCGGGTGCATGACCACATATTTATCTCCAAATTTGGTTTCCGGCCTAACAGTGCCGATCACAAACGGTCCATATTGGAGATAATAAAAATGGTCGGTTTGTTCAATAAATTCTGTCTCAATATCAGATAGGGAAGTTTGAAATTTTGGATTCCAATTTATAATGCGATTGCCTCGATACACGAGATCTTCGCGGTACATTTTTATAAAAGTATCTTTTACAGTTTGAGTTGCCGCTTCGTCAAGAGTGAAAAGTTTACGTGACCAGTCGCAGGAAATTCCAAGTTTTCTAATATCATCCTCCATAAACTTCTTATTTTCCATCGTGAAATCATAGATTTCTCTGTAGAGTTCATTTTTATCCATCGAAAAACGAGAACGACCTTCCTTGGATAGCTTTTTTTCAAATACCATTTGAGTCTCAAAACCGGCATGGTCAGCACCTGGAATATAAAGCGTTTTTTTACCACGCATTCTTTCAAAACGAATTATAATATCCTTGAGAGTCATATCCAGCGCATGACCAACGTGTAACCTGCCATTGGCGTTCGGCGGTGGCATGATTGTTGAAAAAGTTTTTGCTCTTTTGCCTGGTAAATTGTCTGGATTAAAAAAACCGCTTTTTTCCCAAGTGTTATAAATTCTTTCCTCCGTTTCTTTCGGATTGTAAGGCTTGAGTAATCTTGGATTTGTTTCTTTCATAACTCTTAAAAGATAACATACAATCAAGACTTCTTTGAGCCTGTTTAAAAATTGTATTCGGGCTAATTCATTTGAATAGTTTTTGACATACACTGATAGTCGTTTCGCTTGTTTTCTGTGATTGTTCAAAAAGATAAGCGTCTTTTTCGATTAAGAATGTCCTTTAAATTCAAAGGTGGTTTTTGACTTTAATTAGAGCGGATATACTAAGAGACAATTTTTTATAAAGGACATATCCAAATTAACCCTAAAATTTAGGTTTATAGGTTACAAATTAAGTCTATATCTAGAGAAATTTAGATTGACAGTAGTTTGTTCACTAACATATTATTTATTGATAAATACGATATGTATACAGAAATTAAAGTTAAAACTAATTATCGTAGAAAGATTCTAAGTACTATACTACTGGGAACTTTGTTGATTTCTGTTTCTGTATTAAATCCTTTTTTGTCGCCATTGGCTTCTTCTCAAACAATAGATGAAAGTTCCTCGACCAACGGAGCTTCTACTCTAATGGGAGAGCGGATAATCATTGACTATCTTTCTGCCGATGAACCAGAAGAAATAATATCTGAACCAGATCCTGCAAATGTTGTCGCGCTGGAACCTACTCAGGTTGCCCAAAATGAATCTCAAACATCAGGCTCTGCTATGCATGAGTCTCAAGATGAACCATTAAGAGCTTCTACTGGTTCATCCCTGTCTGTTTTTGCTGATAGTCCATACGTTACAATCCACGCAACCAAAATTGTTTGTAGAAATCCACAAGATTTACCAAGGTGGCATGCAGGAGCGGATATAACAAGCAACACCGCTACCGAATATGTAGCCACCCACCCAAATTGCTGGCTTGGAAGCGGTTGGAATTTTCAATGGGGATTTGGTGAAAAAATAATCCGCTTATAGGGCCAGGGGGAGTGCGTAGAATTCCTGGCACTTTTCTTGGTGAAGCCGATGGATCATTTGGGGAAGGTACTCATTCGGGAACTGATTACAATGATTGGAAAACTTTCGGTGTTACAAATAATGTTGGGGTAGCTAGTGTAGAAATTCCAGATATTCAGCATGCTGCAAGAATTTGGGTTCGAGAAGTACAAAAATCAGGTTACATTCCATTTGTCGATGAGCATCTTCAGGACAATAGACCATCGGCCCAAATGTGGTGTCATACGGATGTGTTAACTTACGATAATTTTGACTTCATTCGAGATCCGGAAATGGGCCGAACTTACTATTGTGTTGCTTTTAACGCTATAGATCCTTCTATTGCGGGTCCAACCATTACTTTAACTGCGAACCCAACTGAAGTAGAGCCGGGGAGCAGTTCAACATTAACTTGGAGTTCTGAGAATGCTAGTTCATGCACAAGTTCCGAGTTCGATACTATGGGAGCAACTAGTGGTAGTTCTGTGGTTACTCCTCAAATTGTCCCCCTACAAACAATCACTTACAATATTAGCTGTGTGAATTCTTTCGAGCTTGCTTCTACCGCGCACGTTACTATAACCGGTCTTGCTTCAAATGGAGGTAATAATGGTAATACTGCGACAACCACTCCTCAAATTGTCACACTCACGGCTAATCCAACAGAGATTGAGGTTGGTGGCAGTTCAACATTAACTTGGGATTCTCAAAACAGTATTTCTTGTACGAGTCTGGAGTTCAACACAAATGGCGCAGTTGGCGGGAACGTTTCTGTAACACCTGGAGTTTCAGCGGGACAATCGAAAAATTATAATATTTCTTGCTTAAATTCTATCGGAACTGTGACTACTGCTCAGGCTTCTGTTTCAGTCATCGAAAATTCTGGTGGAGGAGGTGGAAGTAGTAGTGGTGGAGGCAGTAGCAGAAGATCCTCTAAAAACAGAGGCCAAGTTTTAGGTTTATCAGAAACCTCACTTAATCCGACTGAGCCACAAAAAAACTGTTCCTATCTTCGTGATTTCTTGAGAGTTGATTGGAAGAATGACCCACTAGAAGTAATGAAACTTCAGTCATTTCTAAAGAACCTCGAAGATTTAGATGTAGACATTAACGGAGTTTTTGACAAAAAAACCTTTACAGCCGTTGGTGTTTTCCAGGAGAAAAATAAATCTGAAGTTCTAACTCCTTGGGGCTACAAAAATGCGACCAGTTTTGTTTATATCACTACTAGAAATAAGATCAACGAAATATATTGCAATAAGGTAATTCCTCTAACTCCGGCAGATAAACTAGAAATCGACAGTTTTAGAAATTCTAATATTTCTCTGTCTATGCAAGTGAAAGATTCAATGGTTTCTATAGATAAAAATAGTTTACTGACCTTGAAACTTCTAAGTATGGATAGTATGTCCAATTCTCCTAAGCCCAATGAAGAAATGTCTTTCAGGAGTAAGTTCGATAGCATTTTTAAAACCGCTCTCGATAGAGTGGATAAAAATAATTCTATAGGACATATTACAAATATGAGCGATCAAATATTTATGAGAATATTATTTTCCACACCTAGAGAACAAAATCTAAACATTCTTAACCTCAGGAATTTGGGGTAATAGGGAATTAATATTTTTTAGCTTGAGCAACCAATCTCGATGGCCACGTTTGTTATCTTTTAAAAGTTCTAAAGTAAAAATCATTGACAAAACATTTTATGTATGCTAAAATATATTGAAGAAGTACTTATATAAAAGAGTAATCCAAGCATAAAATAAGGTATAATAGGTAAGTTATTCATTAGAAGAGCGTCTACATATAAAAGCATTAAGTAGTAGCAGGGTAGAGAATATTTATTTTCCCTTGACAAAATTTCAATAAAGTATTACACTCTATTTTAGTCGCTAAAGAACATTATTAATGTATATAGCACAATATATATTATATGTCCTTTAGAAGTTAAATTAGCGCACTGTTTTACTCAAAAACAATGGCTCGAAGGGGATATAAAGGACACTTTTATCGATTAATAATTTAAAGAGATAATAAAAAAACTATCATACTCAAATTACTTGACAGGTCATCTTGTAAAGAGTATGGTGTTAAAAATTATAAGTTTATGACAAATACATACATGACAAGTAAAATTAGTTATCGCAGAAAGCAAATCTTAAGTAGCATTTTAGGATCATTTTTGATATCAGTTTTTATTTTTAGCCCATTTGGAGATGTTGTAGCTTCATCTCTCGTAAACGCTGATACAAGTTCAGAAACAGCAAGTGATGTTAGTGAATCAGTTTCTGCTTCAGATGTTTCGATAGGTCAGAAAACTTCTGTTAGTAATGGAAGCGTAGCAGTCGACCCAGTACAAGCTGCTCCAACTCAAAGCGGGACAAGTGGAAATAGATTCGCAAGACTAGCCCAAACAGTACCTCTAGCTTTATCTGTTGCTCTTGAAGTTCATCCGAATTATAAACAAATTCCCTTACACGGATATTCAATTTTAGTTTGGGTTTCTCATAGCGCAGTTTCTTGTTCAAGTTCAGACTTCAATACTCGTGGTGCAACTAGCGGAATAGTTTCTGTTCAGCCACCAATCACAACTGTTGGCGGGAGTTTTACTTACTCAATTACATGCGTCGATACGTTTGGAAACACAGTGAGTGATTCAGATACAGTTACAGCTACCCGAACCGAAGGACATATCGTTACAGCAGTTCAAGCTTGTCCAGTACAAACTGATCCTACTACTACTACTAATACAGTAATTAATACATCTCCTGTTGGTAATGATATTCCAAGATCAGTTCAGTCTGCACCAATACCAATGTCCGTCTATATTCAGGCTGTTCCATCAGGAATTGAATTAGGGGGTCAATCAATGTTGGTTTGGTATGCTCCAGATGCAGTTTCTTGTTCAAGCTCAGACTTCAATACTCATGGTACCAACATTTGGGCCACTTCTGTTTTACCTCCAATCACAGCTGTTGGTGGAACACACACTTATTCAGTTAATTGTGTGAATGCTTCAGGACATACTGTAAATAATTCAGTAACAATTACAGCTAACCGACCCGCATCTCCCACTTTACCGTTATCTGTTAATTTAGAAGCCGTTTCTGAACAAATTGAATTGGGCGGGTACTCACTCTTAGTGTGGGTTTCTCATAGCGCAGTTTCTTGTTCAAGTTCAGACTTCAATACTCGTGGTGCAACTAGCGGGTTTGCTCCTATTAGACCTTCAATTTCAGCTTTAGGTGGAACACAAACTTATTCAATTAATTGTGTGAGTGCTTCAGGACAGACTGTAAATAATTCAGTAACAATTACAGCTAACCGAATCGCACCAACACATGCAGTTCAAAATTGTGCGGTTCCTCCTATTATAGTAACTAATAATAATCAAGTTTCTGTTAGCCTTACAGCTAATCCAACAGAAATTCAAGTTGGTGGATCGTCTACTTTAACTTGGGCTTCTCAAAATGCAGTTTCTTGTACTAGCAACACACTATCAGGCAATACCACTACTCATGCAGTGCCTCTAAATGGAAGCGTTTCTGTAACCCCAGCAATTACAGTTGGACAATCAATTACTTATTCAGTCACTTGTACTGATGCAGAAAATGCTAATGCCACAGCTTTAGCTACAGTAACAGCTGTTTCAGCTCCAGGAGGCGGTGGTAATAGTGGTGGAGGAAACGGCGGTGGAAGTAATGGTGGTAATAGCGGTGGAAGTGGAAGCAATGGTGGCCGAAATAATGGATCTGTTTTGGGCGCATCTACCGGTCCAATCAATTCTTGTTCTTACTCTAGAGATTTCTTGAGAATGGATTGGGAAAATGACCCAGCTGAAGTAACTAAACTCCAGTCATTCTTGAAGGATAATCAAAAATTAGATGTAGATGTTAATGGAATTTTTGACCAGAAAACATTTGCTGCTGTCAGTGCATTCCAGGAGAAGTACAAATCTGACGTTCTTACTCCATGGGGTCACACCGATGCTACAGGTTTCGTCTATATCTTAACTAAAAAGAAAATAAACGAAATATATTGCAACACAACAATTGCTCTATCTGTCGCTGATAAACAGGAAATCGATAGTTTCAGAAATTATCTTTTATCTGTTCTATCAACTAATTCTAATTCTGTGAATCCAGTTGGAGGTTCATTAGAAGAAGCTAATATCTCAGTTTGGGGTATAGAATCAGAGGACATCGATTCTAACGATGAATCTGATTTGTCAGAAAATTCTTCGGAAGAAGAGACTTCTAACGAAGATCAAGCTACTTCTGATGTCTCAAAAAGCGGTGGATTCTGGAATTATGTAAAAGGTTTATTTGGCTCTAATTAAAACTAAAGAAGATTAATAACAAACAAAAAACCGCTGATCCATCAGCGGTTTTTTGTTTGTTATTTTTTCCTAAACACTCATATTTCCTAAGGCTCTGATTTCCATGTTCTCTGATCCTTTGGTCTTTTGGCCTCTTAGAGACCCAAAATAGCCCGCTACAGCGATCATAAGAGCGTTATCGGTTGAGAGGTAATGAGAAGGAAAATAGACATCAATTTTTTGACCAAACTCTCTTTCAAAAATTTCGCGCAAGTATTTATTGGCTGAAACTCCTCCACCAATAATTAGGCTCTTCCCACCAAAATCTTGAATAGCTTTCTTGGTTTTTGTGACCAAAACTTCTGTTACTGCCTCCTCAAATTCTTGGCTAATATTTTGTTTTAGATGTTCGTTCACATCTTTTTGTTTTTGCAGAAAATATAGAACAGATGTTTTAAGGCCGGAGAATGAAAAATCTAAATCAGGAGAATTTAGCATCGGCCTCGGAAATTTTACAGGTTCTCCATCCACTTTGTTTTTTTGTGTCCGCGCCAGCCTAGCTAAAGCAGAAATTTGAGGACCACCCGGATAGGGAAGTCCAAGCATTCTTGCAACCTTATCAAAACATTCACCGACCGCATCATCTCTTGTCTTTCCGATAATTTTATATTCTCCCCATTTTTTAATTTCTACGAGCTCTGTGTGCCCCCCCGAAATTAACAAAGCAAGGGCTGGAAATTTAATATTTACCCTTTTATTTTCTTCTGATTTTCTTATATCTGGAGTGTCCAAACTTATAAGGGGGGATACTATATGTCCTTCCATGTGGTTCACGGGAATTATAGGCATATCCCAAAGCAGGGAAAGTGCCTTGGCGAAGTTTATGCCTACCCACAAGGCGGGTTCAAGTCCTGGACCTTGGGTTACAGCAATCGCGTCTATTTTTGGTTTTTTAATATTTGGAACAAAATCAATAAATTGTCTAAGGAGTTCAGGTTCTCGTTCTAGTGTTATTTCTAGTTTTTTAATTAAATCATCGGGTACATTATTTTTCTTTGGCTTTAGGTTATTTGATTCTTTTAGAACTTTTTCAAGAATTGGGACAAGGTTCTTTTGATGTTCTCTTTTGGCCAGATTTGGGAAAACACCACCATATTTTTGGTGGACATTTATTTGTGAAATTGTCATGTCCGAAAGCACTTTGAATGCCGGTTTTTTAACCCCACCTTTAGCCGAGATTATGGAAATAGCAGTTTCATCACACGATGTTTCAATAGATAGAATGATCATCTCTTGTTGGGTTATAATTATAAAATAAGACCGCTTTAGAGCGGAGTTATTATTTTATGACCCTATCGGGAGTATCTCCCGCGACTCAAAATTTTTTCGTCAAAAAATTTTGGTCTGGGCACCAGCTCGCAAAATTTTCTGCTGAAAATTTCATGCTCCGCTGTTCGATTCCCTATACCAAGCAAAGCAGTTTGCTTGGTATTAGTTCCACCTCGTTCCACTCGATGACCCTACCGGGAATCGAACCCGGGTTTGCGCCTTGAAAGGGCACTGTCCTAACCGTTAGACGATAGGGCCGTTGCATAAGTAAAATGCAAAAAAATCATAGCATTTTTTGCTAAAAAATCAAAAATCGTTTAAATTCAATGAGAAGGAGGGTTGGCAGAGTGGTCTAATGCGCCGCACTCGAAACGCGGTTGGGAGCAATCCCTCGGAGGTTCAAATCCTCCACCCTCCGCAATGACCCGAGAGAACAGATATTAATCTGTTCGAACGGAACATCATTTCGAGAGAAGTAAGGATTTGAAAGCCGGAGCGCGGCGGCGCGAGGCGGGGTCGCACAAATTTTCTTCTGAAAATTATGTGTGACCAAATCCTCCACCCTCCGCCGTAATGAAAAACATATGTTCACTAAAAAAATAAAATCAGCTGGAGGGGTTGTAATAAATGTTAACGGTGAAGTTTTGGTGGTCAATCAAAAAAATTTTTCTTGGTCATTGCCAAAGGGTGGAATAGAAGAAGGCGAAACTCCGCTTGAGGCCGCAAAAAGAGAAATTCATGAGGAAAGTGGAGTAAAAGTTTTAACACTTATAAAACCATTGCCAAGCTACCAAAGATTCAAAATTGGAAAAGATGGCGGCGAGGATAAAAGTGAACTAAAATTTATTTCGATGTTTTTATTTAAAACAGATGAAATGGAATTGGAACCAATAGATCCAGACAATCCAGAGGCTAAATGGCTTCCAAAAGAAGAGGTTTATAATATTCTTACCCACCCAAAAGACAAGCAATTTTTTCAGGATGTACTTTTTGAAATAGATAAATTTGCTTAAAAAGTAGGCAGAATATAAAATCATAATATTGCGGATTACGGGCGGTTAGTTGTCTTGGTAGATAAAATGCAATAATTAAATTACGGGCGGTTAGCTCAGTTGGTAGAGCGCAACATTGACGTTGTTGATGCCAGAGGTTCGAGTCCTCTACCGCTCACAATGATCTACAGAAACAGATATGAATCTGTTTCTGTAGACTATCATTTTGTGGTTAGAGAGGACCAAATCCTCTTTCAAAAACCCTTATTTAAGGGTATAACATAGAAAATCTGTCAAAATCTATTGACAATATAACTCTGATATGCTACGATATAGAAATGGTTCAGGCTCGTAGTCTGAACATTTAACGCCACAGAACACCTAATCTTGGAGACGACCGTGTCGTATCACACTCGCAGTTTGCCTTGTGGCTTCAAGGCTATCGTTTCGATTCACCAAGCCACCAAGGATCGTCTCACGACGACCTGTTTCCGGCCGGGCAATCATGCTCTTGCCGGCAACTTCTGCAGCATCTTCCCTTCGATCAGCACCTTCTTGAATCACCCCGAAGTCATGGAAGCGATTCTCGAGGAGGCAAAAGTCGCTTTGAAGGAGGGGATCAGTTCTTTCGATGAGCCCCACAGTTTCGAACTCGATTGGTATTCTCCGGTTGGTTGGTCCAGCACTGACGATTGGAGGAAGTACCCACTCGAGGCACTCGAGAAAGGAGTCGTCGGCCGTACGGGGCAGGCAACCGCTCTCTTCGTCCGCAGCTCCAGCCGCTTCCTTGCTCCTCTCACGACTCTCATCACGATCGCCTTCACTTTGGGACGTCACCCGAAGGAAGGAACCCCCTTCATCACGATCCGGACGATCTATCCGGGTCCGGACGTGGGGGAACTCGGGACGAGGAACGTGAGTGAAGAAGAGGAGGTCGTGTTCTTCCGTTGGACTCACATGGGTGAGCCGATTGCGGCCACGCAGCCCGCACAGTCCGTGCAAATGGCTCAGGCCTAAAGCCCGCTTCGATGCACAAATGGAAAATCCATTTGTTGCAGTCGAGCGGGTTTTCTTTATATTCTAGAAATTAGAAGTTAGGGGATTTAGAGTCCGCTCACATCTTCTTTTTAAAAACGCGCATATCTGTGGGCTCACAGATTGCTATGCTCGCCCTTCGACAAGTTCAGGACTCCGCAATGTTTTTAAAAAGAAGATGTTCGCTGCGGTGCTCTTTTTTTGGTCTTTTGTCTTGTCTAAGTACTAGTTACTAATATACTAATTACTTGCATAGTATATTTTCATTAATCTGTTAGAATTAAGAGATCGTAAATTATTTAAACCATTCTCGATTGTACTTGCCTAAATATTCTTTTTATGTTAAAATATTAGAATAAGGTAACAAGCCATAGAACCTCGCAATTTCAAGCTAAAAAATCAATTATGGACAAGGAGAACAATAAAGATAATCATCGTCACCCAAAAGCATGGCTAGGGCCTAGTGTTGCCGCTTTGGTGTTTCTCATAATTTTTTCTTTCTTTGCCTCGATTTCTCATCGAGTTATTATTTCTCGCAATGGTTATTTGGCTGACGTTTTACCGAGAGTTCTAGTTGATCTTACAAACAACAATCGTCTCGCTTTAAACTTTGGAGAATTGAAGCCAAGTGCCGCGCTTGAAGAAGCCGCTAAAAGAAAGGCGCAAGATATGGCAGAAAAAAGCTATTTTGCTCACTACAGTCCAGAAGGATTAAGTCCGTGGCATTTTATAACTACTTCAAATTATGACTTTATTTATGCTGGAGAGAATTTAGCAGTTTATTTTTCTGATTCAGAAGATGTTGTGAAGGCATGGATGAATTCACCTGGACACCGCGAAAACATTTTGAATCAGAATTTTACGGAAATCGGAATTGCAACCTCTAAAGGATTTTATAAAGGAGAAGAAACAATTTTTGTTGTTCAAATGTTTGGCCGACCAAATCCGTCTATGTTAACCGAAGTAGTACCAGAAGAAGTTGTTGTGCCAGAGGAAAATCTATCCGTTTCTCCTTCGTCTCCTAGAAGCGAGCCACTACCTGACACAGAAGTTTTGGGTATTGCGTCATCTGAATCAGAAAATCAGAAATTTTTAGCCGTAGAGAATATCAGCAATTCGGAGAGGCAAGATGAAATGGTGGTGGGGGAGAGTGTTTCCTACAAAACTTATTCAAGTCCGACAGAACTTCTGCTCTCAAGTCCTTCAATGCTTCTTACTATCATCTATATAACGCTTATAGTTGTTGTAATATTCTTAGTCTTGGCCGCCCTATTCTTTGAATTACGACGCCATCATTATTTACATATTCTTTGTGGTTTGGGTCTTCTCGTACTTATCTTTGTGATGTATTTTGCCTACAAATCATTCTTTGGAGGAAGTAGTATAGAAGTTGCAGGAATAGAGTTGATCAAGCAAATCAAAGTTTAAAATGACAAAAGTCGTCTCATTAATTTAGAGGAAGTAAATAAAACAAAACCCAAATAAAGGGATTACCCTTTGACGTCGTCGCTCGCTCGGAAGAGAAAATGTGCCGTCTACAGGTGTCTATCATTAGACCTCATTTTCTCTTCTCTCACTCTGCTAGACGATAAAGACCAAGAACACAGAAACAAAAATGCCAAAACAGGTTTAGTTTATTTTTTGTGCTTTTATACCTGAGCGAACATCTTCTTTTTAAAAATATTGCGGAGAAGCTTGGCTTCGAGCATAGCAATCCGTGAGCACACGGATATGCGCGTTTTTAAAAAGAAAATGTGAGCCGGACCTATTTGGCGTGGAGATACACGTATATATCTTCCAAAGCTTTAACCCCATCTCCTGCAGCAATATTGTTTTGATGATATAAGATATCTGTACAATCTCCGGCCGCCCAAACCCCTTTCACATTAGTTTGCTGATTTCTAGGATCAATCGGAATTCTTTTATATTGGTCTAATTTAATAAGATCTGCTACGTAATCTGTGTTGGGTACTAATCCGATTTCTACGAATATTCCCTCAGTAGGAAGTTCGGTAATTTTACCAGTGTTTGCATCCTTAATGACAATTGATTTTACAAATTTGTCACCCTTAACTTCCAAAGTCTCGATATTCTTTAGAGCTTTCATTTTAGGATTCTTGAGAACTTTTTCAACTGTAACAGGGTCAGCTCTAAATTCTGCGCTGCGATGAATTAAGGTTACACTTTTGGCGTAGGCTAGGAGTTGAGCGGCAGTTTCAAAACCGGCATTACCTCCACCGATTACAACCGTGTCTTTGTCAGCAAAAAGAGGACCATCGCATGAAGCGCAATAAGTAATACCTTTGTTTTCAAAAATTTGAGCCCCCTTAGCTTCTAATTGTCTACGCTTGCTACCGGTTGCAATAAGCAGTGTTTTTGCACTATATTCACTCTTGTCAGTTTTGATTAAAAAATTTTCTCCAGATTTAGTAATCGAAGTTGCTTTTTCTCCTTCTTTTAGGAAGACCGTGTCTGCAGAGTAAGCCTTGAGATGTTTTTTTAAATTCTCGGCTAGTTCTAGACCAGAGAGAGAAACTGTTCCAATCCAATTTTGGACATCTAACGAAACAGAACTCTGACTGTTAAAATCAAAAGTTATAAAAACAGTCTTAAGTTTTTTTCTGGCGGCATAGACGCCGGCAGCAACCCCTGCAGGGCCACCCCCGATTATTGCTAAATCATATAGTTGATTCATATTTTTAGGCCCTAGGCGCTAGGGAACTAGGCCTTAGGATATATCTTATTCTTTTATTTTTTAAACACCCAAATTAATTTTTACTTCTTGTTGCGTCTCAAAAATGCTGGCACGACACCCCAATCATCTTCCTCTACTCCTAGGGGAGTTTTTTTCTCATCCGATGGCTCTACTATTTCTTTTTTGAATTCAGGTAAAGAATTATATATTTTACCAGATTTTTCTAGATTTTCTTTCTTTTCTACGTTTTGGAATAATGACTTCTTCAATACATTTTCAGGAAACCCTGTTGCAATTACCGTAATTTTAAGCTCATTTTTCTTCAGTTTCTCATCTCTTACAGTACCAAAAATTATTTTAGCATTTGGATCAACTGATTCAGTAATAATTTTCGCTGCTTCTTGAATTTCATGCATTGTTAAGTCATTACCGCCCGCAATAGAGAAGAGCACTCCCTTAGCCCCATTTACTGAAAGTTCAAGGAGTGGGGAATTAATAGCCGCCTTTGCCGCTTCTTCAGCCCTTTTCTCTCCTGTCGCCATTCCGATACCCATGAGCGCTGGTCCGGCGTTTTCCATAATCGCTTAATATCAGCAAAATCTATATTGATGATTCCGGGAGTGGTAATTAAATCTGAAATTCCTTCTACTGCTTGCTTTAAGACGTTATCACACATGGCAAAAGCATCTTTAGCTGTGGTCTCTTTACTAACCGTCGCAAGAAGACGATCATTAGGAATAACAATTATTGCGTCTACCGCGTTGCGTAATTCCGTGATTCCTTGTTCAGCTAACTTGTTTCTTTGTTGGCCTTCAAAAAAGAATGGCTTGGTAACAACACCTACTGTAAGAGCTCCAAGTTCGCGTGCGATTTGGGCTACTCTGGGGGAAGCGCCGGTACATGTTCCTCCTCCCATTCCACCAGCAATGAAGACCATATCAGCACCCTTGATGGCCTCCTGAATTTCTTCTTGAGTTTCTTCCACTGCTTTTTTACCAAGCTCTGGATTCATACCGGTTCCCAAACCACGGGTCAAATTTTTTCCTATATGAATTTTTCTTTTAGCTAAAGTGTTATGAAGATCTTGCGCGTCAGTGTTAATCGCAATAAACTCAACCCCCTTAACTTTAGAGTTGATCATGTGGTTGAGGGCATTTTTGCCGGATCCTCCCACACCTAAGACTTTTATTCTGGCGAATGCTTCTACCTCAGGTTTTATTTGGGGCATAATATTTTATAACTTCCAGATTCAGCGCATTTCTGATTTTTGAACCACAAAAATCATGTCAGAAGATTTTTTATAACAACGTTATATAAAATTTCTGACTCGTTGCTCGCACCCGCTGGGCAGAGCCATTTGGGCGGCGCCTCGAATCTCATCCGAACCTGAAAGTTCTAACTGTTTACAAAGTAATAAAGGATTTGAGAAAATAATAAAGGAATAACCGAGACATTACAATAAGAACTGTATCCACAC
>Ga0163150_10004449_pt1 | contig 18728 bp, 15 predicted proteins | sample OliLakLV19P2IB_FD_148628 | JGI IMG/M metagenome (GOLD analysis project Ga0163150, IMG submission 148628) | Freshwater microbial mat bacterial communities from Lake Vanda, McMurdo Dry Valleys, Antarctica - Oligotrophic Lake LV.19.P2.IB | ecosystem: Environmental > Aquatic > Freshwater > Lake >...
AAACTCAACGGCGTCGAGCCGCTCGCCTATCTGACCGATGTGCTCACGAAGCTGGTGCAAGGCTGGCCCTCGAACCGCATCGACGACCTGCTCCCGTGGGCCTACGTGTCGTAGAACCACCGCTTACGATGTACTTTTGGTCCGGCGTTGACAATCTTGCGGTGGGCGCGCGCTGTTAACCTGAATGGTCACGCCATTTAGCCGGAGTTGGGTGTCGAAATGCGCACATCGGCCATTGTGAATCGATTAGCAGTGTTGCTGGTGCCAGCATTGCTGAGGCGTCCAATGCGCAAACAGATCAATGCGCTTTCGAGAGCAATTTTAATGACGCTCGGAGTGTTGGTCGCTTCCTGCGCATCGAATGGCAGCATCGACAGCGGTCGCAAATACGGCATCGAAGTGGGTATGCCGTCGGAAGAGGCTGTGGACATTTTAAGGCAGAGGGGATTGCGACGGGATACGATACCCGACGACTGGGGCCTAATTTGCGGCGGTCGCGCGGCTGGGTTGGGAGAAAATCTCCAGTCTTTCACTCGCGGACCGAATCGCCCCCTGATTTGTCTCTTTACGGCATCTGGCCGCGTTGTCGCTATCGCGTGGGAAACGCCGTTTATGTAGCCTAGGGTGAGACCAAGCGCATGTGCAATACAGCGGCATGATGGGTTACCTATCCGAATCGCGCCGTGTGATTTTGTAGTGTCCAGTCCAACGCTTCGGCTTTCTCTGAAGTTCACCAGCGATAGCACACGATGAGAGTCCAGACGCTGGGTGCCGTTGAGCGCCCTGAAAACTCGTTGTCGAATCGCGGGACCTTCAACCGGAGCGGACCACCGTTAGCGATTGCTCATCTGCATCGTTTCATAGGGCATATTTTCAATCCTAGCGAGCGCTTGTTCATACTCGGACTGCTGGAATCTGCGCATGAACGCTGCTCCCATACCGTTTGTCAGGAACGCAGAGTCGAGCATTGTGCTGTTGATGTTCCAGTTAAATATTCCGTAGTGGCCCATTGATATCTGCGCCATTTCTTTAAGCGTCCGGTGCCTGAAGGTAGCGCCCCAGCCCGGAGCACCGAGCGGGTAATCGCCAGCGGGCTGAGGATTGGCGATCCCGAGTTTTTTCAAGAGTGTACTTACGTACGTGTTGCTGTTGCAGCAACCAAACGCAAGGTAGTTGTACAGGAGAGGATCGGAACCGAATAACGCATCAGTCGCAACTCCTGCCCAAAATACGTCGTCGTCACTGTAGCCAAGGGCAGTGAGGGAATATGCCTCGCAGGCACATCCCGCCGTCCCGAATTGCATGAAAAGAGCGAAAGCAGAGGCATCACCACGGAGGGCTCCCTGTGGTACATTGTAGCCGCCGCCGCCGGCGGGCCCAGCGTCAAAAATTATAGGGGCGGCACCTGGAAACATTTGTATGACGACAAAGTTGTGGCTTCCCAAACCAAAAACGGGACGCGATATCACCCATGCTTCATTCCCTGACGGGTCCGTCGCATTCACCGGATCATTCCCGACGTAGGCATAGATATTCATGCCTCCGGCCTGGAGTATGGGATCGGATTGCAGGAAGCGTCCCAGGCTCGGCGCATAGGCGCGTGCCTTGTAGTGATAGAGGTCCGCTTCCGAGATCCACATTTGTCCGGTGTACTGAAATCGCCCCGCATTGGATGATCCAGGAACCCCGTATTCGTCATAGCTGTTGATGCTGCTTGCCGCGCCCGAGCCGTTGGTTACCGCGATGACGGAGCCCAGTCGATCCTGCAGCAGCCAACGCCGATCGCTTGTGCCACTGCCTTCGTACCAGACGATCGGGTCGTCGATTCCGGGGCCGTGGACATAGCGGCGTTGCAGGACGTTGGCGCCATTGTACTCGGCGATGAGATCGGCACCGTCGTACTGGAAGCGCGTTGTCACTCCGCCGCCTACTGTCTGATACAATCGCCCCTCGGGGTCGTAAGCCAATGTGGCGCTGCCAGCGCCAGTCAGGCGATTGTACACGTCGTAGGAGTAGCTCGTGCTTCCGGTCGACGTGAGATTGCCACGCCCGTCGTACGTGAAGCTTGTCCCGTTCTGCGAGGCAATCTGGTTCAGACCATTGGCGGTCGCGCCGTTGTAGCCAGAGGCGGGCTGGGTCCAGGTGTAGCCGCTGTTGGAGATCGTGCGCGAGACGGCTTGAGATGCGGCGTTGTGAGCGAAGGCGAGCGTCACGTCATTGGCGGTGGAAGCTAAATCCTGCACTAATTCGTCGAGCCGCCCGGCGGCATCGTAATCATAGCTTGTGACGACGCCATTGCCGCGCGTGACCGAAACGCGGCGCCCGAGATCGTTGTAGGCGTAACTCGCCAGCACGCCCGCGCCCGAGCTTGCACCGTTTTCGCGGATAGTGGTAACGGCGCCGACGAGGTCGAAATCATACTGCGCGTAAAAGCTGTCCGGCCAAGTGACGCGCGTGCGCCGTCCGGCGACGTCGTACTGGTAGCTTACCGTGCCGTGCGGCCCGCCTGCGCTTATGTTGCGCGAAAGTTGGTCATAGGCGAACGTGAGCGTGTGACCAGTGAAAGCGGCTTGCGTCATGCGGGAGAAATTGTCGTAAGCGTATGAAACCACGGCCCCGGTCGAAGGCGTCATGGTGCTGATGCGGGAGAGATTGTCGTAGGCGTAGCTGATAGTCGCGCCGTCGCGGCGGCGATCCTGGGTGACGCTCGAATTGGCGTCGTAGCTGTATTGCTCGTAGTCACTCGTGCTCGATCCACCGCCGCTAGCATTGGGAAAGCGGATTTTTCGTACCCGGTCGAACCCATCGTATTCGTAGGTTGTGAGATTGCCGTTAGCATCGGCGATGGTCACAACCTGGTTGTTGTCGTTCCAGGTCTGCGTCAGTGTATTCTGCTGTAAGCTCGTCCCATAGGCGCTAGCGATCTGTGCCACGCGGGTGGCGGCGTCGTAGCTGGTGCGGGTGATGCGGTCCGGCCCGTTCGAGCCTTCCGTGCCCAAACTGCACGCCGAGGACGGTAGCGAGCCGAACACCGCGGGGTTCATTCGCACCGCCACACACTCTAGCCGATTGGCGTTGTCGAACGTGTATTGCGTCACTGCGTGCGTCGAGCCGCCGGCGGCGAAGCTTTCGCGCGTATGGCGTCGGATCGAGTCGTAAGTAAGGTTCAGTGTTTCTAGAGTCGCGAACGCCGACCAATCGCCGTCCGACTGTGAATCGACTGTGCCGCGCTCGACCGCGCTCACATCGCCCAGCGTGTTGTAGGTAAAGCGCGTCGCCCGGTGCTTCAGCGCGCCACCTCCGTCCGGGTCCAACCCGATCTCACCGATGCGCCGGCGCAGAACATCATAGCGCAACCGGGTCGTGTCCGACGCGCCGGACAACGGGCCATCCGCAGTCAGCAGATTGCCGATGTCGTCGTAGGTGACAGTTGTTGTCGCCGTGAGCGATGCATCGCCCGAGCCGGACGACACGGTGAGCGGCAGACGATTGTTGGCGACGCCGTTCGAACCGTAGCCGATCGTCCTCACCGTCTCGTCGGCACCGTTCACGCAAGAGGAAGATGTCGCGCAGCCTGAGGTTCCGGTAACGAAATACACGGGCGTTGGCGCGGCGACGATCGAGCCGCTCGAGTTTCGGTAGTAGGCATAGAGTTGCGAGTAAGTGTAACGCACCTGCGGGCGCGTGCCGGTCCCCACCGGCGCGGCGCCGGACGGCGCGGGCGAAGTCGCCGTCAGCACGCTGCCGTGCGCAGCATCGTAAGTGTAATCGGTATGGAAGCCGCGTGCGTCGGTGGTTGCGGTCGGCAGGTTGCAGGTGATGGGATTAGTGCAGGAAGAAGCATACGTGGCCGTCGCGACGATATCGGACAATCCCGAACCAGATTTGGCCACCTCGCGTGTTTCCGTAACGTTGCCGCGCGTGTCATAGGTGAAGCGCGTCTGGTTGCCTTCGGGCCGGGTGATGCGGGTGAGCCGCCCCAAGCTGTCGTACATGTAGCCCGTCGTGGCGCCGCCGGGCTGAGTCCACGACGTTACTCGGCCGCCGCTGACAATGAACGACTGACTGTAGTTGAGCGGATCGGAGACCGCCGCGCCAGTCCCCCATTCGCTGTAGCTCCACGTCCCCACGCCGTTGCTCAATTGGGAGACATTGTCTCCGCTATAGCTGACTGTGTTATTATCGGCGCCGCTGCCAGGCCAGCGGATGCCTGTGATGCGTCCCGACGTCAGTGCGTAACGCCACGTGCGCGAGGCGGAATCGGTAACCGTGATGGCCGTTCCATCCGTGCCGAACGTGAGCATGGGCCAACCAGATAGCCCACAGCCGTTCGCCGTCGGATCACAGTAGGCGACCGCGTTGTTGATCGCTGTCACTTCAGTGAGATTGACCCCAGTCGCGTCGGCCGTGTTACTCGCGTACTTAAAGCTCAGCTGGTAACCGAGATTGTTGGTCACCGACTGGAGGCGATGCGCGAGAAACGTCGGGGTCGCTGGCAACGCTGGCGTGCGCAATTCGGTGTAGGTGAAAACAAGCCGTTCGCCGAAGGGCAGCGTCAGTTGCGTGACCCGTCCTTCATTGGCTTGTGTCGGCTGTTCGCTCGCAAGCGCCTTGTCGTATAGCGCCACAGCGCCAAAGGCGGTCGTGTAAGTGTAAACATTCGAGGCGAACGTTAGTGTGCCGCCAGCGCCTTCAGCGGGCGTGAACACGCCGGCCGATTCCGTAAATCGCTCCGATGCGCCCAGCAATGTAACAATGTAGCTCGATCCATCTTTGTCGATCGTGCCCGTGACATTGTCGCGCCATCCCTGTGCGTCAGAGCTGTAGGTGCGCTGATAGATGAGGCCACCACTGCCGGGCTGGCCGATCGAGATCGACGGCGCCGCCGTGAAGAGTTCGCCCGTGGCGATGTTGACGCCATTCTCATCCACGGCAGTGTAGGTGGCCGGAGGTGGGATGGATTGCGCATGCGTTGGCATTGCGAGGCAACATGCGACCAACGCGATAACCGCGGAGAACAGACGCACGCTCATGAAATGACGTACAACAGCGCTGTTGGTGCGCTCCATGGATGTCTCCCGCCTCGCACTTGACAACTGTGGTAGTTCCGGCCTTTGCTCCGGTCAACCAAAAGGCGAAAGTGCGAGCGCATTTTCACCCGCGCTACGTGAGGGCAATCATGAAGAGTTCGCGACGCGCGTTTCTCTTGGCCGCGCCTGCTCTTTGGTTGGGCGGCGCTTCAATCGCGCGCGCTGAGACTTATCAGTACGATGCACTCGGCAGACTTGTGCGCGTGACGTTTTCCGACGGCCACATCGTGCAATATGCCTACGACGCGGCCGGCAATCGCATTGAACTCGCACGCACCGATGGCAGCGCGTTCAATCAAACGATTCAGATTACCGGGACAGGACCCGTCAATTTGCGCACCCTAGCCAACGCAGCGGGTTATCCTGGCCTCAACAACGCGACCATCACCTTTCAGATTGGGAGCGCTGTCACAATTACAGGAACGCCCGGCTCTACGTCGGTCAATGGTGGCAATACCATCGACACTGGACTGTGGCCGTCTTCGACATACGCGATCGCCCTCACACTACAGGTCTCAGGCAAGGTCTACGGTGGCGGCGGAGGCGGAGGCTATGGCGCGAGCGGCTCAAACGGATCGCTTGTTCCGGGTAGCGCGGGCAAGGCGGGCGGTGACGCGATTTACGCGAGAGAAAATATGACGGTTGTCGTGAATAGCGGTGGCCAAGTGAAGAGCGGTGGAGGCGGCGGAGGCGGAGGCGGTGCGTGGTTGCGCAGCTATACTGACGGCGAAGGGCAACCCGCGTTCGATTATTACGAAGGTGGCGGAGGTGGCGGCGGATTTGCAAACGGAGGGGGAGGATCAGGCGTCAATTCCGGATCTGTTGGCACAACAAGCGGCGGCGGGTCAGGCGGTGCGGGCGTGTCTGCAGGTGGTAGCCGCGTCTCGGGTGCGGGCGGCGCGGGCGGCGCGGCGGGCGCTTCCGGCGCAAGCGGCGCAAACCCAACTGGCTCTGGTCCCGCCAGTTGGTCCACGATCTCGCCCGGCGCAGGCGGTGCGGCTGGCTACGCCGTTCGTAAGAACGGCAAAACCGTCACCGTCACAAACAACGGCACGATCTCGGGGACGGTTGGTTGAGCCCTCGCACGACCTGGCGTTCAATCAGCGTACTGCCGGGTAGCTCCGCTTTGCGCCGTTGGCAGAGGCGGCGGCTGCCTGGCCTGCGATGGGTACGTAACGCATTGATTTCACGGGCTTATTTGTCGCTGGCCCTGCTTGCGGCGCGCCACCCCGATATGCTAAAATAACCAATGATTTCAGCCGTTTGGGGTGGTTATGCGTGGGGTTCGTTGCCTCACTGATTTTGAGCGACGAAAAGTGGGCGCTGGTCAAAGCTCTGCTGCCAGCATCCAAACCGGGTGGGCGCCCTCGTTCAACCGATCTTCGCCGGGTTTGCGACGCGATCCTCTATTTGGTCAAAACCGGCTGTCAGTGGCGTAGCTTGCCGCACGACTTCCCGCCCTGGGAAACCTGCTACACCTATTTTCGTGAGTGGCGCGCGACCGGCGTGCTCAAGCACCTGATGCAGCTGCTAGTCGAGAAGGTGCGCCGGTTCGAGGGCCGCGATGCGCCGCCAACGATTGCGATACTCGACAGCCAAAGCGTCAAAACCGGGAAAATGGCCAGCAGCGAGCGTGGCTACGACTGCGGCAAGCGCGTCAAGGGCCGCAAGCGCCACCTCGCGGTCGATACTTTGGGTCTGCCGCTCGCGCTCGCCGTCACGTCGGCGAACACGCATGACAAAGTCGGCGGCCGCCATCTGATCGGTTCGATGGCGGGCTGGTTGAAGCGCCGCTGCGTAAAAAAGGTGCTGGCCGATGGCGGCTATAGCGGCGCGCCATTTTCCAGCTTCGTTCGCCACACGCTGAATGCGACCGTCGAAATCGCGGGCAACATCGCCCAAAAGGTCAAGGCGTTCGTGCCAGTGGCTCGCCGTTGGGTTGTCGAACGCACCTTTGCGTGGCTCGGCGATTACCGCCGCCTCTACAAAGATCAGGAACGCCTCACCAGCAACAGCGTGGCCATGATCCGATGGGCGCTGGTGGGCCTGATGCTCAAGCGGTTGTTCCCGGCCAACTCAGGCGGCTGGTCGTAGGGGGGGCAGCCGCACGCTTTCGACATCGCCATTCAACAAACCCGCGCCGCGCACTGCGCCCGCACGCGCTGATCGTGCCATTTACGGCTTCAACGAACCGCTTTGCTCGCGCGCCGAACAGCGACAACACCGCGATATACCTGGTAAAGGGCTAGTCTGGGACTTTTCAAACAGTCACTAAGCGCGTTGCACGGTGTTGCCCGACGTTGCCCTGCGTGTCCCAGTTGTTTCCCGTTGTCTCCGGCGCCCAACACGACCTTGACCGCGCGCCGTTGCGTCCTGAGCTTGTGGATAAGTTGTGGGGAACGCAGGAGCAGAAGCGCCATGTTCGAGAACATCGCAGAACCGCATGATCCGCTTTATTCGCGCAAGGAAGCGGCGCGCTATCTCACGGAATTGGGACTAGAGACCGCGCCGCAGACACTGGCGCGCAAATTCCACGAAGGTACGGGGCCGCTTTGCACGCACGTTGCCGATCGCGCCATGTATCGAAAAAGTCATCTCGACGCGTATTTCAGCACCCAGGTCTCGGCGCCCCGTCGTTCATCGAGTGAGCCGCGCAAGCCCGCCGGCGAGCAAGCAAGCTTCGGATGATTGCCACGGGCGCGCCCGCGCTGCTTGTGCCGTCGAAGTCAATAGGCACGATCAGGCCTATTGACTCCCTCACCACCAACAGAAGGCGCATCCATCGTTCGCGCGAAACTAGAACGAGATATTCGCGCCCGCGCTCGTGTGCTTCCGTTCTCATGCGATGCCACGGCGTTCGACACTCGCTCGCGTTAGATCGCACAGTGTTGCACCGTGTTTCCTCACGTTGCATGCGGCCCGCACACGGCCCGTCGCACCCTACTTGTGGGGTGCAGGCGCATGAAGGATTTGGTGCCCCAGAAGCGCATTGCAGCTGAACTCGGCGTCAGTCGATCAAGCCTGTGGCGCGCAAGTCGCAGCGCCATTCCGGGATTTCCTCCTCCAGTCGTGCTTCGCGCGCGCGTCTATTGGCTGCGCAGCGATCTACCGGCGCTGAGAGCCGCCATGGATCGTTTTCAGGGGCGAAGTGCGTTCGAGGCAGAGCGGCGTCATGCGAAGGCGCGCGCTGCACTCGCGGAAGCGACCGGGCTCAAACCTAAGCGCCGAAAACAGGCTAGCAAGATTCCGCAGCCTGATTTGTTCGACGCTGCCGACGCCGCTGGTCCTGGCGGCGCGGAACGTCCTAGCCGCGTCCGCCGATACTGAGCGCCTTTGCAATCTCCTTCTCGACGACCTTGCCGTATTTGAAGTCGAAGTCGCGCCTATTGACACGGCCTGAGACAAATTGATTGAGCGCACGATCCATTTCAGGGCGCCACGGCACGAGCGTCGACGAGAAGCGATGATCGGCGCGCTCGATAAGCGCGTAGCTCTGTTCCGCCATGTGGATGCGGCTCGTATAGAGCCCGTGAGCCTGATCGCCATCGCGAGCGAAATGAGGCACGCGGCCAGTCTCGCGCTCAATGCGCTCCCGCACCGCTTTCTCTTCCATCGTCGATAGGGCGCCGTGCCATTCGTGCGCGGGATGAAAGCCGTCCGTGCGGCTTTCGCCAAGGCCAAGCTTCTCCAACGTCGTTTCCCGTTGTTTCCACGCGTGGCTCACGTCCTTGCCGAAGCCCTCTTGGCGGAATTGGCTGCGATCCTCGATGCCGTCCGCCATCCGATCGAGCCAAGTTGGCCCGCGGTAGTCGGCTTGCCGCTCAAGCGAATGCGGATCGAGCAGAATGACACGTGCGCTTTCACGCCCGCCCAATCCTTCCCGGGTCGCCACGCGCGTCAGGTAATCGTCGGGAAGATGGAACGTCCCGCCGGAATCGCGGGTGACAATGCCGTCGCGCCGGAGCGCCTCCAATCGCCGCTCGTGCATGGTGATGTAGGTGTCGCGGTCCCCGGGCCGCATGTCACGATGCAGTTCGGCCGAGTAGACGAGGCCATTCTTCTCGGCAATCTCCCAGATGGTGTGATCGGACGCGCGCATTTCTGGAGTGGCGCGATCAAGCTGGACTATGGCGCTACGTTCGACCCCGGCGAGGCCACGGAGATCCTCCAAGCGCCCTACGCGCGCCGTCCAGAACCTGCCGTCAATGCCTTCGACACCGACGAGGTGCGGACCGCGTGCGTCGTCACCCAGTTGCTCCAAACCCACCAACCGGCCAGTCACGCGCTGGCTTGAATGCGCGGCTTCGAGTTCCCGTGTCCGCTCGGGCCGAAGACCACGGTCCTCGTGCGCTAGTAGACGCGCCGTCGCGCGCTCGCCGATCGGCGAGACGCGTGAGCTGGTCCTCCAAGTCGGCCTGCAGTCGCCAAGCGCCAAGCCGTGACTGTTCGGCCAAGCCTAGTTCTTCCAAGCGATTAAGGCGCTGAACCAGTCTGCTGGAGCGTTTGCCGTCGTCGGGCAAATGCGCGAGTGCGATTTGGCCGCCGCGCACGTGACTCAAGAGATCACGGTCAATTTCGGTGAAGCGTTCGAGCTTCACCGCGCGATCGAGCCGATCCGGCTCAAGGCGCGGACCAAGTAGCCCGGTGGCCAGCCCTTCGGCGCGCTCCCGGAAACCATGGGAAACATAAGAGCGCGGGATCACCAGGTCGCGACCGTCCTCGCGGCGACCACGCATCAGCAAGTGGACATGAGGTCGTCCGGTGTCGTGGTGCTCGGCGGCGATCCATTCAATGCGCGTGCCGAGATCAAGCTCGACGTGTCGTACGAGGTCGCGGGTGTAGCCCTTCAGGTCGTCGATCTGGCCGCCGTGCTCCGGCGAAATAATGACCCGAAAATGGTGGCGATCGTTCTCGCAGCGCTCAACGAAGGCGGCTCCGTCGGCCCGGTCGAGCTCTCGATCAAACACTTGGACAGGATCGCCTTCGCGTCCCGCGCCGTCGCGCTCGACATAGAGGGCGTGCGGCATGAGCGCGCCGCCGCCACCGCCGGCAGCGTGGACGACGGGCTTTAGCTTGATGATGACCCGCTGCTGGCCAGCTGGTCGTTCGTGAGCCAGCTTCACGTTCGGCGCGCCACGCGCCCGGTTGTACCAGGCGGCGCGCTGACGGCTGGCGAGACGCTTCGAACCGGCCGCTGATGGTGGACGAAACAGGGAAGCCTTGTCCTGTGATGAGCGTGGGCGACGTTTCCCGACATCGCCTTGAAATAGGTCTTCGTTGTCTCTGGTGGTCATTCCGCGCACTCCAATCTCAGCGCATCAGCGGCCTTTTTCAGCGCGGGCCGTGACGGCCCGTGGCCTGCCGCAACTTGCCGCAACGCAGGTCGCGACGAGGTGGAAAAAAAGATGTGCAGACAAGCCGCTGTGCGTTTCAGCACTGCGGCGCATTCTATCTTGCCCTCTTAATCGGCCAAGTTTTCGCGTTCTTCTTTCTCATTCCTCGTTCTCCTTTGTTATTCGCAACGCTGCATCAGAGGCGCACGCTTGTGAAGACCGCCTGGTCGAGATGATGGCGTCAGCCCGTCATGCACTCTTCCGGGCTCAATCATGGATCGGCCCACTCTGTGGTCGGAGTCGCGGGGGCGCAGGCACTCGTCACACGCATTCAACCGCGCTTGGCCCAAAGGCTGTCGCAGGCAAGATATCGTGCTCTCCCGCATCTCTGGCATGGCTGGACGTCACTCCCTTTCGGGATCTCCTATTTGCGCGCCGACCGTCTCAGGCCGTCGCAGCGGGATTGGAAAATTGAAACGCGGTGTCGTCGCGCCACATGGCGTACATGATCACGGCGAGTTTTCGCGCCACCGCGGCGACAGCCTTTTTGTGGCCGCTGCGTTGCGCGATCTTCAGGCCCCAGGCCTTGAGGCTGCACCACCCCTTGTAGCGTGTCAGCAGGCTCTTGGCGGCTTCGTAGAGCACCGCGCGCACCTCCTTGTCGCCGCGTTTGGAGATGCATCCCGGTCGGTCGACGGTGTCGCCGGACTGGTAGCGCTTTGGCGTCAGCCCAAAATGGGCGCCGACAACGCGGGCGCGTTTGAACCTGGTCGGATCGTCAACCGCGGTCTTGAAGCCGAGGGCCGTCACGGGGCCAACGCCAGGTATGCCCATGAAGCGCAGGCACACCGGATCGCGGCTCGAGACCTGCACCAAGAGCTTGTGCAGCTTGAGATATTCGACCCAGAGGGCGGCGCGCGCCCGCAGCATGGCGTCGCACAGTCCGGCCAGCAACGGATCGTGCGCGACCTGCTCGCGCACCGCGTCTTCGAAATGGGCGCGGCCCGTCAGGTGCAGCTTGATGCCGAACACCTTGAGCGAATGGCGGATCGCGTTCTCGAGATCGAGAAACTTGCGCTTCAGATTGCGCCGGTGCGTCAGCAGCAGGCGTAGGCGGTAGCTCTCCTCGCTCTTGACGTGGACCTCCCGAAACCAGCCGGTGCGCATCATCTGCGCGAGGCCGCGGGCGTCGTTCTTGTCGGTCTTGTTTCTCTGGGCCTTCAAAACCGAGCGTACATGGATGGTCTCCAGGCACACGACTTTCAGATCACGCTCGATCAGGCCCCGCTGCAGCCAGGGCGACAGCGCGCCGGCTTCGTGGCCAACTCGTCTCAGCTTGTCTCGGAACGGATGCAGGAATTCGGCGATCGCATCGGGCTCGCTCGGCGCTTTGCCCTCAATCACGGTCTTACCCTCCGCGTCGACCACGCAGATCGCGGTCTCTTTCATGGCGACGTCTAATCCGGCAAAATACTCCATGGCTGTCCTCCGCCGTTGACGTGCAAGCCGCCCGAGCGGCTCGCGTTGAACGACGTCAGTGTGGGGGACAGCCACCGCTTCCGCCGCCGGCGCCTTTGAGACCCGGTTCTTTTTCGGTGGAGAAGTAGAGCCTTTGGCGCTGCGCTCGGGGGTTTCGCTCGGCGGGCCGATTACGCCAGCCTCCAACCCTTCGTCTCTTTGCGCGTTATTCCTGTTCATTCCGCGTGATTCGTTCGGAGGAGAATTCAATCAATGGCTGCCACGTCGGCGGCACGCGCACTTGATCTGTTCAAGCGCGATTGGGGCACACTCACTTATCTTCCGATGTGGGTTTCGCTAGACAAGTTCCAATCGCAGATGCCGGCCAACGACCTGCGCGGCGCGAGCAAGCGTTTCCAGCGTGACGTTGCCGCTGGATGGATCAAGCAGCCGATCGATTTGAGCGCGGCTTGTGTTCATGAGCTGCGCCATGCGGGCCTTCGATATCTTACGCTCTTCCATTGCCTGCATGATTTGCCAGGCGATCACTTCCTTTATGGCGAGCGCCTCGAACTCTTCGCGCACGCCTTCGGCTTCCAGAAAATCGTCGAGGCTGGAGCCGATCGCGGAATTTTTCTTAGCGGCCTTCATTTTCAAACTCCTTCATTCGTCTCCGCGCGAGCTTCAGATCGGCCGTGCGCGTCTTCTTGATCTGACCGTCCAGCAAGACCAGCAGCCCGTCCCCTTCGCAGAAATACACGCGGGCCTCTCGCTTCGTGCCGAGACTAGTTCGCACCTCGTACAACCCTGATCCCAACCCATCGACCAAGGGCATGCCAACCGGCCAGCGGTACTGCACGCGCATCAAGTCCTGGCCGACCTTTCGTCGATCAGCCTCCGGCAAGGATTTGAGCCAGTCTCGCACGGGCTCTCGTCCAGCAGGCGAGCGGAAGAACATGACCGGCGTCTTTGGTGCCGGGGGTGGACTTTTTGTTCGGTCGGCCAAGCCTGCCTCATATATAGTGCATGTATCTTTAAAAGTACAGGTATTCTTGCTGGAACTGTTATTGGTGCCCGCGCGGTTGGCGGCGCGACGCTCGTACGTTCGATGAAACCGCCTCGGCGGCGGCAAAGGCGGCCTCGTCGCGCAGATGGGCGTAGCGCTCCGTCGAAGCGGCGTTGCGATGACCAAGCGCCCGGCCGACGACCGCAAGTGGGGTGCCGCCGAGAAGGGCGATAGACGCAAACGTGTGGCGCAGATCGTGGAGGCGCAGATCAGGCATTTGCGCACGCCCCCGCACGCGGGCCCAGGCCTTGCTCAGCCCTTGGAGCGGCTGATCTGCAATCCGCGATTGGAAGACGTATGTCCCCCGTTTTGCTCGGTCGCGGAGGATGCTCGCGGCCTCGTCGGCAAGTGGAATGGCGCGAATGCGATTGCGTCCTCCAACCTTCGTTCGTTCTGGCGGAAGAAGCAGAAGCCGTCGTTCGAGATCGACCTCCCTCCATTGCAAGCCGACAATTTCCGATCGGCGAGCGCCGGTGAGCAGCAACAACGTGATGATCTCGACGAATTCGGGCTGGATCGCCTCCTCGTGGCTCATGGCCGCCATAGTATCGAACAGCGTCTTGATCTCGGCGCCGGAGAGAAAACGCTCCCGGATTCCGTCCTTGATCTTCTCGATCTTGAGAACCGGATTAGCTTCGATGATTTGTCGACGAGCCGCCCAGCCGAGCATTGCCGAGAGCGAACGCACGGAGCGCCCTGCAGCGCCTTTGCCGCCCCGAACGATCGAACGCGCGCGAGGACCGAGCTTCGTGCTCCGAGCAGTCTTGCCAAGCGCCACGTCGGCTTGGAATTTCGCGATCAGTGAAGGCGTCAGGTCAATAATGGGCGTGCGGCCCAGCAACGGCCCCACATGATTGGCCATATCCATCCAATCGCGGTCCCACGAGCTTTGCCGCTTGTTTGGTCGATCCGCAGGTCCCTGCGCCTGATAGAGATCGATGAGGTCGGCGACAGTGACCGCATGCCGGCGTCCTTGTTTTTCGGCCTGGGCGTCCTCGCCTTGTCTCAAGCCCTCAAGCACATTCTTGGCTTCGTCACGTGCGGTCTCGACCGTCCATGGACTTCCATGCTCGCCGATGCGGTACCACCGCTGGCGCCCGCCGAAACGATATTTGAGCCCGTAGGTTTTACGTCCCGTCGGCCAAATGCGAAGCACGAAACCCTTGATGTCCGTGTCCCAAATCCGCACCTCGCCGGCCGGATTCGCGTGGGCGGAATCGACGATCCGCTTGGTGATCGTTTGTCTTTTGTTCGTGCTCGACATAGGCTTTTTGACCGGAAACGCACCGCAGTGCGTTGGTTCTATAGCGTAAACGGAAAATTTTGCGCTACCACCGCGCTACCAATAGGACGGAAATCAGCGTCATTTGGCGGGTAAGAACGGAATGATGAGGAATGGTACATAGGCTTGTTATTAAATGATATTTCGTCCGATTGGCGAATTCATCCGAACTCCTCCTGAAGCCTAAAACGCATTCGTAATGCGGGGGTCAGGTGTTCGAGTCACCTAGGCGCACCATTCCCACCTCATCATGAGCGCCAACGGCGCCTAGCGGATTTCTTCGACTTCTTCGGCGACGTCGTCCGGCGCGCGTTCGGCGCGGAGTTCCGGCTTTGGCGGCGTCAGCACCGCCGTTGGCATGGCCATGACCGGGCCAAGCACGTCGTGGCCGCCGCGCTCCATGCGCGGGTGGATCAGCATGCCGCCATCGCCGAACGCGTACACAAGCCGCGCCCAGTCGTTGTCGTCATAGAGAAACGCCGGGCCTTCCGGATCGAGATCCGACCAATCGGCTTCACGCGGCGCGGCTGCCGCTTGCGCGAGCCATGTGCGCGCCGCGTTCTCATCGCCGCGCCCGCGCGCAACTTGAGCGAACAGGATGCAAATGCGCGACGAAGGATTTTCACGATACGCGTCTTCGAGCGCTGCCTGTGCGCCGCCCCAATCGCCGCGCTCCATAGCGAGCTCTGCCAGGATGATTTTGGTCTCGCGTGAATCGCGGCGGCGTTCAGCAAATGCACGCATGCGCTCAGCCCGCGACTCACGGCTCTCGCCGGGCGCGAGATCGCGATAGGCATGCGCCAGCGCTGGGTGCGGGCCGTTTTCCCAGGCTTCTTCTAGGATCGCCGCGGCGCGCTCAGGCTTGCCTTCGCCAACGAGCAGACGCGCCGCCATGGCGCCGGCCGGTGCAAACGCAGGCGCCATACGGAAGGCTTTCTGCGCCATCTCCGCCGCCCTATCCGGGCGGCGTTCGCGCTCGAGCTTTTGCGATTGCGCGCTCATCAACACGGCGCGGCGGCGCTTTGCGACCTTATCTTCGATCTGCTTGCGCTTATCGCCGGAATCCAGCGTCTCGATTGCGTTTTCCCAATCGCCTTGTTGGACGGCGAGATCGAACGCGTACTGGAACGGCCACGTCGCTGTCTTCGAAACTTTCAGCGCCGCTTCCGCATGCGCCCGCGCCGCTACCCGGTCGCCGCGTTTCAACGCCGCCGCCATCAGGCCCTTGCGCCCGAGCACTTCAGTATCTTCGTTCTGCAACATGCCGGCGTACGCACGCTCGGCGCCCGCCGTATCGCCGCTGACTTCCGCCGCGCGCGCTTGCAACAGCAAGGCGAGGCGCGGCTCGTCGATCAAGTCTTCGGCTTTATCAGCGTGACGGCGCGCTTCTTCAAACTCGCCGGCCTCAGCAGCGATCAAGCCGAGCGCCAACGCTTCCTGACCACGGCGCACCTTGGCGCGCTGACTGACTTTGCCGAGACGCCCCGGCGCATCCATCAGGAACATGAGCAGACGCAGCAGCGGCAGCGCCACCGCCACCGCCAGCACAAGCACCAGCAAACCAAACAGCGCGCTGGTGGTAATCTCTGTGCCAAACCACGTGATTTCGACCGTGCCTTGGTCGGTGGAAATGACCTGCCACGACACTAAGGCCGCGAGCACCGCGATGATGAGCAGGAAGGCGACACGCAACATGGCTGATTAGCTCCGCGACAATTCTTGGCGGATGGCCGCGATGCGCGTGTCGATTTCCAACCTGCGCTGCGCGTCATTTATCCAAGCCTGAGCGGCGCGCTTCGGCGCCGCGGGCAAACGATTGAGTTCTTGAATGGCGTCGGCCAAACGGTCCGCCGCCAGATATTGTTCTGCACGTTCGACGATGCCTTCCGGCGTATCGCCCGCGCCCGCTTGGCGGATCACGATCCATTGCGCCATTGCAGCTTGGATGCGGCCCCAGAAGCCGGCGCCAGCTTGGCTTTGACGCGCCGAGCGGATGATCTCGTTGTCCAGACGCGAGAATTGATCGCGAAGCTCGATGCGTGTCGGTGCGCCAACGCGCGCCAAAGGCTCAAGCGCCGCCACGTTCGGATCGTTCGGCAGCAATGCCGCGAGCGATGCGTGCGCTTGCTCGAACGGCCCTGATGAGCGTGCAGCCTCAGATGCTGCAACAACCGCATACGAAGCCCGCGCCGCCGTTGCGGCCGTGCGTGCTTCCGCCGCCACGGCCGGCAGTTCTTCCTGCAGACGTCGCACTTCCGCGACCAAGGCTTGCACTTCCGCCGTCGATGGCATCGTGTTCAAGCGCGTCTCGACATCGCGCAGACCCGCCTGCAGCGCGAACACGCGCGCGCCGGTGCCGCCATCGCCGGCTTCACCAGCAGCAGCGGCCGCGAGCGGCGCGTTCATGACTTCTTCGATTGCATCTAGACGCTGATCGAACGTGGCAGCTTCGCCGTTGGGCGAGATCGTCACGCCGTCACCGGAGATCGGCGCGACATTGTTCAACGCTCGCTGCACCGCTGGAATCCGCGGCGCCACGGCGCCGCCAGCAGCGCCGACACCGGCAGCCACGAGCGCCAACACGAGCGCCGTGCCCGTGCCTACGCCGCGTCCCGCGTCCTCGCGGTACGCAGGCTCATATTCAACGTCGATCGGCTCGCCGCGTCCGCGGTCGGCTTCATCGTCGTCTCTGCTCATGTTATTCCCCAAGAGCTGCCCGGCTTTTTTCCGAGACATTTCCGTAATTTCGCACTGGAAACGAGTCGCTAGCCAAGCGAAACTTAGGGCCGCCCGGGTAGCCGCTCAAGCGATTGCGCCAGCAGGGGAGAATTACCCCCCGAGTGTGGCTGTCAGGAGATCGTCTTCGCGCGGGTGAGCCGCCGTAATGATCCGCTTCCAGGAGGTTTTCTCCACAGCGGCCGCTACGGAGGCGCTGAGACACGCCGCCGTAAGCTGCGCGGCGTTCGGCGCGCCGAGCGTAATGAAGGTCTCGGCTGCCCGGGCGCTGTGGAAAAGTACGATATCCAGAGGCTCTCGCAAGGCCTCCGGCAGTGTCTGCCGCGCAACTGACGCATACGCCAACCGCCGCTCAACGCTGAACCCCGCCGCGCGCAGGTCGCCGCCAAGATCGCCCGCAACATGGTCGCCGGCAATGTGGATGAGCTTGCCTTTGGCTGGATCGAGTTCGCGCTTCACCAGCGCCGCCAGGGCGACCACATCGCCATCGGCGGAGCGCACATCGGTGAAACCGGCCTCGCGGGCCGCCTCCGCCGTTGCATCTCCAACCGTAAGAATGGTGCGGTCGCGTGCGCCGATCGTGTCGGGGAAAGCGTGAACGCCGTTGATGCTTGTGAAGATGATCGCCTGCGCGTCTTGGGTGCTGGTGTCGTAGCCGCAGGCCACGATGGTGAGCAGCGGCGCGATGATCGCTTCCGCGCCGCGCGCCTCAACGCGCGCCGCGGTACGCGACGCCTCAGGCTCAGCCCGTGTGATGGCGACGCGCGTCATGCATCCAGCACGATCGCGTCGCCCGCTTCGTTGCGTATTTCGTGACCGAGCTTCGCGCCCAGCGCTTGCGCGAACGCAATTGCATCGCCGTCTAGCGAAATGGTCGCGTTACGACGCCAACGCTGCGCGCCATCGGGCCGCAATGTTTCACCAATGAACGACATTTGCGCGCCATTCACCCGCGCCAGCGCTCCAATCGGCGTACGGCACGAACCATCCAGCGCATCCAGAAATGCGCGCTCAGCTTCGATCTCAATGCGCGCGTTTACATTTTCGCACTGCGCCAGCGCATCGCGCACCCGCGCATCATCGGTGAGCGCCGTAATCGCAATGGCGCCCTGGCACGCGGCAGGTGGCGACTGAAACGGATCGACCAAGCTTGCCGCGCGATCTTCCAAACCAATGCGCTTCAAGCCTGCCAACGCCAAAAACGTCGCATCGGCTTCGCCGGCTTCCAGCTTTGCCAGCCGCGTATCAACATTTCCGCGCAGCACTGACACGCGCAAATCGCGCCGCGCAAACAGCACTTGCGCCTGGCGACGCAGGCTCGCTGTGCCGACATTCGCGCCCGCCGGTAAGTCCGCCAGCGTCTTCGCTTTTAAGCTGACGAATGCATCGCGCGGATCTTCGCGCTCAGGCACGCACGCGAGCACGATGCCGTCCGGCAAGCGCGTCGGCAAATCTTTGAGTGAGTGCACAGCGAAATCGATGCGCCCATCGAACAGCGCCTCGTCCAGCTCCTTCGTGAAAAGCCCCTTGCCGCCGGCATCGATCAGTGTGCGATCCTGAATGCGATCGCCGTTGGTGACGATCGGCACGATCTCGAACGCGTCTTCATCGAGCCCGAGCGCCGCCGCCAGCCGCGCACACGTCTGCCCGGTTTGCGCCAGCGACAGTTTCGAACCGCGCGCGCCGATGCGGAAAAGGGGTGACGTCATCTCACTACGTCTATCACCCCCTCCCCTCGAGGGGAGGGGGTGATAGACGTAGTG